>JRYH01000397.1_pt1 | contig 49448 bp, 30 predicted proteins | sample 235351 | NCBI WGS metagenome assembly JRYH01 (sample SAMN03074221, study PRJNA261480) | activated sludge metagenome | biome: Wastewater Treatment Plant; feature: Wastewater; material: Activated sludge; isolation source: activated biomass of a wastewater treatment plant treating wastewater... ...
CATTTCCATGCCTTCGGCGGGCCGTATCCCAATCCGTCCGTCACCGGGGCTGCGGTGGCTGCCGTCACGCACAACCTCGAGATCCGCGCGGGAAGCTGCGTTCTGCCGCTGCATCATCCCGCACGCGTCGCCGAGGAATGGGCGGTCATCGACAACATCAGCAACGGGCGGGCGGGCATCGCGTTCGCCTCCGGCTGGATGCCCGAAGATTTCCTGCTGCGCCCGGAGAACGCGCCCCCCGACAACAAGGCGGCGATGCTGCGCGATATCGACGTCGTGCGCCGTCTGTGGCGGGGCGAAGCGGTGCCGTTCACGGCGCCTGACGGCAAGCAGGTGGACGTCATTACCCAGCCGCGACCGGTGAGCCGCGAGTTGCCGGTGTGGGTCACCACGGCCGGAAACCCGGACACCTATCGTGAGGCGGCGCGGATCGGCGCCAACGTGCTGACGCACCTGCTCGGGCAATCGATCGACGAAGTGGCGGAGAAGATCCGCATCTACCGTGAGACGCTCGCCGAGGTGGGACGCAATCCGGCCGACTATACCGTCACGCTCATGCTGCATACGCTGATCGGCAAGGATCGCGAGGAAGTGCGCGAGGCGGCGCGCGGACCGATGACGGCGTATCTCCGGAGCGCGGCAGCCCTCATCAAGCAGTACGCCTGGGCGTTCCCCGCATTCAAGAAGCCGGTGGGCGTGACGCAGCCGATGGACATCGATCTGCAGACGCTGGCGCCCGATGAAGTGGACGCCATCATTGAATTCGCGTTCCTCCGCTATTTCGACGAGAGCGGGCTCTTCGGCACGGTGGATGACGCGCTCGCGCGGGCCGAGCAGCTCAAGGCCATCGGCGTCGACGAGGTGGCCTGTCTCGTCGATTTCGGCGTGCCGACAGAGGACGCGCTCGCAGCCCTCGAGCCGCTGGCGGAAGTGGTGGCCGCCGTCCGCGCCGACACAGGTGACACTTTCCAAGACGCCGGAGATAGCGGCAGCCTGGCCGCGCTCATCGAGCGCTACGGCGTCACGCACCTGCAGTGCACGCCCTCCATGGCGGCGATGGCGCTGATGATCGCCGAGGATCGCGAAGCATTACGGACGATCCGCCATCTCTTCATCGGCGGAGAGGCTTTGCAGCCGGCGCTTCTCAACGAGCTCAAGATGGCGACCGACGCCACGATCGAGAACATGTACGGGCCGACAGAGACCACGATCTGGTCTTCGACGGGACCGGCGTTGGCTGGCGGCGAGGGCGCCGCGCCGCTTGGCGCGCCGATCGCCAACACGCAGCTCTATATCCTCGACGACATGCAGCGCCTCGTACCGCCGGGAACGCCGGGCGAGCTCTATATCGGCGGCGATGGCGTCGCGCGCGGCTATCTCGGACGCGAGGACCTGACACGGGAGCGTTTCCTTGCCGATCCCTTCGTTGCGGGCGGGCGCATGTATCGCACCGGAGACCTCGTCTGCATCGGCGAAGACGGCGCGCTCAACTTCCTCGGTCGCGCGGATCATCAAGTGAAGGTGCGCGGGCATCGGATCGAGCTCGGCGAGATCGAAGCGCGCATCGGCCTGCATCCAGCCGTCGCGGAAGCCGTGGTCATGGCGCGGGAGGACGAGCCGAACGACGTACGCATCGTCGCGTATGTCCGCTACAAGGGCGAGCCCGCAGCGGAGGCCGACCTCAAGGCGCACGTGCTGAGCGCGCTGCCCGACTTCATGGTGCCGGCACATTTCGTTACCATGCCGTCGTTCCCGCTCACGCCCAACGCAAAGGTGGACCGCAAGGCTCTGCCGCGTCCGGAGGAAGCGCGACGCACCAAGGCCGAAACGGCCTACGCCGCGCCGTCGAACGATCTCCAGATGACACTTTCGGATACGTTCCAGAAGCTGCTCGGTGCCAAGCGCGTCGGCGCTTTCGACAACTTCTTCAACCTCGGCGGCCATTCGCTGCTGGCCGTGCAGCTCCACCGCGAGCTCAAGGCCAACGTATCGCCAGAGCTCACCATCACCGACATCTATCGCTTCCCGACGGTGGCGGGGCTCGCCGCGCATATCCAGGATCGCGGCCAGGCGAGCAAGCATCTCAGCCAAGCGGCCGCGCGCGCGGCGGCACGGCGGCAGGCGATGCTTGGGAGACGCGCGACACTGGCGCGATCTTGAGAAAGTAGGCCAGCCTGGAGCGGTTCTGGCTTCGGGCGCGCCCTGCCCCTGTCTCGTGCTTGGAAGCTTGCGTGGGTCCCGGCCTTCGCCGGGATGACGTTGGAGGTGAGGCGAGCGCTCGCACAACGCCGCGTCATGCGGGCTTCAGGATGCCGTGATGTGTCTCGTGCGCTGAAGACCGGCGTAGGCGACGGGGCTTGCCTCCGTTCGCGGCCGCACTCAAGACTTCTCATCAGGCGCTTGAGACCTGCACGGCTTCATCAAGCTTTTTGTTTGTTCGGCTTCGCCATGACCGTCCCACTTTTCCGGAAGCGCTTTTTGGGAGCGTGCTTCTTATCGGAAAACCGGTACCCACTTTTCCGGAAGCGCTTTTTGGGAGCGTGCTTCTTATCGGAAAACCGGTACCCACTTTTCCGGAAGCACGCTTATTCCGCGGCAACCCGTCTCGTGCGCGCGGAGCCTTGGTCGGCCCGCGATAGCTCGGCGCGAAGGTATCCGGCTAGAACGCGGACGTCCGGCTCCAGCACCATGCTGTCATGGTCTCCGGGAACTTCGCGGATCGTGAGATCGGAGACGTACGGCGACCAGCCGTTGTCAGACCGCAACAGGCAGCGGTCGCGGTTGAGCTCACGTCCGCCCGTGATCCTGTAGGCCACGTCCAGCTTCGGACGCGTGAGGAGCACGGCGCCGTCATACGGCCGGCCACGATAGCGCGCAAGCGCACGGCGGAACGCGGCCTCGATCTTCTCATTATGAAACTGCTCGGCGGAGAGCGGCACATCGCCCTCACGGAACTGCCGCCGGTTGCGCTCCCAGGCGATGCGGTTGCGCACCCAGGTCTCGAAATAGGAAAGACCATCGCGGCGCAAATCCTCGATCTTCATCAGGGTGCGATCCTTGATGGAGAGGACGGGATTATCGGGATAAGGCGTATCGAGCAGGACGACGAGGGCCGTCTCTTCGCCATCGGCGCGGAGTTGCTGCGCCAGCTCGTAGGCCACGAGCCCGCCGCCTGAGAATCCGCCGAGCAGATAGGGGCCGTGCGGCTGCACCGTCCGCATTTCGGCGAGATAGGCGCGCGCCATCTCCTCGAAGGTCTCGTGCGGCTCCTCTCCGCCGTAGATGCCGCGAGCTTGCAGGCCGTAGACCGGCCGGTCGGCGCCGATCTGCACGGCGAGATGGCGCAGGTTCAGGATGTTGCCGAACATGCCCGCGCAGAGAAAGAACGGCGTGCGGCGCCGATCCTTGCCGCCATCCATACGCACCAGATGCCGGAGGCGCGGCCGATCGAGCGGCGTGATGGTCGCGCTTCCCGCCTCGGGTGCGCTGGCGGGTGCTGACGCTGCCGCCGCCTCTTCGATCAGCGCCGCGCACTGTGCGACGGTTGGCGCCTCGAACAGTGTCGATATGGGGAAGTCGACGGCATAGGCCGCCTTGATCATGCGGAAGAGGCGCACGGCGATCAGCGAATGACCGCCGAGATCGAAGAAGCTGTCGTGAATGCCGATCCGCTTGACGCCGAGCAGCTCGCTCCAGAAACCGGCAAGCGCGATCTCGTAGACTGTTTGAGGCTCGACGAAATCGACCTCGAGCTCCGGGCGCTCGAAGGCCGCCGTATCGGCTTGCGGCGCCTCGATCCGCGACGCGGTACGCTGAAGGGCGGAAAGATCCATGGAGCTCACGATGACCTGCGGCTTGCCGGCTCCCACGGCGCGCAGAAGCGCCTCGCATCCCTCCTCCGGAAGAATGCCCTGATCGACCTGCGCCGCGAGGCGCGCGAGTGCGGGCGATAACTCGGCCGCTCCCGCCGCAACGGAGCGCGCAGACGCCGTATCCCGCTCGCTCTCGGAAAGCGACGCGGCAAGATCGGCCCCCGCCGGGAGCTGCTTCAGGGTGAAGCCCTGCACTTCGAGCAGGACGCGGCCCGCTTCGTCGGCAATCGTGACGTCGAACGTCGCGTAGCCGGAGCCGAACCCTTTCGAGCGGTCGAGGCGCACATGGCTCCACACGCTCGCCGGCAACGGCGCATGAATGCGTAGCCGGGCATAGCTCATCGGCACCCACAGCCCGGCAGCGGGATCGTAGCCGCCGATAAGCTGCATGGCGTAGCCGGTGGCAATGTCGAGCAGCGCCGGATGCAGCCGGAAGCCGCTATCCACGTCTTGGGTGAACGCTTCCGCCAGCGTGAGCTTCGCCATTGCCTCGCCGTTGCCGAAGGCGGCGGAGCGCAGCACCTTCCAGCGCGGGCCGAACCGCAAGTGATCCTCTTGGGCTGATCGCAGCGGCTCGCAGCCGTTTTCGACAGTCGTATCGCGGCAGCGGGCGAGAATGCCTTTGATGTCGTAATCGTCTCGCCGGCCAGGACGCGCGGTTCGGACGGTCGCTTCCGCATGGCGGGATCGGCCCGCCGGCGTCTCGCTGTCGATGGCGACACGATAGCCTTCCTCGTCGGGCGCGAGTGTCACGCGCACGGCGCGCGCTTCGCCATCCGGGACATGGAGGGGGCGCAGAAAGGCCAGATCCTCGATCTCGTAGGAATGCTCGAAGCCCTCCTCCGCAAGCGCCTCGGCGATGAGCTCGATGTAGCCCGTCCCCGGCCAGATGGCGTGGCCCGATGCCAGGCGATGCTCGTCAAGCACCCAGTGGCGGGCGCTTTCCAGGCGCGTTTCGAGCCAGCTCTCTTTCTCGCCGCGCAGATAGCGGTCGAAGAGCGGCGTCCGGGCAGGCACGACTTCGCGAGGCGTGTCGCCGCGTTCGGCGCCGGCGATGGCGCGGGCGGCAAGGCCGACGTCTTTCCAAACGCCCCAGTGAACGGCGACGGTGCGCACCGGCGATCCGGTACGACTTTCCGCAAACGCATTAAGGAAGGCGTTGGCGGCGACATAATCGACCTGACCAGCAGGTGCGGTATCGGTGCTGGTCGAGGAGAACAGCACCAGGAGATCGAGCGCCTCTTCCGCGATCACATCCGCAAGCACCAGCGTGCCGAGAACTTTTGGCGCGAAAACCTCTTCGATATCCGACGGCGCCTTGAGCGCAATCAGGTCATCCCGGACCACGCCGGCTGCATGCAGGACACCATGGATGGTGCCGAAGCGGGCCTTGGCCGCATCGATTACCGAGCGCATCGCTTCGGAATTGGTGATGTCGGCCTCGACGAGCATGACCTCGCCGCCCGCTGCCTCGATCCTCAGCAGAGCGGCAATGGCGCGGCCGATGCGATCCTTATCTCCGTAGGCGGCAAGGTAGCCGTGCCACTCGACGCGCTCCGGAAGAGCCGTCCGGCCGACGAGCACAAGCCGCGCCTTGAAGCGGCGCGCCAGATCTTCGGCAATGGCCGTGGCCAGCTCGCCGAGGCCGCCGGTGATCAGGTAGACGCCGCGCTCGCGGAACGCCGCCTCGCCCTCGGCCGCTTTGTCCAAAGGCAGCGCCTCGTAGGCGCGGCTCCAGCGGCGGCCGTTCCGATAGGCGACGATCTCGCTGCCCGGCGTGGCGAGCAACTCGTCCCAAAGGCGGTCGAGGATCGGCTCCTCAGCATGCCCGGGGGCATTCTCGCCAAGCAGCTGATGCGCAAGTCGTATGCGCTGGCGCTCGAAGAACGTCCCGGCGGATCGCTGGTGCATCGGGATATCGACAACCCGCACCGACACGTTCGGCATCTCGCGCGGCAGCACCTGGGCAGGTCCCAGAACCGTGGCCTTCTCTGGATAGGGTAGCGGCTCATCGCCGACGCGCTGCATGCCGTTGGTCACAACGGTAATGTGCAGGGCCTCTGTGTGATCCGCTTCTGTAAGAGCCTGAGCAAGGAAGAAGAGGCTATTGAAGCCACGCTCCTGATTGCGGTGGAAGAAGCTCGATCCGGGGCGGAAGCTCTCGTCGTGCGTCGTGAGCCAGAGGTGCACGATGCGCTGCGGCATTCTCCCGTCGGCCGCCAGTTGCTTGATCAGCGCGTCGTAGCCATCGCGGCCGTGCTCCGGACACAGCACGTAAGCGTCAGGTCCGGCGGCGCCGAACGCATCGCCGAGCATGACTGTCGCAACGCTGTGGCCGCGCTCGCGAAGGCGCGCGACGATACTTTCTCCCATGGGGCTGCCGTCAAGAAAGATCAGCCAGGAGCGCGCCTCCTCATCGGCACCGAGGCGAACGTCAGCTGACGATTGCCGCCAGACCGGCTGCCAGCCCCAGCTTTCCATAGCGGGCAGCTTCGTCGGCGCGTCTTCCTCTTCATGGACGCCGGATGGCGCGATGCGATCGAGGAAATAGGGCTGGTGCTGGAACGCATACGTCGGGAGATTGACGCGGCGGGGATCCGCTGACTGATAGAGCCGCTCGAGCGGGACCGATAAGCCTGTTGCCCACGCCCGACCAAGCGACGTCAGAAAATGCAGCCTGTCGTCCACACGCTCGTCCGCGTGCGGCAGGCTGTTGATCACCTGATTTGTGGATATCTCGTGCGCCTTGGCAAGGGAGCCGAGGGCCCGGCCCGGCCCCACCTCGATGAAGACGTTCGACGGCGCGGCAAGACGGGCGATGCCGTCTGAAAAGCGAACCGTCGAGCGCAGGTGCGTCGTCCAATAGGCCGGATCGCGGGCCTCGGTGGAGGTGAGCCAGGTTCCGGTGAGATTGGAGACGATCGGAATGGTCGGCGCGGCGAGCGGCGCCGCGCGGAGGAACGCCTCGAACCGCTCAAGAATCGGATGCAGCATCCGCGAGTGAGCGGCAATATCGATCGGAATGCGGCTCGTCTCGATGCCATCGGCCTCGAGGGTGCGCCGGAAAGCGTCCAACGCTTCGTTGGAGCCGGAGACGACACACAGCTCTGGCGCGTTGACGGATGCTATATCGAGCGTCTCCGGTAGACGCGCTGCGAGCGCTTCGTGCGGAAGCGCGACGCTCAGCATGCCGCCCGGCGGAATCTCCTCGAACAACTCGCCCCTGAGGCGCACGAGATTGACCGCACGCTCGAAGCTCAAGACACCCGCGATGCAGGCGGCGGCGTTCTCGCCCATCGAATGGCCGATCAGCGCCTTCGGCGCGACGCCCCAGCTCATCCACAGCCGCGCGAGGGCGACCTCGACGATGAGGATCGCGGGAAGCTGGAGCGACGGGCGCAACAGGCGCTCTGCGGCATCGGAGCGTTCTTCACCCGCCGGAAGCCAGAGCTCGCGGATCTCCTCAGCGGCAGCGGCCGGCAGATAGGAAAGGCCCTCATCCACAATCTCCCGGAATGCAGGCTCGTCCCGGTAAAGACGGCGCGCCATGTGCGGATACTGCGCGCCTCCACCGGGGAAGAGAAAGACCGCCTCGGCCGTGCCGTCGACAGGCGCGTGCGTATAGGCGCGATGCGTGTCCGCTTCCGAAAGAAGCGTGATTGCGTCGTCGCGGCCCGCCACGGCCACGACACGCCGATGCTCGAAATGGCGCCGCCCCTCGAACAGCGTGCGGGCCACCTCGGCCAGGGACAGATCCGCGTCTGCCTCCATGTGCCGCGCAAGCTTACGCCCGGCGTCCTCCAGCGCCTTGCGGCTCTTGGCGGCGAGCACCAGAACCTGAGGGCCCGTGTCGGCCCGCCTGTCGGCCGTCTCGATGGCGGGCGGCTGCTCGATGACGGCATGGGCGTTGGTGCCGCCGACGCCGAGTGAGTTGACGCCAGCGCGTCGGGGCGTCGTCGTGGCGGGCCAGGGCGTCAGGCGATCGTTGACGACGAATGGGCTCGCGGCGAAATCGATCGCCGGGTTCGGCTTCTCGAACCCGAGTGTGGGCGGAATCTCGCCGTGCTTCACGGCGAGTGCAGCTTTGATCAAGCTGACGGCGCCCGCCGCCGTATCGAGATGGCCGATGTTCGATTTGACGGACCCCACACGGCAGAACCCGCGCTTATCGGTTGTCTGGCGAAAGGCCTGCGTCAGGGCTTCGATCTCGATCGGATCGCCGAGATAGGTTCCGGTGCCGTGGCATTCGACATAGCCGATGGTATCGGCCTCGATGCCCGCAAGCGTCTGCGCTTCGACGATGGCTTCCGCCTGACCGGTGACGCTCGGCGCCAGATAGCCCGCCTTGCTGGCGCCGTCGTTGTTGATCGCCGTCGCCTTGATGACGGCGTGGATGGGATCGCCGTCGGCCAGCGCATCGGCGAGGCGGCGCAGCACGACCACGCCCGCGCCGCTACCGAACACAGTGCCGGACGCGCGATGATCGAACGCGCGGCAGTGGCCATCCGTCGAAAGGATTTCGCCGTCCTGATAGAGGTAGCCTCGGCGGTGCGGCAGTTCGATGGTCACGCCTCCGGCAATGGCCATCTCGCATTCGCCGCTGAGCAGGCTCTGGCATGCGTAGTGGACCGCGACGAGCGAGGTGGAGCACGCCGTCTGCACGTTCACGCTCGGTCCGCGCAGATCGAAAGCATAGGAAACGCGCGTGGCGAGGAAGTCCTTGTCGTTGCCCGTATGGCGCAGCAGGAACACGCCGACCTGCTCTACGAGCGGACGGTGGCTCAGCACGTTGAAATAAAAATAGCTGCCCATGCCGCAGCCGGCGAATACCCCGACTGGACCGGAGACACGCTCGGGCGTGCGGGCCGCATCCTCCAACGCTTCCCAGGTGCATTCCAGGAACTGGCGATGCTGCGGATCCATGATGGCCGCTTCCTTGGGGCTCAGCCCGAAGAACTCGGCATCGAAATCTTCGAGGCCGGGAAGCTCCGCCGTGCGCGGAACATAGTTCTTGCGGTGGATGCGGTCCGCCTGCTCGCCAGCTGCAATCAACTGTTCGGGCGTTCGTGTCTCGATGGACTCTACGCCCTGGCGAAGGTTGCGCCAGAACTCCGCCACCGAGCGCGCGCCCGGAACACGCAGGGCCATACCTACGATCGCGATATCGCTTTGAGACACTCCGCTCTCAATGCTGGACATTCCTGTCGCGCCTTCCATCTAGGGAAGCACTCAAGGCCCCCGTGTATTCAAATGCGCTTCCGATCCCATCCCCGGAGGCGTTCCAGTCCTGCACGAAGCGGGCCATGCGCCCGCCTTTGCGCCACAAGGCATCGCCCGAGTCCGAATTGAATTCCCGTGCTGGACCCTTCAAGCGCAATGAGATTGAAAACACCTGCGTGATTTTAAATATAACAAGCTTTCCGCGAATGTACCCGTGACGCGGTGCCAACGTTAATCATGCCTGTAAACTCATCCATCGCTTGGCAGCAAATGCCATAGTCATTTCCAAAACGTCATATGCCCACGTGACAAATTATATACGCGCCTTTTCGGAGCGCGATGGATGGAGCTTCGATCACTGCGTGCCTGCCTTCCCAAGTCGAGATGAAACGAGCGGAACGCGTTTCTCTTCCTGCCTGACGCACCCGATTTCGGATCATTTCCCGCGTCGCCGCATTCTCGGTATTGACGTGATCGCAGCCACGGGTGCAGACGTGATTGCCGATCTGCTCGCGCGCCTGGCGGCTCGGAGCAAGACGGACGTCGCTTTTGCCAACGCGAACCTCCTCACCCACGCGAGCCGAAACACCGACGTGGCCCAAGCGCTCTCCCGCATGCTCGTCCTCAACGACGGCATCGCGCTCGACCTCGCGTCGCGCGCGCTCTACGGATGCGGTTTTCCGGAAAACCTCAACGGCACAGACTTCATGCCGCGGCTGATCGATGCCCTCCCCCGCGGCACCCGCATCTTCCTCTACGGTGCGCGGGCGCATGTCGTGGCAACGCTCGCCGGACAGCTTTCCGCCGAGGGCCGGCTCAACGTCTGCGGATGGTGCGATGGCTATACCCACTCCCCGTCCCTTCTCGACGAGATCAATGCGGCGCGTGCCGACGTGGTTCTCGTTGCCCTCGGAAATCCGCGGCAGGAGCTCTGGACGGCGGCGGCGCGCGAAGTCGTCTCCGCGCCTCTCGTCATCGGCGTGGGCGCCTTCTTCGATTTTGCAACCGGCCAGGTGCCTCGCGCCCCGCTCCTCATGCGCAAGCTGCGCATGGAATGGCTATTCCGCCTCGCAATGGAGCCGCGCCGGCTTTGGCGGCGCTATACATCGGACGCGGCGTGGTTCTTCTATCTCGTCGCCAAGCAAGCCGTTCGCACGCGAAAGTAAGCTGCGACAGGACACGGGGATCCGTTCCCGCGGAGCGACTTCCGCCTGCCTTCAATAGGCCCCTCGGAACAGCACGAACACCGTCCGCGTGATGATCTCGATATCGAGCCAGATCGACCAGTTCTCGATGTAGTAGAGATCGTGCTGCATCCGCTTTTTGACGTCCTCGGTGGTCTTCGTCTCGCCACGCCAGCCGTGGACCTGCGCCCAGCCCGTCATGCCGGGGCGTACGCGGCGGCGGCGCGAGAAGAGATCCAGCTTTCGTTCGAAGAGCTCGTCATGCGCCAAGGCATGAGGCCGAGGCCCGACGATCGACATGTCACCGGCCAGCACATTGAAAATCTGGGGCAGCTCGTCGAGGCTCGTGCGACGCAGGAAGCGCCCGACCCGCGTCACACGTGGGTCATTGCGTTCGGCCTGCTTGACGCTCGGTCCGTCCTCCGCAACCGCCATCGTGCGAAATTTGAAGATGCGAAACACACGGTTGTTGCGACCATAGCGACGCTGGCGGAAAAACACCGGGCCTGGGCTGTCGATCTTGATGGCGAGAGCCACCATCAGCAGGAGCGGCGCAAGCACGATCAGGCTCAGCACCGAAAGGACGTAGTCCAGGAGCATTTTCAGCAGGCCATGACTCTGCGAGTGCGGCACCGAGTTCACGACGCTCAACCGCACGGGGCCGAAGCTCCGGCTGCCGTGGATGGCGACCGAATGGGGATCGAGATCCGTGCACAAGAGAAGCTCGGTAGAATAGGAAGACAGCGCGTTGACGGCGGCCTGGATCCGATCTCTTTCCTCAGCCGGCATGGCGATGATAACGCTGTCGAACTCGCCAAGTCCGATGGCGTTCCTGAGATCAGAGAGCCCGCCGTAAATGGACGCGTCTTCGGCGGTGACGGCAGCCGGCTTCGCCAGATACTGCCCCGCAACCACGAACGTCGGATCGACCGTATCGATCTCTGCTCTTACGGCGGCGATGTACTGCCGGGTGCCATAAACGGCGACGCGACGGAAGAGACGGCCGGCTGATGCCATCTTCCGGATATGGCGCCTCGCCGTGACGCGAACGCCAATGAGGCCGACAGCGCTGAGTGCAAACCAGCTCAAGAACCAGCCACGGGAATACCCCTCGGCAACTTTGAAGATGTAGAGCATGCCGAGCACGATCAGCGCTGAAATGGCCAAGGCTCCCCACAGCGCGCCATAGCCTACGGCCGGCTCAAGAAACGCCCGCGGCTCATAATGGCCCGCCTGTTTCAGCAGCAAATAAAGAGTGAGGGCCAGAAGGGGAGCCGGAAGCAAATATGGCAGAATTGGCTGACCGGGGCTCAGGACGAGGTCAATATAAATGAACTTGGCCAACAATGCCGAAATAGCGACCGCCATCCCCTCGGCAATAGCGCATGCAATTATTCGGCTTTCGAATTTCGAGAGAAACGCAAGGCGGGTAGAAGATGGCCACTTTTTACTGCGCGTATCGAGATGACGCGCTTCTATGGCTGTACTGCCCAAAACCATGCTTCGACCCGACCACGCAAACGGACGATCAAGGAGGCTTCATGGATGGAATGGAAGATTTTTACCGGGTTACCCGATCGATTCCCCGGAGTCCCAAACGCCCCCGACCAAGGTGGTTGGACAATATTCCATTAGCTCATTGCTGAGTTATCTGTATCTTAAGAATTAGTTAACAGTCGTCCTCCGTTGAAGCTGATGTTTGGATGGGCCGGCCGGAGGCGAAGCCCTCCGCTCCGAGCGATCAGCCCTAATCCCGCGGCGACCTGATCCAACGGATGCGCTTGCCCCGCAAGGCGCGTGCATAAATTGGCAGCTTGGCAAGCGCATAGGCGGGCGCCATCAGCGCGAGGTCTCGGGCAGAGAGAATATCGCGGCCAACCTGGAACCAGGCCAATCCGATCGCTAGAGCGAACACGGTGGCTGCCAAGGTCGAGACGACAAGCGGCAGAACAAAGAGCGATGTCAGCAGCGCCATCCCACCGGACAGGACAATATTCGCCGCAATGGCCAGAGCGCCGAGCGCCAGCGGCGGCACCGCAGCATCAGCCGCCAGCGCCAGCAGCGCCACGTTCCGGCTGCGGATCGCCTCGACCAAGAAACCTGGGATCCGGCGCGCGATCGTCCTCAGATGGCCCGTCTCCCAGCGCTCGCGCTGCGTCTTCACGCCCTCGGCGCTTAGCGGGAACGGGCTCGTGACGCGCGCCGCGGGACAATACGAAGGAGCGTGCCCAGTGCGAGCAAGCTCGAGGCCCAAGACCAGATCCTCTGCCAGCTCGCCGGATGCGATCTCAACCTTCCGGATCGCCGGCCATGGAAAGGCCATGCCGGTGCCCATGAGCTGGCAGGGCAGCCCCATCCGCTTCAGCCCTTGCGAACGAACGTGGTTCTTGACCCTGACCGCAAACATCGCCACGCGCTGGCCAAGTGAAACAGGGCGATCGGTCGGAAGCAGGCTTTCGTTGCGTGCCTGCACGGGTCGTCCGCTCTCATGGGCGCGAAAGGCCATGGTCTCGAGGGAGCCTGGATCGAGCTTGCAGTCCGCGTCGATAACGATGAGGACATCGAACGGGTCCAAAGCCAAGTGACGAACTCCGAAATCGAGCGCGTAGCTTTTCCCCCGCCGCGCGGAATCGGTGCGGACGACGACCTCTGCACCTGCCGCTCGCGCGACCTCCGCAGTGGCATCCGTGCAATTATCCGCCACGACGACGAGACGATCCTGGGGTCCGAGCTGGCTCACAATGCCGCGCAGCGTATCCGCAATCAGGCGTTCCTCGTCATGAGCGGGAACCAGAACGGCCACGCGCGGGCGTGTCACCGGGTGCGTGCCGTCAAGCCGCTCCTGGCTCTTCCCGGCACCGATAGCAGCGAGAGCCTCGGCGAGCAGAAGCGCCGCCTGGAGCAGGGAAACCGTTCCGACGGCAGCAAGCCCGATGGCCGCGATGTCCAGAAGCACCATCCTTCGATCTCGCAATATCTGTCAGAGGCCGCAGCCGTCGGCCGTGCCCAGGACACCAGAGCGCGGATCTGCGACGACCGCCTTCCAGGCGAGGCACTGAAGCATCCCCGCAACGTCGTCGCCAATCGAGGCTGGCACCGGCAGGCCGACCGGCGACTGACGATAAAGCGTCGCAAAATGCACCAGCGATACGAAATAGATCCCGACGGCACTGAGATGGATATCATCGTGGGGGCGGCTCGGATCACGAAGCGTCAGGCCCGCTAGCACGTCTGCCGCATCTATGCTCGTCCCATCTTCTCGGGTGGGCCAGTGCACGGGCCAATCCAGATACGGATTGCCGAAGAGGTCCTTCATGGTGAGGGGTGATCCGCCCGGCAGCGACGGAACGTCGTCACGTTGCCGCGCAGCCAAGTGGTCGTGAAGAGCAACGAGCGCCTGCCCGGCCGGCACAATGAAGATGGGATCGTGGATGGTGCATCCGCCATCGCTCGTCGTCCCCCATCCAAACCGCTCGAGCCAGCCGGGCGCACGCACTTCGGGGCCTGCTGCGGCATCCGCGACCTCCTCCCAGGCCGGACGCTGAGCCAGCATCTCGTCGCGCCAGCTGAACTCGGAGAGCGGCGGAAACTTCGAATATGGGTCGTTGCCCTGGAAATTGACCCAGGTCTGGTAAAGGTACACGCGGGCCGACGGGTTAGCCTCTTTCAGAGCGCAGTAGAAGCGCCTCAGATAGTAGGCGCTGTACTCGCTTCGGGCCGCGCCTTGGATGGGCAGCGCATCCGTGGCGACGAGCGTATCGTATCGGCCGGCATTGGCCTGGAACTCTTCACGCTTGACCACCATCGCAGCGGCGTCCCGGCTGTATCCGTGTGGGCGGCCGCGCCAGAGGGCAGAAAGCGGCGATCCCCAGAGCGTATGATCGCCCATGCGATAGGCGAGCCCGCGGCTTTCCGCAAAGCGGCCGATCAGCGTCATCAAGCTGATCTCGCCCCATTCGGTGCGCGCCTTCTGCTCGACCAGGCTGTGGCCGACCCAATAGACGGCAAGATCTGACTTCGGACCGAGGCGGTCCTCAACGTTCTTGGTCTCGCTCACAACGTCCCGGTCCGGATTGGCCATGCTCTGCGTTGCCCAGACGAGGCAGAGCGGCATCGCCAGCCGTGTGACGAACCGCTTCAGCGCCGAAGACCTCTGCACTTGTGATGTCTTTCCTGCACCGGCCGCGCCCGGCCCTAAGATCGGCGGCAGCCTACCCGCGCTGCAAAAGCCGACAACGGGAGCCGAGCCTTGCAGTTAACGGCGCCGAGACGCGCCTGCGAGATTAACCAACGGACCAACGACAGCCCCGGAGAGGCCGGCGAAATCTATGCGGATGCCGGAAAATGGTATCTTTGTTGCGTGTCCGGCCGGTGACCAATCTCCGCAACGGACGATCCGAGGGAAACAACCATGGGGGCGCCTCTGGCGGCAATCGCCTACGTCTGGCTCGCACAGGCCATCGCATTCCTGCTCATGCCCTGGTCCACGCCGCTCGCCGTGCGCGTGATTAGCATCGCGTTCTGGGCGGTTGCCGCGCTGATTATCTTCACGGTTCCGAATCCGCTGACGGCCCTGTTTTTGGCGGCCGTAGCCCTGCTCGTGCTGGCGCCGCTCGCACCGGTGAAGCGCGCGGGCTTTTTCCTTGCTGTCGCTCCCGCCGTTCCCATCTTTATCTTCGCCCCCCTGCCTTTTCCGGGGATCAACTATTTAACCGACATCACCCACTACAAGCTGGCTGCGCTCATCGTCCTGGCACCGGTTCTTTTACGATCCGTGGCGCGCCCCTCGGGGGTCAGCATCACGGCTATTTTTCTCATCATCTATATTCTCTACACGGCGATCGTCATGGGCGCGGCGAGCAGCCTGACGGGAGGCCTGCGCTTTCTGGTCGATCAAATTCTGATTATCGGCGTGCCCTATTTCGCCTTTCACCGCATCATCCGCGATCAGGACGATATCGTCCTGCTCTTTCAATATTTCCTGGTTGCCTCACTGATGCTCGCCGTCGTTGCCATCGTCTCCTTCGTCGTCAACTCGGACATGTACGCGTCGTTCTCGGTCTTTCCATCGGAGTTCCGCGGCGGCCGCTTGCGGATCAACACGACCATCGGCACACACGCGCTCGCCTTCCATCTCGCGTGCGCCCTCGTGATCCTCGAATTCCTCAAACACCGCATCCGCATTTCCCGGCCGCATCTGATGGCAATCCGGCTCCTCCTGCTTGCCGGGATGGTGAGCGCGGATTCGCGCGGCGCGCTGCTCGGCCTCGCCGCAGGGGCATCCGTCTATCTGCTGATCATGATGAAAAGCGCCGCCGCCCGCACGCTTCTGCTCTCCGCCTTTTTGGCCGCGGGCGGGATCGGCGCCTGGTGGCTGCTGCAGGGCGACGTGTCCTCCTACGACGATTACGGCACGTTCTCCTACCGCCAGGAGCTGCTCCTGACGTCAGTCAAGTACATTCTCAGCCATCCCGTTTTCGGCGATCCGAATTTCGTCACGAGCGGCGCGTTCGGCCATCTGGTCCAGGGACAGGGGATCATCGACATCACAAACCTCTACCTTCAGATCGGACTGGCCTACGGCCTTCTTGGGTTGACCCTGTTCAGCATCGTTTTTGTTGTACCGTGCGTGGCCGGCGTGCTGCGGCTTCTCCGCACTGAGCGCGATGGAGACGCAGAGAGCGAAAGCTGGCGCAGCGCTCTGGCCGCAACCCTCTCCATAACGGTGGGCTGGCTGTTCCTCATCATGACGACGAGCGATGTCGGTATCACCCTGCATTTCGGTGTGGTCTTCGCGGCGCTCAGCAGCGCGCTCCGCGCCGCACAGCCGTCGACGGTCGACACCGCGTCGTCCTCTGCGCTCCTCGCGCGACGGCCCGCCGCTCCATGACCACCTTCATTCTCCGCGCCATGTCTGGAAACGGTCTCGTCGAGCGCCTCGCCCGCAGCATCGGCTGGACGGCGTTCGGGTTCCTCGGCATGCAGGCGCTCCGCCTTGTGTCGAACCTCATTCTCACCCGGCTGCTTTTCCCGGAAGCGTTCGGTCTGATGGCGCTGGTGTCCGTGTTCATGATCGGGCTCGCGATGTTCTCCGACATCGGGCTCGGCCCCTCCATCATGCAGAACCCGCGCGGCGACGAGCCCACCTTCCTAAATACGGCCTGGACCATCCAGGCCATACGCGGAGCTTGCCTATGGCTCGCCACGTGCGTGCTCGCGGGCCCTGTCGCGGCATTCTACGCGGAGCCGCAGCTGGCTCAGCTGCTTCCGGCGGCCGGACTGTCCCTTCTCATCGCGGGCTTCAACTCGACCAAGCTCGAAACCGCCAACCGGCATCTCGTTCTCGGCCGCGTCACCGCGCTTGATATCATCAGCCAGGTGGCCGGCCTGATCGTCATGATCGGTCTCGCCTGGGTGATGCGGTCGGTTTGGTCGCTGGTGATCGGCATCATCGTCACGGCGGCCGTGAAGCTCTGGCTAAGCCACGCGCTTCTTCCCGGCGCGCGCAATGCCTTCCTTATGGATCGTCTCGCCGCGGGCGAGCTTGTGCACTTCGGCAAATGGATCTTTCTGTCGACAGTGCTCGGATTTCTCATTGCGCAGGGCGACAAGATCATTTTCGGAAAGTTTCTCGAGCTCGGAATGTTCGGCGTCTACAATATCGGCTACTTTCTCGCGAGCTTTCCCATCCTGCTCGGCTCCGCCGTGATGACGCGCGTGCTCATCCCGCTCTACCGGGAGCGCCCGCCCGCTGCCTCTCAGGACAATTTTGCGAAGATCAGCCGGGCCCGATACGGGCTCTCCGCCTCTATTCTGCTGCTGCTCGCGTGCATGGCCCTGGTGGGGCCGACACTGGTCAACCTGCTCTACGATTCCCGGTTTGCCGCGGCGGGCGCCGTCGTCGTCGTCGTGTCCTGCGCGCACATCCCCTATGTGATCGGCATGACATACGAGCATGCGGCGCTCGCAGCCGGCGACTCCCGGAACGTGTTTGTCGTCATGGCGCTCAAGAGCGCCACCCAGCTCGGCCTCCTGCTCGCCGGGCTCGCATGGGGCGGGCTGGCTGGCGGCCTGGCAGGCCAGGCCCTGGCGCTCGCAATGATGCATCCGGCGCTGATACGTCTTGCGCGCCGCCACAAGGCCTGGGACCCGCGCCACGATATCGTCTTCTCTCTTGCCGGCATCGCGATTGGCGCGCTTGCCCTCACGGTCAATCAGGAGAGCCTTGCCGTGCTGAGCACATTCCACCGGCCATAGCGCGCACGCACTGTCTTCGAACGCGGAAATTTGGGTGCGCGAGCTTGCTAATGCTGGCTCAGCGCGCGTTCGAACAGGTTCGTCGCGGCGTCCCACGTGTAGGGTCCGACGCTCTCCAGAGCGGCATCGGACATGGCACGCCAGCGTCCACGCTCCAGGCCTAGGATCTGAATGAGCCTGTCTGCGATCGCCTCCGGGTTCTCCACATCGACGACGAACCCGTTGACACCATCCCGAATTACGTCCGACGCGCAGCCCGTTCTCGTGGCTACAACCGGGCAACGGCACGCTAGGGCTTCAATGATCGGCAGGCCGAAGCCTTCGGACCGGCTGCCCGTCAACCAAACGTCGCACATCGCATAGATGTCCTTCAGCCGCGTCTGATCCGGCCTTAGGAAGAACTGCGATCCGGCGGGCAGCCTCATCTGCCTGGAGACGGGCTCGGCGCCGAACGCGACAATGCGCACGGCCGGAACGCGCCGGCGCACGATCTCGAGCGCACGCAGACTTATGTCCGTTCCCTTGGGGTGCCCCCGGCCATACAGGAGACCGACCGTCGGAACGTCATTCTTCTCTCTCGGCTCGGCAAAGAACAGCTTCCGATCGACGGCATTCGGGACGAGATCGACATCAGAGTCGCCATAACGGTCTCTCATGATGTCCCTCAGCCATCCCGAGACCACGATCTTTCTCAGCGGGAGATAGTAGGTGCCGGCGGAGATGTGCACCGGCAGAAAGGGAAACACTTCGTGCCCTTGCACGAAATAGTACTTGCGGCCTTTGGCCGGCGACAGGTTCACGACCGAATAGGCCGTCTCCCACCATGTCGCGATCACCACGTCGGCGTCGGGGACATCCTGGTCGGTTATGGGCCCTCCATGATCGACGATCTTGAAGTCGGCTCGCATGCCGTCGAAGTGCGAGGTTGCGGCCGGTTTCTCGGGCCATTCCCCCCGCGCGAGGGACCTCAGCCTGGATTTCCAGCTTAGCGGGGCGTGCTTCGATGCAACCACGGTGACGCGATGCCCGCGACGCACAAGCCCGTCCGCGTGCATGGCGACCACCCGGCTGCCGCCCGAGAGATTGGCATTGGGTACGATAAACGTAATTCGCATCTTGCCGATTCTTATGACGGGGCGCCTCGCGAGCAGCATTCGATCGTCGACGCGAAGTCCACAGCCCGCTGCAGCCTGGAGCGAAGGATTAAGCGCATGATGCGCGCACGCCGGCTCGCAGTGACGCCCGTGAGCGATGCTCTCGACAAGCGATCAGGATTGTCGCTCCCATTCCCAAACGAGCGGCGCGGCTTTTCCAGCCGTGCCTCTCACGTGCTTCCGGCGATCAACGATAGCTGCCCTCGGACGTGCGATGGAGGACATGCCTGCCGGGGTCAATGGCGGCATCCTCGATCCGGCGCTGCGCCTCCTCTGCGCTCGCGTCCTTTTCTTCCCCAAGCGACGGTCGCTCCATGGCAGCGGATGCTTCGGCATCGAAGCCATCCAAATTTTCCGAAACGATCAAGACGTCGCCGGGCAGGATTTCCGTAAACACCGTCGCGGGGAACGTGCGGACCCCGGAAGCGCTCTCGCGCGAGATATGATAGCTGAGCCTCAGCACGTTCTCGGGATCGTCACCCGCAGCATGGGACGGAATGCGGGAAACCAGCTCGAGCTGGGCCACTTCGCGCTCGAGTGCGTCGATGCGCTCTCCCAGCTCGGCGCGCCGCTGCTGAGGCACCGCCACGAGTTGCTGGTCGATGCCGCTCAAACGCGCACGAGCCCGTTCGACGATCGACTTGATCTCGGAATAACGGATCTCGACCATGAGCAGATCCGACTTCTGCTGAAGATAGCGCGCATTGTTGACCAGCTTGCGCTCCTTCAGATCCTCGATGCTGGCGAGCTGAGCGCGGGTGATCTCGATCTGCTCGCGAACCGATTTCTCCTGGGCTTCCGCTCCCGCAAGCTCACGCTCCGCAGTTTCGCGTTCGCGGCGCAGGCCAACGATTTGCGCTTCCATGACGCGCCGCTGGTCGCTCAGGATATCGTTTTGCCTAGTGATGAGATTGGTCAGCGCCAACCGGCTCGTCTCAGGAACACTCTTGATCAAGGTGGTGATCCGATCGTTCGTGGCCACCACAGCGCCGCCCTCGCGCTCGGCCTTGAGGCGCGCCAGCTGGGCGAGGGCGAACGTGAGCTGAGTGCGAGACTGACGGTTCGCAACGAGGCCGGCGCCTTCGGTGCGTAGCACGCCACGTGCCAGCGAAATGGCCTGGATCACCTTGAGCCCCGGCCGCCATTCGATGGCGCCGGCTTCGGCAACGTGCCCCATGATGTAATAAGGACGGAAACGTGCGACCTCGACGGCCACGGTGATGTCCGTCCGCAACGCCGCACTGAGCTTCTCAGTGAGAATACCCTCAAGGCGGGAGAGCGTCATGCCGCCGATATCGATGCGCCCGATGCGCGGGATCGAAAGCGAATTGTCGGGATCGATCGCGTACTCGCCGCTGAGATCGCTCTGCCCCCACATGCGAACCCGGAGTCTCTCCACGCTCGACAGGTCGAACGCCGGCGGGTGACCGGCTTTCTCGGCGGCCGGTGCCTCGCTGGCGCTCACAGGCTGAAGGGCTTGCGGAGCGGCGGATGCGTCCACGCTCGCCGTCGCCAAAAATTCCGCCTTGGGCTCAAGGGCTCCCGCACTATCCGCCAGCAACGGCTCGGGAGCCATCAGCACGGCGCTGAGCGCCCCTACCACAGCGAATGCGCCACCGCGCTTCGCACGCCCAGGTTTGGCGATCCTACTCGTCACGAACTCTACCCCTCCGCGTCGATGCCTTGAGACGCATAAGCACACGGCATCGCCCGCTCCGTTGGCGGTCCAACAGCAGAAGTGTGTCAAACCGGTACGCCTAGAAACCAAAGGCTATGGAACGCCCTAGTTATGCGCAATACGAAAATTATCACTTTCTTAACGATGGTTAATTTGCTGGCGAGGATCGCAGGGCCGCCCTGAAGACGCCGGAGACAACAGGAACGCGACGGCGGATCGGAGAAGAGAAAACCTGTCGGCTAGCGGCGTGCGCGCTAGATGAGCGCTCATTCAGCCGAGAAGCGGCCTGCCCTTCCTACTGTTTGTTATTCTAGCCGACGGGCGTTTAAACCAAGCCGAGCCGAAGTTTCTCCACGCAATCCCGGGCATGCTAGAGCATCTGATGAGACTGACGGGCTACGCTTCTGACCAATGGCACGAAGCGATCATGGTCCGGGACGTCACACAACGAGCGGGCTTGCCGCGCCGAGCCTGCCGACCTCAAGGGACAGAGCATGTCTACCGATCTGAACCAGAAAGCGACCGTTTCGGTCGTTCTGGTCAACTACTGCACGCGCGATTTGACGCTCGCTTGCCTCAGCTCGCTCGCTGGCGAAATTGCAGCATGCCCCGGCTCCGAGGTGATCGTCGTCGACAACAACTCGCCGGATGGATCGGGCGCGGAGATCGCGGCTGGCATTGCGGCGAACGGCTGGGGCGGATGGGCGCGCCTTCTTGCCATGCCGCACAACGGCGGCTTCAGCTATGGCAACAACGGCGCGATCCGCGAGCTCTTGGCACGCGCCGCGCCGCCTGACTATGTCTGGCTCCTGAATACAGACACCATCGTCCGGCCTGGCGCGCTTGGCACGCTTGTCGATTTCCTGGACGCCCATCCGGATGTCGGGGCCGCGGGCAGCCGCCTTGAACATGAGGATGGCACGCGGCAATGCTCCGCCTTCCGCTTTCATTCCATCGCGGGCGAACTCGATTCCAGCCTGCGCCTCGGGATCGTCGCGAGATTGCTCAAGCGCTGGAAAGTCGCGCCTCCCCTTACCGATGAACCGTCGCGCTACGACTGGCTGTCGGGCGCGAGCCTGCTCATCCGGACGCAAGTTTTCCAGGATATCGGGCTCATGGATGAAGGATATTTCCTCTACTATGAGGAGACGGATTTCTGCCGCCGGGCGGTGCGCGCGGGCTGGTCGCACTGGTACGTGCCTCAGAGCCGCGTTGTGCATCTCGTCGGGCAAAGCACGGGCGTTACGCACGCTGGCAAACAACGCAACCGCCGCGCCAGCTACTGGTTTCAATCGCGGCGGCGCTACTTCATCAAACATCATGGGGTCGCATACGCCATGCTCGCCGATGCCGCGCTCGCGGTTGGAACGGCGCTTTCCATGGTCGCGGATTCGATCCGGGGACGTGCTCCATCAAATCCGGAACGGTTTCTTCGCGACCTCGCGCGCGAGAGCGTCGTCTTCAATCACAAAATCGACCCCGTATGACATCGACTCTGGGCCGTCATGACCACACGTGATCATACCGTCAGCTCAAACTCGAATCAGGATGTCGGGGCCGTCGTCATCGGGCGCAATGAAGGGGAGCGGCTCGACCGCTGCCTCCGGTCGCTTGCAAGAGACGTGCGCGCGCTCGTTTATGTCGATTCCGGATCAACCGACGGCTCAACCGACCTTGCCGAGCGCCTTGGCGTGCACGTGATCCGGCTTGACGCCACGCAGCCCTTTACAGCTGCGCGGGCCCGCAATAGCGGCTTTCGCTATCTCACCCAGTACGAACGCGGGCTTGCCGCTGTTCAGTTCGTGGATGGTGACTGCGAGGTGGAGGCTGGCTGGATCGAAGCTGCTCGCGCCCATCTCCTCGCGCACCCCAGAACGGCGGTGGTTTTCGGGCGGCGGCGCGAGCGGTTTCCGGAGCACTCGATCTACAATCGCCTCTTCGACTACGAATGGAGCATTCCACCGGGCGAAGCCACAAGCTGCGGCGGCGACGCTATGATGCGCTTCGATGCCCTCTGCGAGGCAGGCGGCTATCGCGATGATCTCATTGCCGGAGAAGAGCCGGAGCTCTGCGTGAGGCTGCGCCGGGCAGGTTGGAAGATCGTCTGCATCGATCATCCGATGACGCTGCATGACGCGGCAATGACGCGCTTCTCTCAATGGTGGCGCCGCACGACACGCACGGGCTACGGCTTCGCCGAGGGCTCTCACATCCATGGCGGCCCACCGGATTATCATTGGGTCATCGAAACGCGGCGGGCGCAGATCTGGGGGCTCGTCGTTCCCGCCGTGATTGCTGCCAGCGTCCTGGCGTTCGGCCCCTGGGCGCTTTTGATGGCGCTCGTCTACCCGGCGCAGGTTCTCCGGCTCTATCTCAAGCGCAGGAGAACCGAGCCGATCCCGCTCGCCTCCTCCTTCTTTCATGTGCTCGGACGATTTCCGGAAGCCGTGGGGCAGATCCGGTTTTTCCGAAACCGAATCATGGGCCGCGCGGGATCGCTGATCGAGTATAAATCGGTGGCGGACCGCTGAGGCGTTCGTTTCCCTCGGGCTCCGAGCAAGACAGACGATCGACGCCTCATTCTTGCAGAAACAGCCAGTGCGATCTGAGATCAGGCGTGAGCCGCAGCAGATATCCATCGGAGCTCACAGCCATCGGCGTGGGATGCAGCGCGCCGTCCCGATCGGCAAAGTACGCTTTGAGCCCACTCCTTGCACGTATCCTGAGCTCGCCTTCCACGGGCTCCGCCCGATAGGGCAGGCGATCGCCGGTCGGTAGCGAACGAGCCGAGAGGGAGATCATGATCCGCCCGGACCGATCCAGCGGCTCACCATCAAGACTTTGCACAGCGAGGCTGGCGTTCGGCGTCGAGAGGGCGATCGATACGTTGCGGAGGGAGATCTGACGCCCGCCGAGCCAGCCGCTCGCCACTTGCGATTTCTCAGTGTCGACCGTGAAGATGCCTTGCTTCCAATCGCGACAGAGCTCGCCGGTGTCCGAACAGACCCTGGTCGCCGCCTCCCCAATTGCATCGAAATCAGGGTCCGAGATGCGCGTGGCGTTCGGAGTGGATGGCGCTTCATTGATCCAGCCGAGCGCATCGATCTTGGGGATACGAAGACGAAGCTTCGACGTTTCCGTGAGCGTGCGGATAGCCCGCGAGGTGCGCGCGTTGATCTCCTGACCGGTGAAAACCTTCTCCGGAAGCGCCAACTCGTAGGTCTCCTTCGCGCCGCCCACATGCCCTGCGCGATAGAGCAGCGCGGCCGCGGGAAGCGTGGCGATAAGCGCGGGATCAGTCATCGCCTCCCAGTTTCCGGCGGACGCTTCTCCCAGCGGCAACTGGGAATAGGCATAGTGCACCATGGCATCCCACGCCTGCAGGCGCGCGATCGATGCCACGTAAAGAGGAAACTGGAAGCGATCGAAGACCGGGAACGGCTCGACGTTCCATTCGCTGACGGAAAACGGCTTCCCGGCTACCGCGCCACCCGCCATCCAGCTCGCGATATTCGGCTCGAGGCGCGGGTTGCTCTCGACCTCGTTGGGACGCCCATAGCTGTGTGCATCGACGATATCCCCTTCTCCGAGTGCCATGAGCCCAGCAGCGCTCATCTCGCCCCAGTAGCTCGTTGGAATGATCGGAATCCTGACGCCGAGGCCGCGCAGATAGCCGCTCATATCATCGAAATAGGCGTGCTCAGCGTCCGCCAGAAAGATCTTAGACGGCCCGAACTCCCAGCTCCGCCACACCTTGTCGAAATCAAGCGCCGATCTTGAAGCAAACTGCCGCGCAAGCGCCATGTAGCGGGCCGAATGCCAAGGGACGTTCTTGTCGGGAAGCAGCCAGTTTCCGAAGTGATGCGTGAGGTCGTTCTCGTTCGTGATGAGGACGGCGACGACAGCGGGATCGTCCTTATAGGCGAGGCCGGTGTGCGAGTTGACGTGCGTGAGGTATGCCTTCGCGAACTCCTTCGACCGCGCCTTGAGGCTGTCGTTCACGAACAGGTAGCCCTGCATGGTGGCGGAGCGGCTTTCCTCGTCGGCAATCTCCGCGAAGGCGTCGATGCCGTCCTGCTCCGTCAATCGGCGGCCGACGTGAAGGTCCAGCCAGACGTAGATGCCCTCATCGCGAAGACATTTGATCCACCAGTCGATCTTTTCGAGAGCAGCGGCATCGAGCTCTTTCGTGGTCTTGGCACGGGTGCCAAAGATATTGGGCTCCACCCAGTCGGAATCGTGATGGTGGATGCGGGCGAGGTTGAACCCGAGCTTGGACAGCCGCTTGGCCTGATTGCATACGAGCTTGGGCGTGGTTGCGTGATAGAGCACATATGCCGAGAGGTTGGTGCCCCAGAACCGCGCCTTCGTGCCATCCTCGAACACCAGTTCGCCGCCTGAGGCGCGAAGAAAACCGCGCTTGCCTGCCGGTTTTTCGTTTTCGTTAAGGAAGCTCAGGTCGACCGGCGCGCGATTCCAGTGGAGATCGTCCGTCCACCAAGCGTCGCTCACAGGCGGCAACCGCTCAGAGACCGTGTCGGCACTGGCTTTGCTCGCACATGCGGCGACGGCAAGCGCTGCGAGCGCACAGCGCATCGCCATCGATGCCCTGCCCACAACCTGCGCCGCGTATATCATGACCATCGCGTCACAATGCGCGACCGGGGCGGCTCAGCCCCGGAATCCGTGCCACCACCGGGAGGCCGGATGCTTCCTCATACTGCCGCCGCATGCGGAGCACGCCACCCATCAACTCGGCAACGACCACCAGCCCACATCCGAGCAGCACGCTCAGCAACACGCCGGCAATGGCATATTTCCGGGCAGCACTTTCCCCCGCGATCGGATCCTTGGGGCGACCGATGACGAGAAGATCGTCGGGAGAGCTGAAAATGCTGACATAGTTGCTGCGCGATGGAACGGGCTGCATCTTCGATGCCGCCTGCCGGTCGGCAGCATCCTGATAGGCTGCATAAAGCCGCTCGAGCTCGGCAACCTTTGCAGGCGTTGCGCCGATCGATTGACGGAGGCGCTCGGCCGTCTCTGCGGCTTGCGCACTGAGGCCCGATACCTGTTTATCGGTCTGCAAGATGGTTGAGGCAGAGCCCCCGCGACTGTTTCGCTTCAGCGTCCAAAGCTGATGGAGCTCGGCGCGGATCTGAAGCGGCGCCTGGAAGCCCTCCGCCTCAATGGCGCGCATCAGCTCCGCCTCGGCTGCCGCGGCCTCCTCCGTGCGCTTTATCTGAACGAACTGGGGAGCGCTGAATATGCTCCGCTCCGGTCCGGTCAAGCCTTCCAGAAGGCGGGCAATCACGATCTCCAGATCCCGGCCGAGATCAGTCGGACTGGCACCCATCATCTTGATCTCGAGGACGGAGTTGTTGACCACCTCAAGAGACACAGAGGCCGCAAGCCGCCGCATCTGGGCGATCTTTGCGGCTTGCGTCTCGGGCGGCTTGTACCCTGTCATCTGCGGCAGCAGCTCGGCGAGGACCTGATCGCTCTTTAACCAAGTCTCAATGGCCTCGACCTGACTCTTCAACCACGCCTCGGCGGCCTTGACCTGCTCGAACGTGTTGACATAGGGGGCGCCGCCAGCCCCGCCAGGCGCACGGTTCGCCGCCTGCAACATGATCAGGGAGCTTGATGTGTACTTGGTCGGCGCCAGCTTGATCGCGACTGCGGACAGCACACACGCCACCAGAATGGGCCCGACGAAAAGGCGCCAGCGCTTGCGCGCCACATCGAGGCAAAAGACGAACTGCTCCCGGAGAAACTCAGATCCCGAACTCATGACTCACGTCTCTCCGATCCTTGCTCGCGCCTCGTGCATCGATGCGAGATGCGAAGGGTGCTCGGGCGGCCTCGTCCGGGTCAGCTTCCAAATCAGGTGGCTAGCGGGCATGCGCCAGTCATTCAATATCAAGCCGCCGACATTCAATCCGGCAATGCGGCAGGTCTCTATGCATGCCACCAGCTCCTTCTGATCCGTCTCGCCGCTGAGGCATACGAGGAACGTGACATCGAGGGCCGGCTGCGCGGCGGCGATCGTAGGCTCTAAAATTCCCGACGCCTGGATGACCGGCGGCAGGTCGACGATGACCGTGAAGCCCGCCTCAGCCGCATCGGCAAGAGCCGATCGCAACACATCCGCCGACAGGGTAAGCAACTCCGCGCCGAGGGGCTCAGCCAAGAACAGGGCGCGCTGGATCTCAACCGCGGAGGATACAAACGATATCTTCCCGCCCAGTTGTTCCGACGTCGAAATCCTGGCCCGGCTCAGATCCACAAGCAGCGTTTTGGTGCCGAAACTCGAAAAGGCGCCAGCAAGCTCGCGGGCTGTGAGGCTGACACCGACACCCCGCCGCGAGCCGGTGATGCCGATGACGCGCGCCGACTGCGCATTGGCCGCGGCGATGACCCCCGTGAGGCGCCGCGCGCGAGCGGGATCACCCGACAAAATGGCTTTTCCCTCGTCGGGATGCTCAGACGGCCGTTGCGCGGTTGCGTCAAACTCAGGCTCCCGAGCCTCCACGATTGCCTCTGCTCTTCGCTCCACGGCCGTCATCTCTGCCGGTTTCCTTGCGGTTCCAGAGATCGCTTTTCCAAGCTCACCTCAAAGCACCGTCCCGATCTGGCACAGGGCTGCGCGGCGACAACCTCAAATGGAGCGATCTCGCTATTTACGCCCCACCTTTGCGAGAGGCATGCCAATCTCCTCTTGCTCGGCAAGGCTCACATAAGACCCACGCAAATAAAGAAGAGGGCTTGCCTCGTGGGAGGCTGAGCCGGCGACCACTTCGCCGAAAAACATCGTGTGCGACGAGGCCGCGCGATATTCCGAAAGGCGGCACTCGAGACGGCATACGGCCGAAGGCAGGACCGGCGCACCTGTCACGCCCGCGATCCAGCTCCCGGTCCGGAAGCGCTCCTCGCCGCTAATGCCGGCTGTCCCTGAGAAAACGCGGGCAATTTCCTCCTGACCGACGGCGAGGGTGTTGATGCTGAAAAAGCCACTCTCGATAATCAGGTCGTGGGCTCCTGCCGACTGGTTGACGCACACGATCACGGTCGGCGGCAAATCGGTGAGCGAGCAGACGGCGCTGGCCGTGAGGCCGTTACGCCGGCCGTTGGCGTCGGAGGCGGCAATGACGGAGACTTGGCCGGGAATGTTTCGCATCAGGCCGCGGAACGCGTGGCCGTCGATCGGTTCGGTTTTCATGATTGTTCTTGAACCCAGGGCTTCTTCAGGCAGCGACCCGCCTATCTCTCCAAAACGAACCAGCCATGGGCTGGGCGGACTGTGCCAACATAGGCCGGTGATTTATAGGTCCGGAGACGTTTACAGTTAAGGCAACGGAGTTAGCCTCGGCCAGACATTCCAGCAAGGCCGATCCGCCAATAAACCCAATTGCCCGAAGTTTCTTGCTGGCTCTTCGCGGCGCGGCGTAAGCCTCAGCCGTAAAGCCGGAGCAAGGAATTCTCTTACGTGAAGTTCACTCGCACACTCATTCCCGACGTCATCGAGATTTCGCCGAGGCGGCATGCCGACGATAGGGGCCATTTCGTGGAGCTGTTCCGCGCGGACCTGTTCCGAAAGAACGTAGCGGATGTGCGGCTCGTCCAACACAACCAGTCGCTGTCCCGGCGGGAAGGTACCGTGCGGGGGCTGCATTACCAGGCCTCGCCGGCGGCACAGGGCAAGCTCGTGCGCTGTGTGCGGGGCGCGATCTTCGATGTAGCGGTCGACCTTCGCCGCTCGTCGCCCACGTTCGGCCGGCACGTGACAATGGAGCTTTCCGCCGATACCGACGCCCAGCTCTGGATCCCAGCCGGCTTCGCCCATGGCTTCTGCACGCTGACACCCGATACCGAGGTCTGGTACGGCGTAACCCACACGTACAGTCCATCTCATGATCGTGGGGTTCTCTGGAACGATGCGGAGCTCGGCATTCCCTGGCCGGCCATCGCGGCGGCCGCAACCGTATCGGAGCGCGACGCCAAGCTGCCGAGACTGCGGGATGCCTTGGATCTTTTCGAATAGACACCCTGGGATTTGCCGGAGAACGTCATGCGCATCTTGGTGACTGGAGGAGCGGGGTTCATAGGCTCGGCGCTGGTGCGCCATCTCGTCAACGATGCCGGCGCCGAGGTCCTCACCCTCGACAAGCTGACCTACGCTGGCACGCTCACCAGCCTGCGGACTATCGAAGGCGCAGCCAACCATCGCTTCGTCCAAGCGGACATCTGCGACGGACGGACCGTCTCGGCCGTGCTGGCCGAGTTCCAGCCGGACCGGATCTACCATCTGGCGGCCGAAAGCCATGTGGACCGCTCGCTCGACGGACCGGCCGACTTCATCGCCACCAACATTGTCGGCACCTACACGCTCCTCGACTGCGCGCGTCAATACTGGCTCGGCCTCGACGGCGCGCGCAGGGACGGCTTCCGGTTTCTTCACGTGTCGACGGATGAAGTCTACGGCTCGCTCGGCGCGGACGGTCTTTTCACGGAGGCCACGGCCTACGACCCAAGCTCTCCCTATTCGGCATCGAAGGCCGCCTCCGATCATCTCGTGACGGCGTGGCAGCGGAGCTACGGCCTTCCAGCCCTCATCTCGAACTGCTCGAACAATTACGGGCCCTATCACTTCCCCGAAAAGCTCATCCCGCTCATCATCCTCAACGCACTCCATGGGGAGCCGCTTCCGATCTACGGCGACGGGGCGAACGTGCGCGACTGGCTCTACGTGGACGACCACGCCCGTGCGCTGCATCTCATCGCGAGCCGAGGCCGGCTTGGCGAGAAATACAACGTCGGCGGGCGCAACGAGCGGCGCAACATCGATGTCGTGACCGCCATTTGCCGTATCCTCGACCGCGTGCGGCCGCGCGCGGGAGGATACGAAACGCTCATCACCTACGTGGCGGACCGGCCGGGCCACGATTTCCGATATGCCATCGACGCCTCGCGGCTCGAGCGCGAGCTTGGCTGGAAGGCGCACGAAACCTTCGAGAGCGGCATCGAGAAAACGGTGCTCTGGTATCTCGAGAACGAATGGTGGTGGCGGCCGCTCAGAGACACCGTCTACACCGGCACGCGGCTCGGCACCGCGGCCGGCGTGGCATAGACGAGGCGCCCAATGCGGATCGTCGTGACAGGAAAAACGGGGCAGATTGCGCGATCGCTTCTCGAGCGCGCCGGGGCGTTCGGCGCGACCGTCATTACGCTGGGCCGGCCGGAGCTGGATCTCACCGCACCGGGCGACCCCACAGCATTGCTTGCCGCGGGCAAGCCGGACCTCATCGTCTCAGCGGCGGCCTACACGGCCGTGGATAAGGCGGAAAGCGAGCACGAAGCGGCTTTCGCCGTCAACGCAGGCGGCCCACGCGCGCTCGCGGAAAGCGCCGGCAAGCTCGGCGTGCCTCTGCTCCACATCTCGACCGATTACGTCTTCGACGGCACGAAGCCCGAGCCCTGGACTGAGGACGATGCCCCGCGTCCGCTTTCCATCTATGGCGCTTCGAAGCTCGCGGGCGATGAGGCCGTGCTGGGTACAGCGAACGGCAACATCGTCGTGCGCGTGGGATGGGTCTACAGCCCGTTCGGAGCGAACTTCGTGAAAGCGATCCTGCGGCTCGCCGGCGAGCGGGACACACTGCGGGTGGTTGCGGATCAGATCGGCGGGCCGACGTCGGCGCTCGACATTGCCGATGGCATCCTCGCCATGGCGCGCAACGTGCTGGCAGAGCCGAAAAAGGCCGAACTGCGCGGGCTCTTCCACATGGCGCCGGACGGTACGGCGAGTTGGGCCGATCTCGCGGAAGCGGTCTGTGGCTGGTTGGAGGCAAACCGCGATCGAAGCGTGACGGTGGAGCGGATCACCACGCAGGATTATCCGACAGCCGCCCGGCGGCCAGCCAACTCGCGCCTCAACGCCGACAGGCTTGCATTCCGGCACGGCATCCGCCTGCCGCCCTGGCGCACGTCGCTTCCTTCAGTGCTCGACCGGCTCGCCTGAGCGCGCTGGCTTCGTCTCCATATCGTCGAGGATATTCATGAAAGGCATCATTCTGGCAGGCGGGAGCGGAACGCGGCTGCACCCCATGACGCACGTCACGTCGAAGCAGCTCTTGCCGGTCTACGACAAGCCGATGATCTACTACCCGCTGACGACGCTGATGCTGGCGGGCATCCGAGAGATCCTCATCATCTCGACGCCGCATGATCTGCCGAGCTTCCAGCGCCTGCTCGGCGATGGCGCACAGTGGGGGCTCTCGATCAGCTACGCTGAGCAACCTCATCCAGGAGGCCTTGCGCAAGCCTATCTCATCGGCGCCGACTTCGTGGCAGGCGAGCCCTCCTGCCTCATCCTCGGAGACAACATCTTCTATGGCCACGGGCTGCCAAAGCTGCTGCAGCTGGCTCGCTCGCGTCCCCAAGGCGCGACGATCTTCGCCTATCATGTGACGGATCCGGAGCGGTACGGCGTCGTGACCTTCGACGCCGAGATGCGGGCCATCTCGATCGACGAGAAGCCAGTGCGGCCGAAATCGAACTGGGCCGTGACCGGCCTTTACTTCTACGACGGGCGCGCGCCCGAAATCGCCCGGGATCTTAAGCCATCGGCGCGCGGCGAGCTCGAGATCACCGATCTCAACCGCGCCTATCTCGATGCCGGACAGCTTTCCGTGGAGCTGATGGGGCGCGGCTATGCCTGGCTCGATACCGGCACACCCGATAGCCTCATCGAGGCGGCGGAGTTCGTGCGAACACTCGAAAAACGGCAGGGCTTCAAGATTGCCTGCCCCGAGGAGGTGGCCTGGCGCCTCTCCTTCATAGATACGGCAATGCTGGAGGCCGCAGCCAAAGAACACGGAAAGAGCGCGTACGGAGGCTATCTAGCCCGACTGCTCTCGTCGGAGCGCGGTGACCCGGCTCGGGCCAGCCCGCAAATCGTAGTATAGACGCACGCGCGGCTTGCCCCATCCGCAAGCGAAGACCGCCACGGGCGTGAGCGCGGAGAAAGACATGCCACCCGCAGACGAGCGCGCCTTGGAGATCTGGATCTTCGACCTCGATCTATCCACGACCGAGGCATCCCGCCTAGTGCCGCTTCTCTCGGATGACGAACGGCGGCGCGCAGACCGGCGCGTACGGCCGGAGGATGGGCAACGCTTTCGGGTTGCACATGGGCGTTTGCGCGAAATCCTCGCCCCTCACCTCGGCGTGCCGCCACAGGCAATCGCATTTGGGGAGGGCCAATACGGCAAGCCCTACATTACGGCGCCGGACACATCGCTTCGCTTCAATCTCACCCACTCGGACGCGCTCGGGGGCGTGGCCCTCTCCCATGCCGCCGACGTGGGCATTGACATCGAGCGGATCCGGGCGCTAGACGGCACAGGGCTCGAGACGGCGCTCTCCGCACACGAACAATGCGCTTTGGCAGCGCTTGACGGCAACGAGCGGCGCGAAGCCTTCTTCCGATGCTGGACGCGCAAGGAAGCCGTGCTCAAGGCTCACGGATGCGGACTTGCCGTGCCACTCGAAAGCTTCGACGTGCCGGTGGGGCCCGAGCCGGAAAGCATCGTTCGCCTCCCCGCAACGGGAGCAAACAAAATGCAATCCTGGCGCATCGTCTCCTTCGTGCCCGCGCCGGGATACGCTGGCGCCGTCGCTGCCCCTACCGGCGGCGAATACAGTGCGGCATTACGCTACCGGACGTGGCCCAGGTCGGCCTAGTGTCCTGATTCCGAAGTTCGCTCGTGTTCGCGACGAGGCTCGGGGGCAACTTTCGAAATCATAAAAGGACACTGGAAACAGAGATTTGCTAGGATGATGATCCAAAAATTTGCTTGGAGGCACGCTGCACGAGGCGGCGAATTTTTCGATCATCACCTGGCCCGCAATCCCAGCTTGTGCTGGCTCTTGTCTTCGCGCCAAGAGCGTCACGGAGATGAAAAGTGGCGCGCATAAATTTCGATGACTTGTCAGATTCGCAGTTTCGACCCGAGCCTTGCTGGTAACATCTTAAACGCTAAGCTCTGACATGCTGGATACAAATGTGAACGCTCAATCAAGGAAGTCCGCCGGATGAACAGGATCGTGCTCGAAATCAAAGACGGGGACCGCGAGCCGGACGCGGAGGCCCGCGAGTGGATCGAAGCCGTCAGCTCGGTGATGGCTTTCGAGGGCAGCGAGCGTGCCGACTACCTGCTTGGCCGCGCCGTCGACATGGCGCGCCGGCAGGGCGCGCGGCTGCCGTTTGCCGCGAACACCGCCTACATCAACACCATTCCGCCGCACAAGGAGGCACCCCATCCTGGCGACCGCGCCATCGAGCGGCGCATCCGCTCGGCGATTCGCTGGAATGCGCTGGCCATGGTGCTGCGCGCCAACAAGGATTCGAGCGAGCTCGGCGGGCACATCGCGAGCTTCCAATCGGCGGCGACGCTCTACGACACGGGGTTCACGCACTTTTGGCACGGCGCCACGGAGAACCACGGCGGCGATCTCCTTTTCATCCAGGGACACTCCTCGCCTGGCATCTATGCGCGCGCCTTCCTCGAAGGACGGCTGACGGAGGAACAGCTCGACAACTTCCGCCAGGAGACCGCCGGGAAGGGGCTGCCGTCCTATCCCCACCCATGGCTGATGCCGGACTTCTGGCAGTTCCCGACAGTCTCGATGGGCCTCGGGCCGATTATGGCCATCTACCAGGCGCGCTTCCTCAAGTATCTCGACGATCGCGGGCTCGCCAACACCAAGGATCGGCACGTCTGGGTCTTTTGCGGCGACGGCGAGATGGACGAGCCCGAGAGCCTCGGCGCTATCTCGCTCGCGGGCCGCGAGAAGCTCGACAACCTGATCTTCGTCGTGAACTGCAACCTGCAGCGTCTCGATGGTCCCGTGCGGGGCAACGGCAAGATCATCCAGGAGCTCGAGGGCAGCTTCCGCGGCGCCGGCTGGAACGTGATCAAGGTGATCTGGGGCTCGAACTGGGATCCCCTGCTCGCCCGCGACACCACGGGCCGGCTGCGCCAGCTCATGGAAGAATGCAACGACGGCCAGTACCAGGATTTCAAGTCCAAGGATGGCGCCTACATCCGCGAGCACTTTTTCGGCCGCTATCCGGAGACGGCGGCGCTGGTGGCCGACTGGTCGGATGAGAAGATCTGGACACTGACGCGCGGAGGGCACGACCCGCGCAAGGTCTATGCCGCCTATGCGGCCGCGGTCGGCCATAAGGACCAGCCAACGGTGATCCTGGCCAAGACCGTCAAAGGCTACGGCATGGGAACGGCGGGCGAAGGCCAGATGATCGCCCACCAGCAGAAGAAGATGGAAAGCGAGGCGCTGGAGCGCTTCCGCGATCGCTTCGGCGTCGAGCTTCCCCCGGGCGTCGATCCGGAAACTTTGCCGTACATCCGCTTTGCGGAGGGCAGCGAAGAACTCGCCTATCTGCGCGCACAGCGAGAAGCGCTCGGCGGCGTCCTGCCTCGCCGACGCGCCAAGACCACATTCAAGCTCCCGGCCCCGCCTCTCTCCCTCTTTGACGCGCAGCTCAAGGGCTCGGGCGAACGCGAGATCTCCACGACGATGGTGTTCGTGCAGCTTCTCACCAAGCTCCTGCGCGACAAGGCGGTCGGGCGGCACATCGTGCCGATCGTACCCGATGAAAGCCGCACCTTCGGCATGGAAGGCATGTTCCGCACCTTCGGCATCTACAGCCAGGTGGGACAGCTCTACCGTCCGGAAGACGCCGAGCAGCTCATGTTCTACAAGGAGGACCGTACCGGGCAGATGCTGCAGGAAGGCATCACGGAAGCCGGCGGCATGGCGTCCTGGATGTCGGCGGCAACGTCCTATTCGTCCTCGAACGTGCCCATGGTGCCGTTCTTCATCTACTACTCGATGTTTGGATTCCAGCGCTTCGGCGATCTCGCCTGGGCGGCGGGCGACATGCGGGCGCGCGGCTTCCTGATCGGCGGTACGAGCGGCCGTACCACGCTCAACGGCGAAGGGCTCCAGCATCAGGACGGCCACAGCCACATCCTGGCGTCGTCTATTCCGAACTGCATCTCCTACGATCCGGCGTTCGGCTATGAGCTGGCCGTCATCGTGCAGGACGGGCTTCGCCGCATGCTCGACGAGCAGGAGGACGTCTACTATTACATCACGGCCCTGAACGAGAACTACGCTCACCCGGCCATGCCGGAGGGTGCCGAAGAAGGCATCGTGCGGGGCATGTATCTGCTGAAGAGCACCAGCGCGCGCCGGGGCGCGCCTAAGGTGCAGCTCATGGGCTGCGGAGCGATCCTCAACGAGGTGATCGCCGGAGCCGAGCTTCTCGCCAAGGATTTCGGCGTCGCGGCCGACATCTGGAGCGTGACGAGCTTCACCGAGCTCAGGCGCGAGGCGGAAGAGGTCGAACGCTGGAACATGCTGCATCCGGCGGAGACACCCCGCGTGCCCTACGTCACCCAGTGCCTCGCCTCGCGCGGCGACACGCCGACGGTGGCCTCGACGGACTACGTGAAGCTCTTTGCCGATCAGATCCGTCCCTTCGTGCGCTCGCCGTATATCGTGCTCGGCACCGACGGTTTCGGACGCTCGGACTACCGTCGTCAGCTCAGGCACCATTTCGAGGTGGACCGCCACTTCGTGGCCGTGGCAGCGCTCAAGGCGCTGGCCGATGACAACAAACTGCCGTCGTCGAAGGTCGTTGAAGCGATCGCCCGCTACGGTATTGATCCAGAAAAAGCCGATCCGGCGCGCGCATAACGAGGTAATTCAATGTCCGTCATCGACGTTAAGGTTCCAGACATCGGCGATTACAAGGACGTGCCCATCATCGAGGTGCACGTCAAAGCGGGCGACAGCATCAATCCGGAAGATCCAATCGTTACGCTCGAAAGCGACAAGGCCGCCATGGAGGTGCCGGCTCCGAAAAGCGGCAAGATCGCCGAGGTGCTGGTCAAGGTGGGCGACAAGGTGAGCCAAGGCTCGTCCCTCATTCGCCTTATGGCCGAAGGCGGTGCCGCGGAGGCGAAGCAGGACGATGCCGCACCAGCCGCCGCCGAGAAGCCGGCGCCTCAGCCAGCACAACCGGCTCCCGCTGCGGCCGCCGCTCCCACGGCAGCCGAGCCGGCGGACGCGCAATCCGGCACGCCCGCGCGCGTGCCGCTGCCCCTCGGCGTAGACTTCGGCAGCGTGCACGCAGGTCCAGCCGTGCGGCGGCTGGCCCGGGAACTCGACATCGATCTCACGCAGATCAAGGGGACCGGCGAAAAGGGGCGGATCACCAAGGAGGACGTCAAGCGCGCGCTCGGCAGCGGCGGAGAAGGCGGCGGCGGCGGCGGCATCCCCGAGATCCCGGCGCAGGACTTCTCCAAGTTCGGTCCTGTCGAAACCCAGCCGCTCACGCGTCTCAAAAGGATTGGCGGCCCGCACCTGCACAGAGCGTGGCTCAACATTCCCCGCGTCACGCACAATGACGAGGCGGACATCACCGAGCTCGAAGCCTATCGCAAGCCGCTCGATGCGGCGGCCAAGGAGAAGGGCTTCCGGGTCACGCTCGTCTCCTTCATCATGAAGGCGTGCGTGGTGGTGCTGAAGGAGTTTCCCGAGTTCAACGCCTCGCTCGCGCCCGACAAGCAGAACCTGATCCTCAAGCGCTACTACCATCTCGGCGTCGCCGTCGACACCGAGGACGGCCTCGTCGTGCCGGTGATCCGGGACGTCGACCGCAAGGGCATCATGGAGCTGTCGCGGGAGATCGGCAGCATGTCGCTCAAAATGCGCGACGGCAAAATCACGCCTGCAGATATCGAGGGCGGCACGTTCTCCATCTCGAGCCTCGGCGGCATCGGGGGCACAGGCTTCACGCCCATCGTCAACGCGCCGGAGGTGGCAATACTCGGCGTGTCGCGCTCCGACACGAAGCCGAGATGGGACGGGACGCAATTCCAGCCGCGCCTCATGCTGCCGCTGTCGCTCAGCTACGATCATCGCGTGATCGACGGGGCACAGGCGGCCCGCTTCACGCGCCGCCTTGCGGTGATCCTCGAGGACGTGCGCCAGCTGGTCCTTTAAAAGGGGCGCCGGCAGCCGGTGCCAAGGCGGATACGCTATAGGAAAAAGGCAGGGAGCGAGGCCATCGCTCCCTGCCTTAAATTTTAGCTCTGCAGTTTCTGAGCCGTCAGCTTCCCGAAGCGCCTTAATCGGTGCGGGTCGACGACTTCATGTCGTGATATTTGTAATCCGGCGCGTTCTCGAGCGCCTCCTTCGTGCTGTCCACGATCACGTGCGTCTTGCCGTCCGTATCGCGGTTGAGCTGCAGGTCGGTGAATGAAATGCCGACCAGCTTTTCGCCCATACCGAGGAAGCCGCCGACGCCGATCACGGCATGACTGATCTTGCCGTCAGGCCCCATGACGAGATCGTTGATGCTTCCGATCTTGTCGTTGGCTTTGTTGTAGACGGCCATGCCCACGAGCTTGCTCGAACGCCACTCGTCCGCGGCCTGGTTCGATGCGAAGGTTCCGCTCGAGCGGGCCGAGGGGGCCGGATCCGTTACCGACGGCGTCGGAGCCGGTGACGGCGTTGCCTCAGGCATCCGCTGCTCGGTTGGGGCTGGCGTCGTCGGCGACGGCGAGGGAGACGTCTCCTGCGCGAACGCGGACGATCCGCCGAAAGCCAGGAGCGCGGACAGCGCAACAGCAGACATCAATTTTGTCTTCATCTGATGATCTCCATTGTGACTATTTGAGAATGGCTTGATGGCTTTGCAGCCGGCGCCGCGTCACGGCACACTCATGCTTGTCTCCGCATGTTCCGCATAAATGCTTCAGTGCGAGTGGCTGGCTCTCAACCTGCCTCTGCCTCAAACGTCGAAACGGGGCGTTGGTTCCTCGGGAACCCGTCCGCCCTCGCCCATCCGTTCGCCCCTGGCGCATGGTTTCCACTGGGGGAATTTTCTCTGCCGCCGGGAGCCGGCCCGGAAAACGGCGCCATAATCCTGATTGTCTTCCATGTGATCCTGGTCAAAATAACCCCGAGCGCTCACTGGCCGGCGCGGCCGCAAACAAGCGAATCTCGAGGCGGCGGATGCAGCCAGTGGCAGGCGCCGCTGTTCACGAGATCGTCCCGGCGAGCCAGGCGATTGACCCGATGAACCATATCAAGCTCACTGGAGCCTTCTCGGATTGACCCTTCCCCTTACTCTGACAGAGCAGGTGACCATGACTGCCGAACAGCGCCCTGCTCAACCGCTCGACTTTGCCGTGATCGGCAACGGACGCGTTGCAGCATTGCTCGACCGCTCGGCCCGCATCGTCTGGTGGTGCTTCCCGCGCTTCGATGGCGACCCGATCTTCTCGCGCCTTCTCGCGGGCGATGAGGAAAAGGGCTTCTGCGACGTCGTGGTCGAAGGCGCCGTGCGCACGTCGTCCGCGTACATGCGCAACACTGCCATCCTCGAAACGGTCATCGAGGACGAGCACGGCAACGGCGTGCGCATCATCGATTTCGCACCCCGCTACCCACGCTTCGAGCGCATGCTGCATCCGGCTCAGATCATCCGCCGTATCGAGCCTATCGGGCTGCCGCGCATCCGCATCCGCGTGCGGCCCACGTTCAATTACGGGCAGCCGCGCGCGGCTCAGGTCGTCGGGTCGAACCACGTCCGCTACAGCGGCGGCGATCTGACGGTGCGCCTGACCACGGACGCGCCGCTTTCCTACATTCTGCACGAAACGACATTTGCTCTATCGCGGCCGGTGACGCTGCTTTTTGGGCCAGACGAATCCCTGGAAGCGGCCGCCGACACCGTATCGCGCGAGGCTCTCGAGCGGACCCGCGATTACTGGATGGAATGGGTTCGCGGGCTCGCCGTGCCGCTCGACCGGCAGACGGACGTGATCCGGGCTGCCATCACGCTGCAGCTCTGCACCTTCGACGAGACGGGCGCCATCGTCGCGGCGCATACGACCTCTTTGCCGGAGGCGCCGCATACGCAGCGCACCTGGGATTACCGCTACTGCTGGCTCCGAGACGCTTACTTCGTCATCATGGCGCTCAACCGGCTTGGCGCGACGCAGACGATGGAGTCGTATCTCGACTACATCACGACGCTTGCGATCCAGTCCAAGGGCGCGCTGAGGCCGGTGTATGGCATCGTGCACGACCAGCCGCTCGACGAAAGTGTAGCCGAGCATCTGCCAGGCTTCATGGGCATGGGCCCGGTGCGCATCGGGAATGCGGCGGCGGATCAGCTCCAGCACGATTCCTGCGGCAGCATCATTCTCGGTGTGTCGCAGATGTTCATCGATCAGCGCCTGCCGCGCATGGGTGACGAAGCCCTTTACCGGCGTCTCGAGCTGCTTGGCTATCACGCGCTGCGCGTCTTCCGCGAGCCGGACGCCGGCATCTGGGAATATCGCGGGCGCCAGCGCGTGCACACGCATTCGGCGACCATGTGCTGGGTCTCGCTCGACCGGCTGGCGAGAATTGCGAACCTTCTCGGCCTGACGAACGACGCCGAGCAATGGCGCCAGAATGCGGACGCGGTGCGGCGCGAGATCCTCTCGCGGGCCTGGAGCTCCCGGATCGGCGCTTTCGCCGGTGCGCTCGACGGCGACGAGCTCGACGCGAGCGTGCTGCTGCTGGCGGAGCTGGGGCTCATCTCCGGCACGGACCCGCGTTTCATCAAAACCCTTGACGTGATCGGGCGCGAGCTCGGGCGCAACGGCTTCATGCTGCGCTATACGAACGACGATTTCGGCGCGCCGGAAACGTCGTTCCTCGCCTGTCAATTCTGGTACATCGATGCGCTCTGGGCCGCGGGCCGGATCGGAGAGGCGCGAGAGTTGCTCGACGATCTTCTCAGCCGGCGCAATGCGTTCGGCATATTGTCCGAGGACATCCATCCAACGACGGGGCAGCTGTGGGGAAACCTGCCGCAAACCTACTCGATGGCGGGAATCGTGAACTCGTGCATGCATCTTTCGCGCAACTGGTCGGAAGCTTGGCCGCACTCGCCTCCGCCGGAACCTGGAGTGATCTCAAACGTTTGATCTCCGAACCCCATCATTCGCCCGCGTCCCGTCCTGCACGAGTGGCGCGGGCCGCGCATAGGGAGATCGCTCACTTGAGACGGGTCGTCGTTGTATCTAATCGGGTCATGGAGTTACGCAAGGCCGCGCAGGCGGGAGGTGTCGCGGTTGCGGTCGCCGATCTCCTGCGCACCCGGCCGGGACTCTGGTTCGGGTGGAACGGAAAAATTGCGGACGACGCCGAGAAGATCGACACGCCCGGCATCACAGGCAGCAAGGTTGCAGGCGGGAACATGCTCGCCACGCTGCCCCTCTCGCCGGACGAGCACCGCGATTATTATCTCGGCTACTCCAATTCCGTGCTCTGGCCGGTGTTTCACAACAGGCTCGACCTTGCCCGCTTCGAGGCCGGCTTCTATACTCGCTACAAGGGCGTGAACAAACGCTTCGCGCGCGCTCTCAAGACGCTCATCAGGCCGGACGACATCGTTTGGATCCATGACTATCATTTGATCCCGCTCGGCGCCGAGCTGAGGCGCGCCGGGATCAGCAATCCGATTGGCTTCTACCTGCACATTCCCGTGCCACCGTCACAGGCTTTCCTTGCCATACCGGAGCACCGGGAACTCGCCCGCGCGCTCGCAGCTTACGACCTCATCGGATTGCAGACACATGGCGATGTTGCCAACCTGATCCAGTTTCTCGAGGACAGCGTTTCGGGACGCATCCTGCAGGACGGCCGCATCTCGGCGTTCGACCAGCGCCTCGCCATCGAGAGCTTCCCCGTCGGAATCAATGCCGAAAGCTTCGCCAGCGCCAGCCCGGCGGCCTCGCTCGTGCAGTCCACGGACGGAGCGCAGCGTATCATCGGTGTCGACCGTCTCGATTACAGCAAAGGGCTGCCGCAGAAATTCCGCGCTTTCGGGAAGTTCCTGGAGAAGTATCCCGAATACCGGCGCAACGTGGTGTTGACGCAGATCGCGCCGCCCACGCGCGAGAGCGTCGAAGCGTATACCGATATCCGCCAAACCCTCGAGGCGCTCTCGGGCAAGATCAACGGCATGTTCGGAGAGCTCGACTGGGTGCCAATCCACTACATCTACCGCTCGGCACCGCGCGACAAGCTGCGCGACATCTACCGCGCGTCGCGCATCGGCCTCTTCACGCCGCTACGCGATGGCATGAATCTCGTCGCCAAGGAGTATGTGGCGGCGCAGGATCCCGCCGATCCGGGCGTGCCGATCCTGTCGCGTTTTGCGGGCGCGGCCGAGCAACTCGTCGATGCGCTCATCGTCAACCCCTACGACATCGAGGAAATGGCCGAGGCGATCCGTACCGCTCTCCTCATGGAGCAACCGGAGCGGATCGATCGCTATCAGCGCATGATGGCCGTCATCCGCGCTTACGATAGCGCCACGTGGTCGGCTTCCTTCCTGGCCACGCTCGAGGCCGCCGCCAACGAGCGCTCGCGAGAGGCGCCACCGCTGACGCCGGCCATCCGCGCCTCCATGGCGAGACTTGCGCGCGGTCCGCTGCCGGCGGCCAGACACAAGCACGGCTCGCATGGGCGCAATGGCACAGGGAAACGCCTGAGCATTGCCAAATGAGCCGCAATCCTGCGCCACAGCACGGCCGAGCCCCCTCCCCCGAGGCGAGAGACCCGCTCAAGGTCCTTACTGTCGGCGGAGCGATGATCGACACCATAGCGATCATCGCCAATTCGGCCATTGAGCGCATGACGCTGCTCAACGCAGACGCCTCATACCTGCTGCTCGAAGAAGGACGCAAAACGGAAGCCCTCGAGATCTCGACGCATTGCGGAGGCGGCGCCGTCAACTGCGCCGTCGCGTTCGCGCGTCTCGGCCTCGATTGCAGCGCGCTGATCAAGCTCGGTCAGGATCGGCGCGCCAAGCAGCTAATCGCCTGCCTCGAGGCCGAGGGCATCTCGCCGCGGTGGGCTATCCGCGATGCGCGGGCACCCACGGGCTCATCGGTTCTCGTCTCTTCTCATGACCGCAACGCGGCCGTGTTCACATTTCGTGGCGCCAACACGCTGCTCACCGCCGACGATCTGCCGAACGGCGCCTTCGACGTCGATCTCGTCCATATCGCCAATCTCTCCAACCAGGCGGCGCACTGCTTTCCCGTGATCATCGAGAAGGCCATGTCGGCAGGCGCGCGCGTCTCCGCTAATCCGGGCATTCGACAGTTGCACGGCCATGGCGACGCCTTCCTGGCTTCGCTCCCATCGCTGCACATCCTCTCTCTCAACCGGCGCGAGGCGGATGAAGTCGTCTCGCTTCTCGACCCCAGCCTTGCCGCCGGAGATCCAGCGCTCGACTTTTCAGAGCATCAACCCCCGCCCTCGCTCGCTTTGCGCGGACTCAGGCACGAAAGCCGGCGCATGAGCGTATCCGCGTTCTGCCAGGCACTCATGGCCCGGGGGGTCGAACACGTCGTGCTCACCGATGGTCGGGAGGGGGCCTTTGCGGCGACAGACGGACGGCTGTTTTACTGCGCTGCCGAGGAAGCCCATGTCGCAGGGACGGCGGGAGCGGGCGATGCATTCGTCGCCACGTTCGCCGCGTTCGTGGCAGATGGAAGCTCGCCCGACCAGGCTCTCAAGGCCGCGGCAATCAATGCAGCGTCCGTGCTTGGCCACGTGGATACGCAAACCGGTCTGTTGCGCCACGCGGATCTCGAAGCCCGCCTTGCGAGTAAAAAACAGACACCAAATGTGATGGAATGGACGCTGTAAATGCGAGCGGACAGCCATATCGAGGCCATCGCGGGTGGCCATGATGCTTTCAGGCCGCTATGCTTGCCTTTGATGTCACGCGCGAAAGCGGCTCCGGGGGCTGCTTCTACGGCGCTCAAACGTAAAGCGAGGTGCAGGAAAACTCGATGACTGCCGAGACGACCCATCAATTCAGTCCGCGCCTTGGCGCCTGCACGTCATCCATACTTGCAAACCCCCGCGCGTGTGCTCTTTTCCTCGATGTCGACGGGACGCTGCTCGATCTGGCCGCAACGCCCAAGAGCGTGCGCGTGCCGGAGGGCCTGATCGGCATTCTCCAGCGCCTCTTTCTGGCGTTCGATGGCGCGGTGGCCATCATCACCGGCCGCCTCATCTCGGAGATCGATCTGCTGCTCTCGCCGCTCAAGCTCACGGCGTCTGGCGTGCATGGCGCCGAGATGCGCCGGGCGCCCGACTGCGAGATCGAGCGCATCACCGCGCAGCTTCCGAGCGATGTGATCAAGTCCATGCGCAAGCTCGCGCACGACATTCCAGGCGTTATTGCAGAGCCCAAGGGCGCAGGGCTTGCCATCCATTACCGGCTGGCCCCTAGCGCCGAGCGCGACATTCACGCCGCGATCGAGGTTTCGCTCGCAAAGCATGCGGGCGCGTTCGAACTGCTGCCTGGCAAAAGGCTGTTCGAAATCATCCCGGCCGGTCTTTCGAAAGGCACCGCGCTCGCCGCGCTGGCTGCGCTGCCCGCATTTCGCGGCCGCACTCCCGTGATGATCGGCGACGATATCGGTGACGAGACCGCCTTCGCCCAGGCAGAAGGCATGCACGGCTTCGCTCTCCGTGTCGCAGGCGAATATTATGGCGCTGAGATTTCGGACTTTACGGGCCCGCGTTCCGTCGTTGCCTGGCTCGACAATCTTTCGCGCCGTCTGAAGCCCGGGGACGCGCTCCAGCCACTGGCCTGAGTTTCCTTCCGGGGCTTCTCTGAGTGCGGGCCTGTGGCGTCCTGTCGCCCCATGGGCGAGGCGTGTGGCAAGCCTGGGTAAGCTACGAGATCCTCACGTATAAATCCAAACCCGTGACAAAGCGGGCTTGGTATGGGCGTTGACCGCCATAATTCCGCGCCATAGAAGGGTTGTAGCTTCACTCGAGCGCCGCACCGCTGCGCGGCGCTCGGATCATCTTCATCCAGGATCTAGTGCAGCCACGCTTGATGGATCCATTGGTGTAGCGCGCGCTAGATCTTTGCGGGAGACTGGTTAGCCTTCTAGGTGGGTGTGCGTCGATCACGCATTGGGGGACTCTTGAGGGGACTTCTTCTGTCCGTTTTGATGGCGTTGGCCATGATGCCCGCCTTCGGCCACGCCGAGGACGGAAAAAGCGATGCCGGCCGCGCCGACGCCGAGTTCCGACTCCTTGAGCTTGGAGGACGCAATGTGCGTTGGAAGCTGCCGGAGAACGGCTTGCCGGCAACCATCACCTATGCCTTCCTGACCGAGCCCGCAGCATTTCCAGATGCCCGCAATTGCGACGCGATGCTTCCGCCCGCGGCCGCGCTCGGGCCTTCGAGCATTGCAGACGAGGATTTCCGCCGGGAGGTGCGTGCTGCCTTCGCAGTCTGGGAAGAGGCCGCCAATATCGTGTTTCGTGAGACGGCGCCGAACGCCAACGCCGGCATTCTCATCGGCGCGGACGCCAAGGCACGGGGTCGCGCGTTTACAAACGTGGCCCTTGAGGAGCAGAGCGCAACGGATCAAACAGTCTCCGCCGGACCCGGCGCCATCCGCCAATCCCTCATCTGCCTCAATCCGAAGCGACGCTGGAAGATCGGCTTCGACGGGGATCTCGACATCTATGATCTGCGCTTCACGATGATGCACGAGATCGGGCATGCGATCGGCCTTGACCATCCAGGCCCGGAAGGTCCGCTCATGGGCTTTCGCTATGTCGAGAAGGCGCGGACGCTGCAAACGGGAGATGTTGCCGGTGCGATGGCGCTCTATGGACGGCCGGGCGCACCGGCGCCGGCCCTGAGTATCGCCGCTTCGCCGGCGCCATCCGCCGCCGATCAAGACGCCGCGTTCGGCCTTGGAGAGGCACCCGCCGCTGCTCCGTAAAGTATCAACCAAACGAAACGATAGTCGTCCTGCGCCTGAAGCAGCCCTCGCCGGCCGCGCATGTGGGGACGCCCTTTCCCATGGGGAACCATCAGGCGCGAAACCTGTTTTGTTCTTATGCAACAGGGTAGCCGGCGGTGAGGACTTGATCCTTCGCTCAGATCCCACGCCGGCCGTGGGAGGAAGCCGCCATGAACAGCAACGCAATCCTGACACTCGCCACCGCGGCTGGTGCAGGGCTCGTCTTGAGCCTGCCTTTCTCTGCGGCGTTGGGCCAGATGAAAGCTCCTCACGCCCCGCCTCATGCCTCTCCTCCGAACTCCCGCGAGCAGCCGGTGCCTGATGTCGCCCCTCTACAAACGGAAGGGACGCCCGGCAACTGGCATGCGAGCCAGCTCATCGGTACGACGATGACGAACGTGCTCGGTGAAACCATCGGACGCGTCGAGGATGTCGTCATAGATGGAGACGGCAAGGTCGTGGCTGTCATGGTGGGGGTCGGAGGCTTTCTCGGCCTCGGCGAAACATCGGTGGCGATCGGATTGCGCCACTTGGCTATCACGCAGCGCGACGATCAGCACCTCGACGTGCAAACCTCGCTATCGCGCCGCGCCGTCGAGCAGGCGGCGAGCCTCGACCCTGCGGACAGCCAGCCGCAGCCGCCGGCCCCTTGAGCCACAGCTTGAAGCGCTGAGCTTTTCACGTAGCTGCTGTCGATAGATCTCAGCCCGCCAGCGCCGCAGCGCTGCGCGGAAGATCGAAATCTTCCGTATCAGCGGCGGTAATGACACCGAGGGGCACGCGGAGCAGGCATTCGAGTCCGTCGCGAGCGAACTCTATGGCGGGCTCGGACGTCAGGGTGCTCGCCATGGTGCCGATCAAGGTCAACCCAAATCCCTTACGGCTCGTCGGCACGACCGGGGGCCCGCCTCGCTCCTTCCAGCGGAATTCGAGATACGGCTCGTCGTGCGCGTCGACGATGCTCCATTTGATCGCGATGCTGCCCTCGGCATTGAGCAGCGCGCCATACTTGGCCGCGTTGGTCGCAAGCTCGTGGACGATGAGCGCGAACGTCTGCACGGCGGAGGCGGTGAGCAAAAGCTCGGGCCCGGATATTCTCACGCGATCGGAGAAACCCGCGACCTCGGCATTGACGATGTGCGATAGATCGGCACCTTTCCAGCAGGCCTCGGTCAGAAGCTCGTGGGCGCGCGCAAGAGCGTGCAGACGGCCGACCAGGATATGGCGCGCATCCGCAACGTCGCGGCTGTCGCTCAAGGTGCGAACCGCGATGGATTGCAGAACCGCCAGCAGGTTCTTCACGCGGTGCGTCAGCTCGTTAACGAGGAGAGACAGGCGCTCCTCGGCGCGCTTGCGCTCCGCGACCTCGACCTTCAGGATCTCGGCAGTGCGCTCGAGCTCGGCGGTGCGCTCCTCGACGCGCTTCTCGAGCAGGGCGTGCGAGCATGCGAGCTCGCTGCGCATTTGATAGAGGTCGACGAACACCTTCACCTTGGCGCGCAGCACCTCCGGCACGACCGGCGACAGGATGTAATCCACCGCGCCCAGCGCGTAGCCTTCGGCCGCTTGCACATCGTCGGCGAACGCGGTGATGAAGATGATCGGCGTATGCCGCGATTTCTTGCGTTTCCGGATCAGCGCAGCCGTCTCATGGCCGCACATGTCCGGCATGTTCACGTCGAGCAGAATAACGGCGAAATCCCGCTCGAGCAGCAGACGCAGAGCCTCCGCGCCCGAGGTCACGGTGACGACGTTCTGATTGAGCTCCTCGAGGCTCGCGCGATAGGCGACGTGCTTCTCCTCGAGATCGTCAACGATCAGGATATCAGCAGGCACTAGCTGGCTCATGGGCAAGGATCCCGATCAACGTCCGACCATCATCGATAGAGCCATGAGCGCATGACGGACAGCAGCGCGTCAACATCGACGGGCTTGGCGAGATAATCCCAGGCTCCGGCCTCAATGCAGCGCTCACGATCTCCCTTCAAGGCCTTGGCGGTGACCGCGATGAACGGCACCTCACGGCATGCAGGAATCTCCCGCGCCGCCCGAATGGTGGCCACGCCATCCATGTCCGGCATCATGATGTCCATAAGAACAATATCGACTTCGGGCTGGCTGTTGAGAATTCTCAGCGCCTCGCGGCCGCTGGCAGCGGAAATCACATGCATCCCATGATCCTCCAGCAACGTCGCCAGAGCGAATATATTGCGCACGTCGTCGTCGACGACCAGCACCTTCTTTCCAGCCAGCGCCGAAGCCGTATCATACACGCGATTGAGCATAACTGCATGCGGCTGCGGAAGCTGCTCGATTGGCCAATTGAGAACCTGAGAGACAAGGTCAACCAAGCGCTCGGGGGACTGCACGCTCCGCATTGCGAGCACGCCGGCCGCTGGCTCGAGCGGGCGGGAAACGCCATTCACGCCAGCCCCGCGTTCGGACCATATGATCACCGGTAGCGGCGACGCGCCGCTCGTGCGCACCGGATCGCTCAACGCGTCCGCGCAGGCGGAGAGCGGTACGTCGAGCCGGCTGTCGATCACCATGCAATCGACCAGTGTGTCGGAGAGGATGCGGGGAACGGATGCTCCATCGTTTGTCTCCACGATGCGAATACCGCCGGACGCAAGGGCGCGCACGATGCCGAGATCACGGGTGCCCTCAGGCGCTGCTACGAGAAGGCTGCGCTCTTTACGCCGCAAGCCAGCGAGGAGCGCGGCCAAGCCACTTTCGAGATCGGACCTGGACAGCAGCGGCTTGGTGATGAAGCCTTGCGCACCGACTTCGAAGGCGCGCTCCCGCGCATCCTCGGCCGTGACGACCCAGATCGGAATATGCCGGGTTGCAATATCAGACTTAAGGCTGTCGATGATGCGCCAGCCATCGATGCCGGGCATCACCATGTCGAGCGTCATGGCATGCGGGCGCCTCTCCCGGGCGAGCGATAGCGCGGCCAGCCCGTTCGAAGCGACAATGCCCTTGCAGCCCATCTCGCGCACGGCATCGAGGAGGACGCCCGCGAAGGCCGCATCGTTCTCAACGATGAGTATGACCGTATCTTCGGGCTCGATCTCCTCGCGATCATCTGCGATGTCGATATCCTCCGCGGCATCCACGGCGGTGCGCACATCGGCCTGGCCGAAGCCGCTGCCTGCGGCTTCCAATGCCAGCGCCCCCGCCGGCCCCCCGGCCGATATCCGCTCGGACGCGCGACGGCCAGAGGTGCGCGCGGGACCATAGTCGAGGGGAAGATACAGAACGAAGCTCGACCCCTTGCCCACCGTCGATGCCAGCTTGATCTCGCCGGAAAGCACATGAGACAGCTCGCGGCTGATGGCGAGGCCAAGACCCGTGCCGCCATACTTGCGGCTCGTCGAGCCATCGGCCTGCTGGAAGGCTTCAAAGATGATGCCTTGCTTCTCCGGCAGGATTCCGATCCCCGTGTCGGAAACCGAAAACGCAACGACGCTTGCCGCGCGGTTTAGCCGTTCGTTGTCGGGCCATCCATCGCTAACGGGCTCTATGCTCAACGACACCCGGCCGCGATGGGTGAACTTGAATGCGTTGGAGAGAAGGTTCTTAAGGATCTGCTGAAGACGCTTCGAATCCGTCACCATGGACGTCGGCAGGCGCGGATCGATATGAACATCGAACGACAAGGCCTTCTGCTCGGCCACGGGACCGAAGGTGCGTTGTACGTAGTGGCAGAGATCGTCGAAGCGCAGCTCGCCGATATCGACCGCAACCGTGCCGGATTCAATTTTTGCAAGATCCAGGATGTCGTTGATCAGCGTCAGCAAATCCTTGCCGGAGGCGTGGATCGTCTTCGAGAACTCGACCTGGCGCTCCGTGAGGTTGCCGTCCCGGTTCTGGCAGAGCTGATCAGACAAGATGAGCAGGCTGTTCAGCGGCGTTCTCAGCTCGTGGGACATGTTGGCCAGGAACTCGGACTTGTACTTCGACGTGCGCGCGAGCTGATCCGCCTTCTCCTCGAGCGCCTGGCGGGCCTGCTCGACCTCCGAGTTCTTCCGCTCTACCTCGTGGTTCTGATAGGCGAGCAGGCGGGCTTTCTCCTGCAGCTCCTCGTTCGTGCGCTGCAGCTCGAGCTGGCGGCTCTGCAGCTCCTTCGCGAGCGACTGGGACTGCTCGAGCAAATCCTCGGTACGCATGTTGGCTTCGATCGTATTGATGACGATGCCGATCGATTCCGTGAGCTGATCCAGGAAGTCGTGATGGACAGGATCGAAGCGGTCGAGAGAGGCGAGCTCCAGCACGCCCTTCACCATCCCTTCGAAGACGATCGGCAGCACCAGGATGTTGGCCGGCAACGCCTCGGCAAGCCCCGTGGCGATGCGGATCGGCTCCGCTGGTACACGTTCGAGCACGATACGCCGCTTGTCCTGCGCGCACTGGCCCACGAGGCCAGCGCCAACACCAACGATCTTGCCATGCGCGGCCTGACCGTCCGACGCATAGCTGGCGAGCAGCTTGAGGCGCGGATCATCCGACGCATGGTCCCATACATAAACCTCCCCCTGATGCGCGCCGACGACGGGCGCGAGCTCCGACAGGATCATCTGCCCGACGGCGACGAGGTCCTTCTCTCCCTGCAGCATGCGGGAGAACTTGGCGAGGTTCGTCTTGAGCCAGTTCTGCGCCGTATTCTTCTGCGTGGTATCGCGCAGATTACGGATCATCTCGTTGATGGTGTCCTTGAGAACCGCCACCTCGCCTTCAGCGCCGACGTTGATCTCGCGCGTCAGATCACCCTTGGTCACGGCGGTGGCCACCTCGGCGATGGCGCGCACCTGCGTCGTCAGGTTCGCCGCGAGCTGGTTCACGTTCTCGGTCAACGCCTTCCACGTGCCGGCTGCACCCGGCACCTTAGCCTGGCCCCCGAGCTTGCCTTCGACGCCGACCTCGCGCGCCACCGTCGTCACCTGATCGGCGAAGGTGGCAAGCGTCTCCGTCATGCTGTTGATGGTGTCGGCCAGGGCCGCGATCTCGCCCATCGCCTCGACGGTCAGCTTGTGCTTGAGGTCGCCGCCGGCAACCGCGGTCACGACGCGCGCGATGCCGCGCACCTGCGCCGTCAGGTTGCCCGCCATGGAGTTCACGCTGTCGGTCAGGTC
>JRYH01000966.1_pt1 | contig 49054 bp, 35 predicted proteins | sample 235351 | NCBI WGS metagenome assembly JRYH01 (sample SAMN03074221, study PRJNA261480) | activated sludge metagenome | biome: Wastewater Treatment Plant; feature: Wastewater; material: Activated sludge; isolation source: activated biomass of a wastewater treatment plant treating wastewater... ...
GGCGACGGCCTCGACGATCTGATTGTCGGCGCTTATCTCGCCGACCCCAACGGCAGCCTTTCCGGGCGCAGTTACGTGGTGTTCGGAAAGACCGGCGGATTCGCCTCGCCGCTGCAACTGTCCAGCCTGGACGGGACCAACGGCTTTAAGCTCGACGGCGAGGCGGCGGGCGATTATTCCGGCCGCTCGGTCAGCGCCGCCGGCGATCTCAATGGCGACGGGGTGGACGATGTAATCGTCGGCGCTTTCCGCGCCGATCCCAACGGCAGCAATTCCGGGCGCAGTTATGTGGTGTTCGGCGTACAAGCCCCTGTTGTAACGGTCAATCCCACGTCCGGTCTGACTACCACCGAAGGCGGCGGCACGGATGCGTTTACCGTGGTGCTGAACGCCCAACCCAGCGCCGACGTGACCATCCCCTTGGCGAGCGACGGTACGAGCGAAGGCATGGTCTCTCCGGCCGGCCTGACGTTTACGTCGGCCAATTGGAACACACCGCAAATCGTCACCGTCACCGGCGTCGATGATGCCGTGGACGACGGCGATATCGGCTACACGATCGTCACCGCAGCCGCGGTCAGCGCGGACGGCAACTTCAACGGCTTCGATCCGGCCGACGTGGCGGTCACCAACCAGGACGACGACGTGGCCGGCGTGACGGTTGCTCCCACGTCCGGACTGACCACCACCGAAAGTGGCGGGGAGGATACGTTTACCGTGGTCCTCGACAGCGAACCCACAGCGGACGTGACCGTCGCCCTCAGTTCTTCGGATCCCGGCGAAGGGACGGTGAGCCTGGCGTCTCTGACGTTTACATCCGCCAATTGGAACGTGGCCCAGACCGTCACCGTCACCGGCCAGGATGACAACGCCGTCGACGGCGACCAGGCTTACACCATCCAGGTGGGACCGGTCACCAGCGCCGATGGCAACTTCAGCGCGCTCGATCCCGCCGACGTGGCCGTGACCAACACGGATCAAGACGTGGCAAGCCTCATGCTGAATCCCGCGGTCCTCGGCTTCGGCAACGTGGGGGTTGGCCAGACCTCCGCGGCGCAAATGGTGACGCTGGAAAACACCGGCACAATCGCTTTGAACCTCGGCCTGCTGGGGTTGAGCGGGGCGAATGCCGGGGACTTTGCGCTGCTCAATGACAATTGCTCCAGCCAGCCGATCGCGCCGTCCAACACCTGCACGTTCGATGTGAATTTCACGCCGGCCGATACCGGCGCCCGCACCGCCCAGGTGGACGTCCCCTCCGATGCGCCATCGAGCCCGGATGGCGTCGCGCTGTCCGGCACCGGCATCCAGCCCGCGGCGGTAGTCCTGATGCCCACCCGGCTGGATTTCGGCAACCAGACCATCGCCATCCCCAGCGATCCTTTGACACTTACCGTAATGAGCACCGGCACGGCGCCGTTGAATGTGGATGACGTGGCGGTGACCGGCTCCGCCGCCGCCGACTACCAGGTGGTGGCGGACGATTGCACCGGAATGATCGTTGCCTCCGGCTTGTCTTGCGATGTGCAGGTGCGTTTCCTGCCGCAGACCACCGGCACGAAGCTGGCTAACCTGACGGTCAGCACCAATGCCTCGACCAGCCCGGATAAAGCCAAGCTGGTGGGCAGCGGCATTACCGTAGACGGGGTCTTCAGCGACAGCGGCGAGTGACCGATTCATGAGTTGATATCCTCCGCTCATGGTGGGATAGTCCCACCGTGAGCGTGACCACCGCTGACCAAAAAAGGCGTGTCGTGCTGCCGGAAGCCACCCCGGGAGATGTGTTCGACGTGCAGCGGGACGCGATCTGGCGCATGACCCGCGAGTCGTCATTTTCCTCGATACTAATGTGCTGATCTAACAGGTTGTTGAAAAAAGGCTCTCCTGCCTTTTTCAAGTCGCGAGTCCGGTACNNCTCTCGCCGGATCAAGCACTGACGCGCTTGATCCGCGTGCGGAACATCCCTGTTCCGCCTTAACAAGCTGTTTTTCAACAGCCTGCTAAGGAGGGAGAACCGCCACAATCTTGACGCCAAGGCGTTTCCAGTGTAGTCTTCTATCTTTCAATCGCGATAGAAGGATATAAAGATCAACCTCGAAACGACCAGCGAATGCTGCCGGCTGCTCGCCGATATGACTCGCTTGCGCCTGCTCTCGCTGTTGGAATTGGATGAGTTCAGCGTCGCCGAACTGGCGGCGGTGACCCGTCTGGCACAGCCGCGGGTTTCGACGCATCTCGCCAGGCTGAAAGAAGCCGGGCTGGTGGCCGACCGGCGGGCCGGGGTTTCGGTCTATTACCGAATCGCCGCCGGGCCGGACGATACGCCGCTCGGCGCCTTGTGGAAGACGTTGCGAACCCATGCCGACGACACGCTGCTCGCCGCCGACGCCCAGCGCGCCAACCGTGTCCGCGCAGCGCGCACCGGCGGCGGCAGTTGGGCCGACACCGTCGCCGGCGATATGGAACGGCACTATTCGCCGGGCCGCACCTGGGAAGCGGTCTCCCGGGCGCTGGTCCAACTGCTCGACCTCGGCGACACGCTCGATATCGCCTCCGGCGACGGGGCGATGGCCGAATTGCTCGCCCGCCAAGCTCAGCGCCTGGTCTGCGTCGATCTCAGCGAAAAAGTCGTCAGCGCCGGGCGCGAGCGGCTGCGCCGCCAGACCCATGTCGAATTCCGCCAGGGCGACATGCACGCCTTGCCGGTCGCCGATGCGGATTTCGACACCGTACTGATGCTCCACGCCCTGACGTATTCCGAACGGCCCGCCGCGGCGCTCAAAGAGGCGGCGCGGGTGCTGCGCCCCGGCGGGATACTGGTTGTTGCGACCTTGCTGAAACATGCCCACCGGACCGTCGTCGAAACCTTCGGCCACCGTAACCTCGGGTTCGAAATCGCCGAACTGCGCCGCTGGCTCAGCGCCGCCGGCCTCGAGGTCCGGCAGTGCCGGCGCGCCGCGGAGGAAAAGCGCCCACCGCACTTCGCGGTGCTGACCGCCCTGGCAGCCAAGCCGACATGACCCATCGTCGCCGCCCCGCACGCGGCGCGGACCGCGGCGCGTCGTTTCGCACCGCGCTCGGCGAACGTATCCTGCTGCTCGACGGCGCGATGGGCACAATGATCCAGCGCCTCGACCTTGGCGAAGACGATTATCGCGGCACCGAATTCGCCGCCCATCCCCGGCCCCTGCAAGGCAACAACGATCTGCTCAGCCTGACCCAGCCGGACGCCATCCTGGCGATCCACCGCGCCTATCTCACGGCCGGTGCCGATATCATCGAAACCAACACCTTCAACGCCAACGCCATTTCGCAGGCCGATTACGGCCTGGAGCACAAGGTCCCAGACATCAATCGGGCGGCGGCCAAACTCGCCCGCCGGGCGGCCGCCGAATGCGCTGCATTGCGGCCGGTCTTCGTCTTCGGCGCCCTCGGTCCGACCAATCGCAGCGCGTCGCTGTCGCCCGACGTCGCACGCCCCGGCTTTCGCAACATCGATTTCGACGGGCTGGCCGCGGCTTACCGCGAACAAGCCGCCGCACTGATCGCCGGCGGCGTCGACGGTTTGCTGATCGAAACCGTCTTCGATACGCTGAACGCCAAAGCGGCGTTGTACGCCACCGAAACGCTGTTCGACGAGTTGGGTTTCACTGTGCCTGTGATGCTCTCCGGCACCATCGTCGATCAGAGCGGCCGTAATCTCTCGGGGCAAACGATCGAGGCTTTCTGGTATTCGGTGCGTCACGGCAATTTAGCTGCGATCGGCCTTAATTGCGGTTTCGGGGCGCGCGAGTTGGCGCCGCACCTCAGCGAGCTATCGCGTCTTGCCGATGTCCCGGTATTGTGCTACCCGAACGCCGGCTTGCCCGACGAGATGGGTCACTACGTCGAAACGCCGGACGAAATGGCCGAACGGGTCGGCGAATTCGCCACCCGCGGCCTGGTCAACCTGGCCGGCGGTTGTTGCGGTACGACGCCGGAGCACATTGCGGCGCTCGCCGCGGCGCTGGCCGGCGGCGCGCCGCGCCAAATCCCGCCGCCGTCGCCCCACCTTCGTCTCGCCGGCATGGAAGCGCTGGTCGTCACCCCGCAAAGCAATTTCGTCAATATCGGCGAACGGACCAACGTCACCGGCTCAGCCCGCTTCCGGCGGCTGATCAGCGATGAGCATTATGACGAAGCACTCGACATCGCGCGCTCGCAAGTCGAAAACGGCGCCCAGATCATCGACGTGAACATGGACGAGGGGTTGATCGACGGCGCCGCGGCGATGACCCGCTTCCTGCACCTGATCGCCGCCGAACCGGACATCGCGCGCCGCCCGGTGATGATCGATTCTTCCGACTTCGCGGTGCTGGAAGCCGGTCTGAAATGCCTGCCCGGCAAAGGCATCGTCAATTCGATCAGCCTGAAAAACGGCAGCGCGGAATTTCTCGCCCAGGCTCAAACGATCCGCCGCTATGGCGCGGCGGTCGTCGTCATGGCCTTCGACGAGCGCGGCCAGGCCGACAGCGTCGAACGGCGGCTCGAGATCTTCAGCCGCGCCCATCGCCTGCTGACCGAGGAAGCCGGTTTCGAACCCGCCGATCTGATTTTCGACCCGAACATCTACGCCGTCGCCACCGGCCTGCCCGAACACGAGCGCGCCGCCATCGATTACATCGCCAGTTGCCGCCGGCTCGGCGAACGCTTTCCCGGGGTCCACATCTCGGGCGGGGTCAGCAACCTGTCCTTCTCGTTTCGCGGCAACGAGGACGTGCGGCGGGCCATGCACGCCGTGTTCCTCTACCACGCTGTCAATGCCGGCATGACGATGGGCATCGTCAACGCCGGGCAACTGGCGCTCTACGACGATATTCAGGAACCCCTGAAAACGCTTGCCGAGGACGTTATTTTAGCCCGTCACCCAGAAGCCGGAGAACGCCTGCTGGCCTATGCGGCGAGTGCCGGACGGCAGACCAGCGGGCGGCGGCAGGATACCGAGGCATGGCGCAATTTAGCCATCGACGATCGGCTACGGCATGCCTTGATCAACGGCATCGACCGTTATATCGAAACCGACACCGAAGAGGCCAGGCGCCATGCGCCGGCGGCGTTGACAGTGATCGAAGGGCCGCTGATGGCCGGCATGAACGAGGTCGGCGACCGTTTCGGCGCCGGCCGCATGTTCCTGCCGCAGGTGGTCAAAAGCGCCCGGGTCATGAAAAAAGCAGTGGCCGTTCTGATCCCGCACATCGAAGCCGAACAGCAAGGAACACTCAACGATCGCGGTAAGATCGTCATCGCCACGGTCAAAGGCGACGTTCACGACATCGGCAAGAACATCGTCGCCGTCGTGCTCGGCTGCAACGGTTTTAAAGTGATCGACCTCGGTGTCATGGTGCCGGCCGAGCGGATACTCGAAACCGCCGGCCGGGAAAGCGCCGATTTGATCGGACTGAGCGGCCTGATCACACCGTCGCTTGAAGAAATGCGCCAAGTGGCGGCCGAAATGCAGCGCCAGGGAATCACGATTCCATTGCTGATCGGCGGCGCGACAACTTCGCGCGCCCACACGGCACTGAAAATCGCCCCCGAATACCAGGCGCCTGCGGTCTGGGTCAAAGACGCATCGCGCGCCGTCGGTGTCGTCGAAAATTTATTGAATAAGAATAAAAAGGACGATTTCTGCGCCGCTGTCGCCGCCGACTACGCGGCGCTGCGTGAACAGCGCGCCCGGCCCGACCCCGCCCGCGCTCTGCGGCCGCTCACCACGGCGCGCGCCAATCGCGAGGCCACCGATTGGCAGGCCTATCGGCCGCCGCTACCCAACGCCCCCGGCCGGCATGACCTCGGCGCGCTGCCGCTGGCCGATATCGCTGAATTCATCGACTGGACACCGTTCTTCCAGACCTGGGAACTGAACGGCCGCTACCCGGCCATCCTCGACGATGCGCAATGCGGCAAAGCGGCGCGCGAACTGTATGCCGATGCCACGGCAATGCTCGCCCGCATCGTCGAAGACCATTTGCTCGAAGCGCGCGCCGTCTGTGCGCTGTTGCCGGCGGTATCGCGCGGCGACGACGTGCTCGTCCGCGAAGGAGCAGCGGGCGGCGAATTCATCGAAACACTGTGTTTCCTGCGCCAGCAATCTCCGAAAGCGCAAGGCAAACCCAACCGCGCTCTCGCCGATTGGATCGCCCCCGAAGACAGCGGCGTCGCCGATTACATCGGCCTGTTCGCCGTCACCGCCGGGCTCAAGCTCGAACAGGCCATTGCTCCCTACACGGCGGCCCACGACGATTACCGGGCGATTCTGACCAAAGCCCTCGCCGACCGCCTCGCCGAAGCCGCCGCCGAATGGCTGCACCGCAAGGTGCGTACCGAACTTTGGGGTTACGCGCCCGCCGAAGCACTCAGCAACGAACAACTGATCGGCGAAGCCTACCGCGGCATCCGCCCCGCCCCCGGCTATCCCGCCTGCCCCGACCATACCGAAAAAGAAAAGATCTTTCGCCTGCTCGACGCCCGCCGGCGGACCGGCATCGAACTGACCGAGACGATGGCCATGCACCCCGCCGCCTCCATCGCTGGCTACTATTTCTCGCACCCGGAAAGCCGATACTTCGTCGTCGGGAAACTCGCCCCCGATCAGCTCGCCGACTACGCCCGCCGCAAAAACTGGGACGAAACCACTGCCCGCCGATGGCTTGCCGCGAATATCGATTGAGCTAAGTGGCCCAAAGGCGCAACAGTCAAATCCCCGCCCCCACCCCCCCCGCAGAGCCGGGGGGATCGCCTTCGACGATCGTACCCCCTTCCTAACCTTCCCCCGCCAGTTGGGGAGAGGTTCGGACCCCCTTCCCAACCTTCCCCCTGGAAGGGGGAAGGAGGGGTGCCCCCCGCTTGCGGAGTGTAATTAGACACTCCTCCGCTTGCGGGGAAGAGAAGAACAGATCCGCCGCTTGCGGGGAAGAGAAGAACAGATCCCCCTCCCCCGCTTGCGGGGGGCTGGGAGGGGGTATGGGCTAAATGCATCGTTTACGCGACGAACGGCTGGGCGCTTTGTCCGGCAGTAGGCTTTCGATCAACAGCAGGATCACGCCGAGGGTGATCGCACTGTCGGCGAGGTTGAAGGCCGGCCAGTGCCAGCCGGCGTAATGCAGGTCAATGAAGTCGATGACGTAGCCGAGGCGTAGCCGGTCGCTGAGATTGCCGAGGGCGCCGCCCAGAACCAACGCGATGCCGATCGCCTGGCGGCGCGCATTGTGCGGCGTCTGCCATAACCAGACGAGCAACAGCACGCTGACCAGTGCCGCGGTGATGCTGAAAAACCAGCGCTGCCAGCCGCCGGCGTCGCTCAAAAAACTGAACGCCGCGCCGCGGTTGTGGGCCAGAGTCAGGTTAAACCAACTAGTCACCCGCCAGGGGCGGTACAGTTCCAACCAGCTCGCCGCCGCGAGCTTGCTCAACGCATCGGCCACGACAAGCGCGGCGCTGAGGCCGAGCCAACGGAAATAGCGGCGCCATTTTCCTTGCTCCATTATCGTGCTCACCTAATTTATAACTAAGGGTCCGTGAAACAATAACTACCGATTTTCGCATCCCATTGGCACGCCGCCTGCGGCCGCTCCTCGGTCACGAAATCCTCAACGTAGGCCCGGCTACGCCTGCGGTTTCGCTCGGTCGTCGCGACCCCATTCGACGCACCACTGGGAGCGAAAACTCGGAGGTTATTGTTTCGCGAACCCTAAGGTTGGCGCGTTGCTCATACACTATTCCTTTTTTCGTTCGTGAACTGCATTTCAATGTCCGGCAACGGTCATCTCGCTGACGAGGATCGATGGGGTTTGGATGTTGAGCCGCGGGTCGGGGTCGTTGCCGAGGGCGGCGATATTCCGGAACATGTCGCGCAGGTTGCCGGCGATGGTGACTTCATCGACCGGGTGGACGGGCACGCCGTTTTCGACCCACAGGCCGGCGGCGCCGCGCGAATAATCGCCGGTCACCGGGTTCACGCCCTGCCCCATCAGTTCGGTGACGATCAGGCCGCGCTTGAAGCCGGCGATCAACGTTTCACGGCTTTCCCGGCCCGGGGTGACGATCAGATTGCGCACACCGCCGGCGTTGGCGGTGGTCTGCATGGCCAGCCGGCGCGCCGAATAACAGCTCAGTAAATAACGTTCGATCCGGCCGCCGCGGACCAACGGCCGGGTGACAGTCGCCACGCCGTCGCCGTCGAATGCCGAACTGCGCACCCCGCCTTTGAGCAACGGATGCTCGACGATCTCGAACCACTCGGGGAAAACCGGCTGGTCGATGCTGTCCAGCAGAAACGAGCTTTTGCGGTACTGCGCGCCGCCGCTGAGCGCCCCGAGCAGGTGGCCGATCAGGCTGCGCGCCGTCTCGGCTGTGAACAACACCGGGACGACGGCGGTCGGTACTTGGCGCGAACCGAGACGGGCCACGGTCCGCCGGGCGGCGGTCACGCCGGTGATCTCAGGCTCGTCGAGCTTGGCACTGCGGCATTTGACGTCCCACCAACCATCGCGCTGCATGCCGCCGTCGTCGCCGGCGATCAGCGACAGGCTCTGTTCATAATGCGTGCCCCATTCGCTGGCCAAAAAACCCTGCGTATTGCCGTAGGCACCCAGCGCCAGGCTTTGCGCCGCACCGGCGCCTTCGCTGTTGCTGATCCGGGGATCGGCGTCGAGCCCGGCACGCTCGATGGTCAAAGCACGGGCCAATAGCTTGTCCTGGTCGAACGGCTCCGGGTGGTACAGATCGAAGTCGGGGAACACGCCGGCCAGCAGTTCGGGCTCGGCCAGTCCGTTGGCCGGGTCGTCGCCGGTATGGCGGGCGATGGCTAATGCCTTGGCCACTGTCTCGCGCACCGCCGCGGCGCTGAAATCGGCGCAGCTCGCCGTGCCTTTAGCCTGACCGAGATAGACCGTGACCGCGAGATCGTGGTCACGGGTGTACTCGAGCTTTTCGAGTTCCCCGAGGCGGACTTCGACATTGAGCCCGTGCTCGAAACCGGCGCCGGCCTCGGCGGCGCTCGCTCCGAGCCGGCGGGCTTCGGCCAGCGCCCGCTCGATCACTTCGTGCAAGCGGGAGCGCTCGTGTTCGGCGTCGAGTTCGACGCCGCCGGCCGCCGCCGGCCGGCGTTCGGCGGCCGGCGGGCGGCCGGCGGGCTGCAAGGTTCGGGGTTTCGTGCGCTCGTTCATCGCTGTCCAGTGGGTCGTGAGATTCAAGCCCGGGTGCCGCCGACGGTCAGACGGTCGATTTTCAGGGTCGGCTGGCCGACGCCGACCGGGACGCTCTGCCCCTCCTTGCCGCACACGCCGATGCCTTCGTCGAGGGCGAGATCGTCGCCGACCATCGAGACCCGGGTCAGTACTTCGGGGCCGTTGCCGATCAGGGTCGCACCGCGTACCGGGCGGGTCAATTGGCCATTTTCGATCAGCCACGCTTCGCTGGCCGAAAAAACGAACTTGCCGGAGGTGATATCGACCTGGCCGCCGCCGAAATTAGCGGCGTAAAGGCCGTGCTTGACCGAGGCGATGATTTCGTCGCGGCCGTGCCGGCCGGGCAGCATGTAAGTGTTGGTCATGCGCGGCATGGGCAGATGGGCGAACGATTCGCGGCGGCCGTTGCCGGTCGGCGCCATGCCGAGCAGGCGGGCATTGAGTTTGTCCTGCATAAAATTGACCAGCCGACCGTCTTCGATCAGCACCGTTTTCGCCGCCGGCGTGCCTTCGTCATCGATCGCCAGCGAACCGCGGCGCTCCGGCAGCGTGCCGTCATCGACGACCGTGCACAGAGCGCTCGCCACTTTTTCGCCACGGCGGTGGCTGAACGCCGAGGTGCCTTTGCGGATGAAATCGGCTTCGAGGCCGTGGCCAACCGCTTCGTGGAGCAACACGCCGGGCCAACCGGGACCGAGCACGACGGTCATCGTTCCGGCCGGAGCATCATCGGCTTCAAGGTTGATCAGGGCCTGACGCACCGCGTCCTTGACCCACTTTTGCCAGACCTCGTCGCCGAGCAACCGCCAATAATCGTAACGCCCACCGCCGCCGGAGTGGCCCGTTTCGCGCCGCCCGCCGGCGACCGCGATGACCTGCACACTGAGCCGGACGAGTGGCCGGATATCGGCCGCCAGCGTGCCGTCGGAGGCGGCGATCAGTACGGTTTCGTGCGTCGCCGCCAGCGTCGCCTGGACCTGTTCGATGCGCGGATCTAGGCTACGGGCGAAGGCATCGATCCGGTGCAGCAATGCGACTTTATCGGCATCGTCAATCTGGACCAGCGGGTCGTCGGGCGGATAAAGCGGCGGGGGCGGGCGGGCGACGAGCGGCCGGCCGGGATGCGACGGCCCGTGCGCGGCGATGGCCCGGGCTTTGCCCGCCGCTTCACGCAAGGTGGCGGGTGCGATCCGGTCGGCATAGGCCAGGCCGGTTTTTTCGCCACTGACGGCACGCAGGCCGGCGCCTTGTTCGACACCGTAACTGCCCGACCGCACGGCGCTGTCCTCGAGCGACCAGGATTCGTGGCGGCTGTGCTGGAAATACAGTTCGCCGTAATCGATCGAAGGTCCCAGCAAGCGGCCGAGCACCGCCGGCAGCGCCGCCAGATCCATGTCGCCGGGGTGCAACAGCCGGGCGCTGGCGATGTCGATCAGGTTGTCGCAGGTCGTGTCATCCATCCGTTTCATCCGCATCGTCGTCCGTCGTTTCGGGTCCGGCGGCGGGCACCGCGGCGCCATCGGCGGCGGCCGGCCCGCTCGTTTCGCCCTTGTGCTCGATCAGCGGCGCGTTCCACGGCCCGGTGATCGTGTACACCCGCTGGCTGATGCCGCCGAGGGGCTTGCCGAGAATACCCTGTAACGCGGCGCCGGCGGCGATCCCGATCGGCCCGGCGATCGCGCCGATCAGGGGCAGCGTGCTGCCTACCCCAGGCATCACGATCAACTGCTGATCGTAACGCTGCCGGACCAGGTCGGTGCGTCCGGTGATCAACAACCGGGCATTCGGAGCGCTGATCTCCAGATCGTCGGTCGCGGCGTACCCGGCCGCCAGGCGAAAGGTACCGCGCGCCCGATCGAACGAGAAGCCCGATTCGAAAACGTCGCGAAAATCGAGCAGCAGACGGCGCGGCAGCGCTTGCAGGCTGATCAAGCCGAGAACCCGGCCGACACCGGCTCCGGCTTCGGTGATCACGCCTTGGCGGATGTCGAGCTGAAGCTGACCGTCGAGCGCGGCGAGCGTGAAGTCGGCCGGCCCGCCGGGCCACTCGCCGCTCAGCGTGATCGCCGTCTGACCGCCTTGCAAGATGGGGTCATAACCGAGCCGGATCAACAGTTCGCCGAGCTTTTCGGCGTCGAAGGTCAGGCGGACCGAAGAGCGGGTATCGCCGACGAGCCTGCGCCAGTCGCCCTGCCCGGTCAAGCGGACCGCCGGGCTGATTGCCTCGATGGTCTCGAAACGCAAACCACCAGCGACCGGAAACGCCTGGACTCTGACGCTGCCCAGATCCCAATCCTCCCAGCGAAAATCGCCGGCGTAAAGGTGCACGCTAGGCAGGGTCCGCGGATCGACCGCCGCCGATGAGGCCGTCGTCTGTCCCGGCGGCAGGTGCAGGCGGCCAAAATCGGCGAGCAACGGTTCGCCGCTGCCGCGCTCGACCGGGATGCGCACCTGGCCTTCGATCGCCGCGCCGCTGAAATCGGCCTGCCAATACGGCCGGCGTTCGACCAGGCGGACCGCCGTCTCATGGAAGGGGCGGCCGAACAATTCCAGCCGGTCCGGTCGTGCGTCGATGATCCATTTGAGTGATTCAGGGGCGCTCACCGTTACCGGACCGGTCACCGCCGGGGCGGCTGCGACTGCCGCCAGCCAGCCGCTGAGATCCAACTCGCCGCGCTCGCCGGCCAGCACGATCGATCCCGGATGAGTCATCCCCGTCGTCCGCTGCCCGAGCGCCAGCGCCCCGCCGCGCACTCCGGCTTCGCCGGAGAGCAGCAAACTGGCGGCAAGCCGCCCGCCGAGGTCGATCCCGAGCCACGACGGTTCACCGAAAGCCAACTCCACATTGGTCATCAATGGCCATTCCGCCGGTTTGTTCAGTGGCGTCGGTAAATCGAGCCGCACGCCGAGCAAATCGCTGCCGGCGAGCAGCCGGGTCCCGAGCGCACTCGGCAACAGGGTCCAGCGCCAGACCGAACTGCCGGCCACCCGCTGTTGCCAGTATTCGTCGAGCCCGATGAGATCGAGCACCTCGGTCAGCGGCAGTGGCCCGCTCAGGCTCACGGCAAACGGTGCATCCTCGAAGTCGAGATGGAGCGGGTGAGCGCGCCAGGCGGCGGCCAGCCGGGAAGGGATGACACGCTGCTCGTCGAAAGCCAGCACCCCGTCGATATCGTCGATTTCGACCTGCGCCCCGTGGCGCGCCTCAACGCCGGCGAAATGGACCTGGCCGTCAACCGTCGTCTCGCTGCCGCCGTGGCGAAAGTCGATCGTCAACGCCGTGTCCACCCGGCTCGGGCCGGACAGGGTTAAATCGCTGCCCTCGACCCAGGCACCGGCGGCGATCGGCAAAGCGCCAAGCAGATGGAGAAACGCTCCGGCGTCGCCGCGGCTCGTTGCGTCGAGTTCCAAAACCGCGTTATCCATATCGGCGATCCGGGCTTCGACGCGGGCCAGAGGGACGCCGCCCAAGCGCGCCTGCGCGGTGTCGATCCTCATCTCCTGCGCCGTAAAGTGTAATCGCGCGTCGATTTCGTCGAGGAGCGGCCATTGCGGATTGAAACGCAGCCGGCCTTGCCGCAGGCGGCCCTCGGCTTCGAACGATCCGGTGCCGGCGGCGAATGGCCAATCGCCGAGCGCGCCGTGAAGCTGCGCCCGGATATCGTGTACTTCGCCCGCTTCGAGACTGCGGCGCAGCCAGCGGCCGGTATTCGGACCCATCACACCGTAAGGCAGGCGGCGTTTGATTTCGTCGGCATCGGCCAGCGGTACCGCCAGCGTCAAATCGAGCCACGGGGCATCGCCGGTCAGCACCCAGCCCTCGCCGGCCAGGTCCAGAGCACCGGCCCGGCCGCTGAGCCGCGTGACATCGAAGCGCAGCCCCCCCGCCGAGCCGCTGCCCGGCGAGACGGAAAAGACGGCGCGCAGATCGGAAAACGGCAAGGCTTCGGCAAACACCGCCGGTGCCTCGAGCACCCCAGCCATTTCCACCTCGCCGCTGCCGCCTGCGAGTCCCAGCCGCCCGCTCAGCGCCTGAAGTTGGACACCGCCCGCCGCCGCAACCCAGGCGGCATCGGCCAGGACCAGGTCGGCGTTGCGCGGCACACCTTCGGCATCGGTCTCCAGTGCGAAATGCTCGATCCGCCCGCTGAGCGCCAGCGGTGCCCCGTCGATTCCAGCCTGGCGGGCCAGCAGCGCGAGCGGCGTCAGGGTTTCGAGGTCGATCCCCGTCCCGGACAGCGCCCAGCCACGCTCGTCCCGGAGGACCGTCAGGCCGGCGATGGCCGCAGTGACGTGTGGCCCACCCGCTGCGCGGGCGTCACCGAGCGTCAACGCCCAGCGTTCAGCCCCGGCGATCCGGCCCCATAACGTGCCGTCGAAGGTCCGGTTCGAATCGCCACCAACCGCCGCCAGGTGGAGGCGTGAACTGAGCACCAGCGGCTCATCCGCCCGGCCCTCCACCCACAGTTCCAGATCGGCGCGGGCCGCCCCATCATCGAAAGGTGCACCGAGTGCCGCGAACCAGGCCGCCAGCGGTTGATCGCGGGCCGTGAGATACCCGCGCCAAGTGGTGCCGGCACCGGGCGAACCTTCGCCGCGGACGCTGATGTCCGGCGCCCCGGTGAGGGCCAGCCGGCCGGCGACCGCGAAACCGCCGCCCCGGTGCTGCACCTCGAGCGAGCGGATGCGCAATGTGACCCGCCGGTCGGGGGTGGCGACGACGAAATCGCAATCGGTCAAATCGACGCCGCCGAGCCCGAATAATCCGCCGAGATCGAGCGGCTCGCCGCCGCCGGCGACCAGTCCCTGCAAACGCCAACCCCCGCCGTCGTGCTCGGCGACCAGTTCAGCACCGCGCAGCGCGACCTGCCACGGCTGATACCTTGGCAGCAGATAGTTGTACCACTCGAATCTGAGTCGCAGTTGGCGCATATCGAGCGCGCTTTCCGGCGCCCCGATCGTCACGTGCTGCAGTGCCAACTCGGGCACCAGTCCTTGCCACTCGACGCCGACCATCCCAACTCGAACCGGTGTTCCGAACTCGCGGCTCAGCGCCCGCTCGAGCCACGGTTTCGCATGATAGATGTAAGGACTCAGCAGTCTGCCGGCGGCGACCAGCGCCGCGGTCGAGACGATCAGCAAAAACAGCATCGTCCACAACAGCGTGCGCAACTGCTTCAGACGCCGGCGCAAAAGGCTCATCCGTTTTTCATATCCGGTGAATCAAAGGAGAACCACATCGAACTGCTCCTGACCGTAACCTTCTTCGGCCTTGAAAGAGATCGGCGGGGCGCCGCGCTCTTCAAGTTCGGCGATCGTCGTCGTGAACTCATCGTGGATTTTTTCGATCACCGTCGGCGCGGCGATCACCATCAACTGGCCGGTCTCGAATTGTCGAGTGGCGCGCTGGATTTCGCGGAAAATTTCGCTGCACACACTCATGACGGTCTTGACGCGGCCGCTACCGGCGCAATGCACGCACGTCTCGGTCAGCAATTGCTCGAGACTTTCGGTCGTCCGCTTGCGCGTCAGTTGCACCAGACCCAGTTCGGAAAAGGGGTACAAACGGGTGCGGGCATGGTCGAGGGCCAGCGTCCGTTCCAGCGTCTGCAAGACTTGGACGCGGTGCCGTTCATCGGCCATATCGATAAAATCGACAATGATGATGCCGCCCAAGTTGCGCAGCCGCAGTTGCCGGGCGATCGCCTGCGCCGCCTCGAGGTTGGTGCGGAACAGCGTCTCTTCCATGTTGCGCTGTCCGAGGTAACCGCCAGTGTTGACGTCGATCGCGATCAGGGCCTCGGTCCGGTCGATCACGATGTAGCCGCCCGATTTCAGCGCCACCGTTCGCTGCAAGGCGCGCTGGATCTCATCTTCGACGCCGTAATGGTCGAACAGCGGCCGGCTGCCATCGTGCAGTTCGAGATCGACCACGCCGCCGGCGATATACGATGTCGCAAAGGCCGCGATCTTGTCCATGGTGCGCCGCTCATCGACCCGGACGTGGACGTTGTCGGCATACCACAGGTCGCGCATCACGCGCAGCGGCAAAGAGATTTCCTCGAAAATGCAGTCGCCGCATCCCGCCGCCGCAGCCCGCTCTTCGAGCGTCGTCCACAAACGGCTGAGATATTCGATGTCGCGGGCCAACGCTTCGGCCTCGCAGCCTTCGGCATTGGTCCGCAAAATCCAGCCGGCGTTCAATTCCGTCATTCGCCGTTCGTCGAGCAAGGCGAGCAACAACTGCCGCAAACGCTCACGCTCCGCTTCGTCTTCGATGCGCACCGAAACGCCGATATTCGAAATGCCGGGCAGCATCACCAGGTAGCGCGCCGGCAGACTGATCTGGGCGGTGAGCCGCGCCCCCTTCTGACCCAGCGGATCTTTGACCACCTGGACGATCAACTCGTCGCCGGCCGACAGCCGGCGGCTGATGCACGGCGGGCGCTCGTCGCCGGACGCGGTGGGGGGCGGCCGGAGATCGGCGGCATGTAGAAAAGCCGTGCGTTCGAGGCCGATATCGACGAAAGCCGCCTGCATGCCCGGCATGACGCGCACCACCTGCCCTTTGTACAGGTTGCCGACGCAGGAGTTGCGCCGCGCCCTCTCGCAATACACCTCTTGCACCAGGCCGTTGTCGAGCACCGCGACCCGGCACTCGATCGGCGAAACGTTGACCAGAATCTCGACGCTCATCCTGGGATCATACCGCCGCGGTCAAGCGGTTCCGGTCAGCGGATCGCAGCCGAAGGCGGCGAGCAGGCAGCGGGTTTCGTAAAGCGGCAGGCCGACGACGGCGCTGTAGCTGCCGGTAAGATGCACGACAAACATCCCCGCCCGCCCCTGGATCGCGTAAGCTCCGGCTTTGTCGCGCGCTTCGCCGGTCGCCACATACGCCGCGATCTCGTCATGACCTAACGGTGCAAACGTGACGCGGCTGGCGGCCAGTCGGCATTCCTGCCGCGCCCCGCGCCGGACGCAGACGGCGGTCAGCACGTCGTGGGTTCGGCCGCCGAGCCGGGCGAGCATCGCTGCCGCTTCGGCATCGCTGGCCGGTTTACCGAGAATGTCTCCATCGACGGCCACCGTGGTGTCGGCGGCCAGCACCAGCACCGCGCCGCCGCGCCGGCGGACCACCGCCGCCGCCTTGGCGGCGGCGATTCTCTGAACGTACGCGGCGGGGGCTTCGCCCGCGCGGACGGTTTCATCGACCGCCGCCGGCTCGATCTCCGGCGCGATGCCGATCTGCGCCAGCAGGGCCCGGCGGCGCGGCGAGGCGGAGGCCAGCAGCAAAGACACCGCCCGGCGGCCGGGTTCGTGGCCAGCGGACTCAGTCACGGTGATAGGGATGACCGGACAGCAAAGTCCAGGCCCGATAAAGCTGTTCGGCGACGATCACCCGGACCAAGGCATGCGGCAGTGTCAAGGCACCGAGCGACCAGCGCTCGCCGGCTGCGCGACACAGCGCGGGATCGTGCCCGTCGGGGCCGCCGATCAAGTACGCCGCATCGCCACCGGCCATCATCCACTCTTCCATCCGAGAGGCCAATTGCCGGCTGGTCCACAGGGTGCCGCGCTCATCGAGTGCGACACGAACCGCGGACTTGCCAGCCGCCTCGCGCAGCCGTTCCGCCTCGGCCGCCAGACGCCGTGCCTTGTCCGGCGGCCGCGGACGGGGCGGTGGCAAATCGATGAACTCGATAGCGAGATGGCGTGGCATCCGCCGAGCGTAATCCCGGCAGGCCGCGGCGGCCCAATCCGGGGCGTGGGAAGCGATACTGATCACGTGCAGGCGCATCGCACCGGGCGCTCGCGGGGGGCGCCCAGCGTCAGGCGCCGGCGCTCCGGGTCAACGGCACGTCCCAGAGCTGTTCCAGATGGTAGAGAGCGCGGGCCCGGGGCAGCATCAAGTGAACGATCGCATCGCCGGCGTCGACCAGTACCCAATCCGAATCGCGCTTGCCCTCGATACCGATCACCCGCCAACTGCCGGACTTGAGAGCGGTCAGCAGATGTTCGGCCAGAGATTGCAAGTGGCGTTGCGAGGTGCCGCTGGCGATCACGATCGTGTCGGTGATGCCGGTCAGCCCTCGGACATCGATCGTTTTGATATCGAATGCCTTGTGATCGGCGAGACATTGCCGGATGACGTCCGGCAATTGGGTCGAGTCAGCGGGGTGGGGGTGGGTCAAATCAACTCCGAGTCGCAAGCCACGGCGCGCTCATTCTACCCCATCACCCCCATCGGGGGCCGCGGGCGCCGGCGGTGAACCGGCGGCGGCATCGTCCGTGGCAGCGGTGCCGGCGGCGAGATCCGGGATCAAATCGGGCGCAATCCGGGCACAGCGCTCGATGATGTCGCGCGGCAGCAAAAGGTGCCGGCCGCGCAACACCAGGATGCCGATTTCGTCGCGGCTCAGCGCGGCGCGCTGCTCGGCGGTGACGTGGACGTGGCGAATCCGCTCGCGATACAGGAAATACCGCGGCTCCATCGCCTCGGCGTCGTTGAGAATCTGCCCGGCGACGATGGCCTCGAGTTCGAGGTTGCGCTGATGCCGCGCTTTTTCGTCGGCGAGCTTCGCCCGGAGGCGCGCCGCGGCAGCGTCTTTTTCGCTCATCTGGCGCCGGCGCCAGGCTTCATCGAGCGTCATCTCGTCGCCCGATGCGGCCACGGTCTTCTTCCGGCCGCCGGAGCGGGACCGGCCGCGCGCGCCGGCGGGGCGGGCCGGCTGTTCTTTTTTGCCCGCCCCCGATGCCTTGACCCGCCGTTTGTCGCCCGCCGATCGTTTGACTGGTGCTTGTTTGCCTGTCGGTTTTTCGACCGCCGGCTTTTTCGCGCGCGGCGGGCGCTCCAGTTCGGCCACCCGCTCGGCGCTGACCAGGCCGGCTTTCAGCAATTGATCCTGCAAGCTGCCCATAATCGAGTTTTTAGCTAAAACATCTGATCTACGGCGGGCGCCGCCGGAGGTTTAGATTGGGTTTACTGGGCCGGTGCTTCGACCTTGATCAATTCGACTTCGAAAATCAACGTCGCATTCGGTCCGATCGGACTTCCCGGGGAGCCCCGTTCACCATAAGCGAGATCACTCGGGATGTAGAACTCGAACTGCCCGCCTTCGGCCATCAACTGCAAGCCTTCGGTCCAGCCCGCGATCACCTGGTTGAGCGCGAACGTCACCGGTTCGTTGCGGCTGTAGGAGCTGTCGAATTCTTGACCGTTGAGCAGACGGCCGCGGTAGTGGACGGTGACCTTGTCGGTCGGACCGGGTTTGGCGCCTTCACCCTGCTTGATGATTTTGTACTGCAAACCGCTGTCTGTCGTGATCACATCGCTTTCCTTTTTGTTGCTGTCGAGAAACGTCTGACCTTCACTTTTGTTGCGTTCGGCCAGCGCCTGCTGCTCGGCCTGCGCCTCTTGCTGCCGGCGTTGCACGAAGGCGGCCCGTACCGCTGCTGCTTCTTCGCTGCTCAACTGCGTCGCCTGTTCGCGATAAACGTCGCTGACGCCGGCGGTAAAGGCCTCGAGATCGACATCGAGATTCTGGCTCTTCAACCAGTTGCCGATCTCCATGCCGAAGGTATACGACAATTTCTGCTGCTCGTCGGACAGTTCAACGGCCAAGGCGCCGGCCGCCGTGAAATTGGCCAGCACGACGATCGCCGCCAAGTGGCGGGGGGTGACTTTCATCGAATGCTCCTGGGGGACAAGGTAAGAACGGGGGCTATCGTAGCAGATTCGCCTCTGGCTAGTGCACTACGACGATTGGCGCGCCGATCGATTCTGTTAAAATGTGTCGTTTTGCATTTTTGGATACCTCCCGTCATGAACGAACCCTACGGCGGCCGCCTGGTCGATTTGATCGCCAGCGACGAACGCCGCGCCGCACTCGGCGCCGAGACTGTCACCCTGCCCTCCTGGGACTTGACCCAGCGGCAGCTTTGCGACCTCGAATTGCTGCTGAACGGCGGGTTTTCGCCGCTCACCGGGTTTATGACCCGCGCCGATTACGAGCCGGTCGTCGACAAAATGCGCCTCGCTACGGGCCGCTTATGGCCGATGCCGATCACGCTGGACGTCAGCGAAGCGTTCGCCGCCACTCTCGAACTCGGCACGCGCTTCGTTCTGCGCGACCCGGAAGGACTGGCGCTCGCCGTGCTGACGGTCGAGGACCTGTGGCGGCCGGATCCGCGGGCCGAAGCGGAACAGGTGTATGGCACGACCGACGATCGCCACCCGGCCGTCGATTACCTGCTGCACAAAGCCCATCCGGTGGCCGTCGGCGGCCGCCTCGAAGGACTGCAACTGCCGCACCATTACGACTGCCGGCATTTGCGCCACAGCCCCGCTGAACTGCGCGAACGTTTCGCGCGCGACGGCTGGCAGCGCATCGTCGCCTTTCAGACGCGCAACCCCCTGCACCGCGCCCACCAGGAGCTGACTTTCGCCGCCGCCCGCCAACTGGAAGCCAACCTGCTGATCCATCCGGTGGTCGGCATGACTAAGCCCGGCGACGTCGATCACCTGACCCGCGTCCGCTGCTACGAGGCGGTCCTGCCGCGCTACCCCGAGCACACCACGGCGCTCAGCCTGCTGCCGCTGGCCATGCGCATGGGCGGCCCGCGCGAAGCGCTGTGGCACGCCATCATCCGCCGCAACTACGGCTGCACGCACCTGATCGTCGGCCGCGACCACGCCGGCCCGGGCACCGACCGCACCGGCAAACCGTTCTACGGCCCATTCGCGGCACAGGAACTGCTGGCCTGCCACGAAGCCGAACTCGGCATCGCGATGGTGCCATTCAAGGCGATGGTTTACGTCGAAGAACGCGCCGAATACGTTCCGGCCGACCAGATCAAAAGCGGCGAAAAAGTGCTCGACCTTTCCGGCACCGAACTGCGCCGGCGGTTGAGCGAAGGGCTCGATATCCCGTCGTGGTTCACGTTCCCGGAAGTCGTCGAAGTGCTGCGCCGGCGCTACCCGCCGCGCGCCCGGCAGGGTTTCACGATTTTTTTCACCGGCCTTTCCGGCGCCGGCAAATCGACGATCGCCAACGCCCTGATGATCCGCCTGATGGAAATCGGCGACCGCCCCGTCACGTTGCTCGACGGCGATATCGTCCGCAAGCACCTGTCGAGCGAACTCGGTTTCTCACGCGAGCACCGCGACATCAACGTCCGCCGCATCGGTTACGTCGCCAGCGAAATCACCAAAAACGGCGGCGTCGCGATCTGCGCCCCGATCGCTCCATACGTCATGACTCGCCGCGAGGTGCGGGCGATGATCGAGCCGCTCGGCGGCTTTATCGAAATCCACGTCGCCACGCCGCTCGAAGTCTGCGAAAAGCGCGATCGCAAGGGACTGTACGCCAAGGCCCGGCGCGGCGAACTGACGGCTTTTACCGGCATCAGCGATCCCTATGAAACGCCCGAACATCCGGAGCTGACGATCGACACCAGCGGGCTCAATCCCGAAGAGGCGGTACAGCAGATCCTGCTCAAGCTGGAGGGCCTGGGATTGATCAACGTCCGACGGTGAAGATGAAATCAGGGAGGCGCGGCAGGGGCTGAAACTCGGGCGTACAGTTCATTCACTTCAGTAACTTAGAGACTGTCCAGGAGTAAGCGTTTGTAGCGTTCGGGATGGATCCGCAGCTTGCCTTCCTCGGCCCAATGCCGCCAGTGTACGTAAGCGTCCATCGCCAGTGTGATACGCAACCCAGCGGCTTGCGGACAAGGTTGCGGCCGGTGCGTCAGCGCCGAGGGAAAGAGGATGAAATCGCCGGTCGCCGGCTTGACATATTCGATCTGTGGCACCAAAGCATCAGCCGGTGCAGGACGCTGGAAGGCTAGCGCCCCCTCATTGCCCGTCAGGTTCTCGGGGACCTGGAGATAATAACAAGCGCTGATCAGCGCCGGGGCATGATCGTGCCACGTGCCGCTGACCCAGTCCTCGCTGGTCTGCACCAGTACCCAGGCCATATAAGCGTAAATTTCCGGCAGCAGGTGGACGCTGTGGTTGACCCGCTGGCGCAGAATCTCGAGCACCGTGTCACCGAAAGCCCGTTTCAGGATCGCCAGTTCAGGGAGGGCAGCCAGCGACTCCGGATCGAACAGTGTGCTCGGTGTCTGGTAGCCGTAACCGTGCTCATGCCGTTTGAAGTCGCCAGCCGCCCAGCGGCGCCGCACCCAGTCGGTGACCCGCGCCGCATGCGGTTCGAATTCGGGCAGCCGTTGCCGCCAGACCGGTATGCTGAACAAATCGATGCGTTGCACTAATCCACTAGCCTCCACCCGTCCGCCACCGCATGACCTTTGACCCTGGACCGCTGGTCGCCAGTAGCCTATCATCGCCGCTCTGCGCTCCGCCCCACGGGGCGGTCTGTCGTTTGTCGGTCATGGAGAACATCGATGTCTTGTCGTTTCAACTACGGGATGCGCGCCGCCGCGATCTTTGCCCCATTCCTCGCCCTGGCCACCGCCCTGCCGCTCGCCGCGACGGCGCAGGTCGAACTGCCGTTCGAACAATTCACGCTGGATAACGGTCTCCGGGTCGTCGTCCACGAAGACCGCAAGGCGCCGATCGTGGCGCTCAGCGTCTGGTATCACGTCGGCTCGAAGGACGAGCAGCCGGGCAAAACCGGTTTCGCCCATCTGTTCGAACACCTGATGTTCAACGGCACGGAAAATTATAACGACGAATATTTCAAACCGTTCGAACAGGTGGGCGCCACGGGCATGAACGGCACGACGTGGTTCGACCGGACGAATTATTTCGAAACGGTACCGACCCCGGCGTTGGAGATGGCCTTATGGATGGAATCCGACCGCATGGGCCACCTGCTCGGCGCCATAGACCAGAACAAGCTCGACGAGCAGCGCGGCGTGGTGCAGAACGAAAAACGCCAGGGCGATAACCAGCCTTACGGGCGGACCGAGTACCGCGTTCTGGCCGGCTTGTTTCCCGAAGGCCATCCCTACCGCTGGAGCCCGATCGGCTCGATGGCCGATCTCAACGCCGCGTCGCTGGACGACGTCCGCGAGTGGTTCAAAACATACTACGGCACGGCCAACGCCGTGCTGGTGCTGGCCGGCGACATCGACGCAGCAAGCGCCCGGCCGCTGATCGAGAAATACTTCGCCGATATCCCGGCCGGCCCGCCGCTCAGCCGCTTGCAGGCCGCGGTCCCGGATTTGCCGCACGACGTCAACGAAACGATGTACGACCGGGTGGCGCAAACCCGCATCTTGCGCTACTGGGCCGTGCCCGGCCGCAGCACGCCCGACGCAGCGTTGCTGTCGCTCGCCGCCCAGGTGCTCGGCGGTAGCAAGACCTCGCTGCTCTATCACGAGCTGGTCGAAAAAACCCAACTCGCCACCCAGGTCAGCGCCAGCGTCGAATCCCACGAGCTGGCCAGCCAATTCGCCATCGACGTGCTGCTCAAGCCGGGCAGCGACGAGCGGCAAGTCAACGATACGATCGACGCGGTGCTCGAACGCTTTTTAGACCGTGGGCCCGAACGCGATGCGCTGCGCCGGGCGCAGACCGGCGTCGAGGCCAGTTTCATCCGCGGCCTCGAAGTGGTCGGGGGGTTCCGCGGCAAAGCCAGCATTCTCGCCGAAGGGCTGCTCTACGCCGGCGACCCGGCTTTTTACCCGCAAACCTGGCTCGGGTGGATCGTCCAGGCCGATCCAAAGGGCGTCCAGCGCACCGCTCGTCGCTGGCTCGACCGCCCACAATACCGGCTTGCGGTCCGGCCGTTCCCCGAATACCGCACCGCCGCCGCCGGCGCCGACCGCAGCAGGCTGCCGGAGACCGGCGAAATGCCGGACCTGACATTTCCAGAGATCGAACGCGCCCGCCTCAGCAACGGCATCGAGGTGCTCTTCGCGCGCCGCACCGCCGTGCCGGTGGTGCAGATCGCGGCGCTGTTCGACGCCGGTTACGCCGCCGACGACGTCGAACGCAGCGGGCTTGCCGGTTTCGCCATGGCGATGCTCGACGAAGGCACGACGACGCTGAGCGGCCGCGAGTTAGCGATGCGTGCCGAAGCCCTCGGCGCAGTGATCGCCAGCGGCTCGTCGCTCGACACCTCGAGCATCACGCTTTCAGCACTGCAAGACCACCTCGGGCCGTCACTCGACTTGTTCGCCGACGTGGCGCGCCATCCGGCCTTCAATCCGGAAGATCTGGAACGCGAACGTGGCATTCTGCTGGCCCGCATCGAGCAAGAAAAATCATCCCCGGTATCGAGCGCCCTGCGCCTGCTGCCGCCGCTGCTTTACGGCGCGGGCCATCCTTACGCCATCCCGCTGACCGGCTCGGGAACCGTCGCCGCGGTGCAATCGTTCAGTCGCGACGACCTCATCGCCTTCCACCGCCGGTGGATCCGGCCCGATCTGGCCACGCTGTTTGCCGCCGGCGACACCACGTTGGCCGAATTATTGCCGCTCCTCGAAAGTCGTTTCGGTGACTGGGAGATCCCGGCTGCACCGCCACCCGTCAAGCGTTTCAGCCACCCCGCACCGGCCGCCGGCAATACGCTGTATTTGCTCGACAAACCGGATTCGCCGCAAAGCCTGATTCTCGCCGGTCAACTGTCGACGCCGAGTGGCGGCGACGAAGAGATCGCCATCGACACGATGAACGAAATCATCGGCGGCTCATTCACCTCGCGGATCAATATGAATCTGCGCGAGGAGAAAAGCTGGGCTTACGGCGCCTATACTTTCCTGCTCGACGCCAAAAACGAGCGTCCGCTGTTGATCTATGCCCCGGTGCAAACCGACCGCAGCGGCGATTCCATCGCCGAAATCAAGCGCGAACTCGATGAATATCTGACGACCAGGCCGGCGACCGGCGACGAACTCGTCAAAGTCGTCAACAACAACGTCAACAGCCTGCCAGGGCGGTTCGAAACGGCGCAGGCCGTGCTCGGGGCGATGCAATCGAACCGCCTCTACGGCCGCCCCGACGATTACGTCACGACGCTGGCCGAGCGCTATCGCCGGCTCGATTTAGCAACGGTAAGGCAAACCGCGGCGGCAACGCTCAAGCCGGCGGAACTGGTCTGGGTCGTGATCGGCGATGCAGCAAAAATCGCCCCGCAACTGACCGGCGCCGGCTTCACCGAAATCATCCGCATCGACGCCGAGGGCCGGGCACTAGACAAAGGGCAGTAGTGAGCGCGATGACGCTCGGCTCAACGTACCGGTGTCACTGGATTCTCCGGCGGCTGCCAGCCGGGGCGGCCGCGGTATTTCCGTTCGCCGGCAGTGATTTTCAGGTCGAGACGGTTGCCGGCCGGCGGTAGCGGGCACGTCGAGTATTCGGTAAAGGCGCAGGGCGGGTTATAGGCCCGGTTGAAATCGAGTACGGTGCGGCCGGCAACCGGCAGCGGGGCGTAGAGAAAACGCGACGCGCCGTATGTCTCACGGCCGTTCGTCCGGTCGGCGAAGACAAAGAACAGGCGATCGTCGTCAGGTTCTTCAAGGATAGCCTGCAGGCGATAGGTTTCGCCCCGATGGCGAAAAGCGACCTCGCCCGGATTGTCCATTTCCTCGACCTGTCCCAGGACATTAGCGACGACGATTGTGCGTCCCGGTGGGTAAGGTGTGTATTCGGCGTCGAACCGCCATTCGATGTCGATCGGGAAATAATCGAGGCCGGCGAATGCGCTCCGCGCCGGAGCATTGTTGTCGCGCACGCGCAAGGCCAGTTCGCCGCGGCGGATGACGATGAAATTGACGCTGCCGCTGCCGACCACGGTCGGTTCGTCAATCTCGTCGCTGACCAGTTCGGCTTCTTCGACCAGCCGGCCGTCAATGCGTACATCAACACCCGGCGCCGTCAGGAAACGCAAACCCTCCGGGGTATTTTGTAATCGGCCCCAATGCGGCGGCCCACCGGGCAGCACGATGTCGTTCTCCGGTGCGGCGCCGAGGCTTTGTTCGCCGGGTTGCAACCAGACCATATCGACCAGTGTCAACCAGCCGTTTTCGGCGGTGAGATCGGCCAGTCGCCGTTCGCGCCACTCGCGCACGCTGTCGCGCCACGCCACTTTATCGGCATCGGTGAACGGGTTGATGGCCTCGAGCGTCGAGCACGACGCGGCGGCCAACACCAACCCGACGGCCATTAAGCCGCGTTCAAGCCTGGCGCCGCAGGCGCCCGTAAATGTCTTCGAGCCGTTCAATGTCATCTTCTCCGAAATAATCGCCGGTTTGGACTTCGATCAGATGCAGGTCGTCTGTCCCGGGGTTCTCCAAACGATGCAGTGTATTGACCGGAATGGCCAAGGTTTCGTTCGGCCCGAGCCGCTGTTCGTCGTCGCCGAGCCGGACTTTTGCCTGGCCGCGAATCACGGTCCAGTGCTCGCTGCGCCGCTGGTGGCGCTGCAAGGAGAGCACGCCGCCGGGGCGGACGATCAAACGCTTGACTTTGCAATCGGCGGCGTCCTCAAGCACCGTAAACGAGCCCCAGGGACGCTCGACGGTGCGATGAAAGACGGCCGCTTCGTGTTCCTCGGCAGTCAGCCGGGCGACGATCTGTCGCACCTCCTGGACGCGATCGCGAGCCGCGACCAGCACCGCGTCGGCGGTATCGACAATGACCAGATCGTCGACGCCGAGCGCCGCGACCAGGCGTTCCTCACCCTGTACGAAACAGTTGCGGCTGTCGATCAACAACGCTTTGCCGCGCCGCCGGTTGCCATATTCATCGCTGTCGTACAGTTCGCTGAGCGCCCGCCACGAGCCGATATCGCTCCAGCCGAGCGCTGCCGGTACCACGGCGACCCGCCCGGCGCGTTCCATCACGGCATAGTCGAAAGAGATATCGGGAACGGCGGCGAACTGCGCTTCGTCGAGTTCAAGGGGATTGGCGGCGGTATCGCTCGCCGCCCATACCTCACGCATCGCGTCGTGGACCTCCGGCGCGTATTCAGCCAACGCCGCGAGCACTTCACCGGTGCGAAACAGGAACATGCCCGAGTTCCAACTGTAACCGCCGGCTGCCAACAAGCGCTGCGCCGTAGCGGGATCGGGCTTTTCGATAAACGACGCGGCGCGATAAATTCCGTCGCCCAACTTATCGCCCGCCTCGATATAGCCAAAGCCGCTATCGGGCTCGGTGGGCGTGATGCCGAAAGTGACCAACCAACCGGCGGCGGCGGCGCGGCGGGCCGTCGCGACGGCAGCGGTGAAGGCGTCGCGGTCGCGAACCAGGTGATCGGCCGGCAAAATCAAAAGTGTGCTGTCAGGGCCGTAATGCGTTGCCGCCCACAACGCCGCGGCGGCCACTGCCGGCGCCGTGTTGCGGCCGACCGGTTCGAGCAGATACATCGCCCGCCGGCGCGCCGCCTCGTCGAGCACCTCGTGGTAGGCGTGGCGCGTCAGATAGTAATAATCCTGGCCGGTGATGGTCAGGATCGGCGCCGCCGGATCGGCGACCGCCAACGCCCGGTGCAAGGTTTTGGCGGCCAGCGTTTCGCCGTCGGCGAGGCGCATGAACGGTTTGGGCAGGGCGCGGCGCGACACTGGCCACAGCCGCGTCCCGGCGCCGCCCGAGAGGATGACCGGAATCAGCATCTCATTTTTCATTGACCGTCAACCTGCGGTGCGCCAACCGGCATCGGACATTTCCTTCAAGCATAAATACAAAGAACACCAGCCGCCGGCGCGATAATCCGCGATCTTGGCCAAGCGCTCGCAATCGAGTACCGCGTAGGCGGGACGCGGCGCGGCCTGCGGCCAGTCACGGCTGGCGATCGGCACAACCTCGACCGGCGACGCCAACAGGCCGACTTCGACCGCAGCGGTCACGATTCGCACCGCAACATCATACCAACTGCCGATATCGGCACCGGCTAGGTGATAGTATTCGGCGCCCGCCGGCCGCGGCCGGCAATGCATCAACCGGCCGATGCCATCGGCGATATCGCGCGCCCAGGTCAAACGTCCGATCTGGTCATCGACCACCTTCAGGGGCCGGCCGGCCGCCGCCCGGCCAAGGATCGTGCGGACAAAATTACCGCGCCGCGCGCTGTACACCCAACTGGTCCGGACGATCAGCGCCGGCGCTCCGCTCGCCTCGATCGCAACCTCGCCGGCCCGTTTGCTCCGCCCATAGGCCGACAGCGGCGCCGGTGGATCGTCCTCGCGATACGGCGTGCGTTGTTGACCATCGAAAACGTAATCGGTGGACAGGTGGACCAGCGTCACGCCGCGTTCGGCACAGTACGCGGCGAGGCGGGCCGGCAGGTGGTGGTTGAGTACCGCTGCGGCGGCCGTTTCGCTTTCCGCCGCATCGACCGCGGTCCACGCCGCGGCATTGACGATCAAATCGGGGGCGGCCTCAGCGATCCGGCCGAGGGCCGTATCGAGGTCGCTGAGATCAACGCACAGCATCCGCGGCCACGGCGCGAACGCGCTTCTCGCCTGCGGGATCAGCTCTCCACGGGAACCGAGAACGCGCAACAATTCGAAGCCGATCTGGCCGCTGGCGCCGAGCAGCAGGATTTTCATTTCCAGACAGGCAAGTCGCTCGCCGTGCAGGCCGCCAGGCGCGGCGCGGCGGCGTCGCGCGTCGAGGTCGAACTCACTTCAAGCGGCCAGGTGATCGCTATCTCGGGGTCGTCGTGGGTCAACGCCCGATCGTCCCGCGCCCGGTACCCCGCCGTGCAGAAATAAAGCAGCACCGTATCGTCTTCGAGCGCTTGAAAGCCGTGGGCGAAACCCTCGGGGATCCACAATTGGCGGCGATTTTCGGCGCTCAGTTCGAACGCCACCCAACGGGCGAAATCGGGCGAACCGCGGCGGATATCGACCGCCACGTCGAAAGCCGAACCTTTGACCACCTGCACCAGTTTGCCCTGCGCCGCCGGCCACTGGTAGTGCAGGCCGCGCACCACACCGCGCCGCGAGCGGGACAGATTGGCCTGACTGAAAGCGGCCGGCAAGCCGTGCAAGCGGTACGGCTCGTCGTGCCACAGCTCGTGAAAACTGCCGCGTTCGTCGCCGAACACGTCCGGTTCGATCAATACGACGCCGGGCAGACCGGTGGCGCTGACCTTCATCGGCTCACCGACCCGGCGGCAAGCGCCCGCAGGTACTCGCCATAACCGCTCGCCCGGTGGCGATCGGCTGCGGTGATGAGGTCATCCGCCGTGATCCATCTGTGGCGATAAGCGACTTCTTCCGGGCAGGCGATACGCAGCCCCTGGCGGGCTTCGATCGTGGCGATGAAACTCGCCGCCTGGTGCAGCGACTCGTGGGTCCCGGTATCGAGCCAGGCGAAACCGCGGCCGAGCCGCTCGACATACAACCGGCCGTGCTCGAGATAGGCGCGGTTGAGATCGGTGATCTCCAACTCACCGCGTGCCGAAGGCCGCAGCCCGGCGGCCATTTCCGGCGCTGCGGCGTCGTAGAAATAAAGCCCGGTCACCGCATCGTGCGAGCGCGGTTTTTCGGGCTTTTCCTCAAGGCTCAAAGCGTGGCCTTCGGCATCGGTCTCGACCACGCCGTAGCGGGCGGGATCGCGGACGTGGTAAGAAAAAATCGTCGCGCCCCGGTCACGGGCCATCGCCGCCGCCAGCCGCGCGCCAAGGCCGGCGCCGTGGAAAATATTGTCGCCGAGAATCAGGCACGACGGCCGGCCGCCGAGGTATTCGCGGGCGATCGTCAACGCCTGGGCGATGCCGGCCGGTTCGGCCTGCACCGCGTAGTTCAAGGACAGACCCCATTGCGCGCCGTCGCCGAGCAGCGCCTGGTACGACGGCAGGTCGGCGGGCGTCGAAATCAACAGAATTTCGCGCAAACCGGCCTGCATCAGCGTCGTCAGCGGGTAATAAATCATCGGCTTGTCATAGACCGGCAAGAGCTGCTTGCTGATCACCCGGGTCAGCGGGTACAAGCGGGTACCGCTGCCGCCGGCAAGCACGATGCCGCGTCGTTCTAGCACCGGATTCATTACGCCACCGCCATGCCGAGGCGCTCGCCGCGGTACGAATCGCGCGCCGCGGCGACCCATTCGGGATGTTCGAGGTACCAGTCGACTGTCGCCGCCAGACCGGCGGCGAAATCGACCGTCGGCGCCCAGCCCAATTCGCGGCGCAGGCGCGAGGCATCGATGGCATAGCGCCGGTCGTGGCCGGGCCGGTCTTCGACCGAAATGATGGACTCGCGGCGCGGCCGCCCGCTCGCCGGTGGCCGGCGCTCGTCGAGCCGGTCGCAGATCGTCTCGACGACCTGGCGGTTGGTCCGTTCGCTATCGCCGCCGATCAGGTACACCGCGCCGGGCGCGGCGCGTTCAGCAGCCGTCCACAGCGCCTGGACGTGGTCATCGACGTGCAGCCAATCGCGCACCTGCCGGCCGTCGCCGTACAGCGGCAGGGTTTCGCCGGCCAGGCCCTTCAGGATCATCAACGGAATCAACTTTTCGGGAAACTGGAACGGGCCGTAATTGTTCGAACAGTGGGTGACGATCGCCGGCAGACCGTAAGTCCGGTGCCAGGCGCGGGCCAGGTGGTCGGCCGCCGCCTTGCTCGCGGCATAGGGCGAATTGGGGCGCAACGGGCTGTCTTCGGTGAAGCGGCCGGCGGCGATGCTGCCGAACACCTCGTCGGTCGAAATCTGCACGTAGCGGAAAGCACGGCGCTCGGCCGCCGGCAGCGCCCGCCAGTAAGCCAAAACCGCGTCGAGCAAGACCGCCGTGCCGAGCACATTGGTCGCGATAAAGTCCGCCGGCCGGTCGATCGACCGATCGACGTGGCTTTCGGCGGCGAAATGGAACACCGTCTGCGGCCGATGACGGGCGAACAATGCATCGAGCAAAGCGCGGTCGGCGATATCGCCGCGGGCCAGCGTGTAGCCCGGCAGGCGATCGAGCGCGGCGCGGGTCTGCGGGCAGGCGGCGTAGGTCAAAAGATCGAGATTGACCAGCCGCTCGCAGCACCGGCCGAGACTCGAGCGGACGAAATTGGCGCCGATAAAACCGGCACCGCCGGTGACCAGCCAAGTACGTGCTGTCACGAGCCGCCCCGCTCAGAACGGGATGTCGTCATCGGCGATGCCCGGGTCGTGCTGGTCGTTGCCGGCGTAGGCCGCCTCGTCGCCGGCCGCTGGACTCCGGCCGGTGCTCTCGAGCGGCGCGCTGCCCCCGCCGCGGCCGCCGAGCATCTGCATTTCGTTGGCGACGATCTCGGTCGAGTAACGGTCGTTGCCAGCCTGGTCCTGCCATTTGCGGGTTTGCAGTCTGCCTTCGAGGTACACCTGGCTGCCTTTGCGCAGATACTCGCCGGCGATCTCGCCGAGGCGGCCGAAAAGCACGATGCGGTGCCATTCGGTGCGTTCCTGCGGCTGGCCGCTTTGTTTATCGCGCCAACTATCCGAAGTCGCAACGCGGATGTTGGTCACTGTCATGCCACTTTGCGTCTGGCGGACTTCGGGATCGGCGCCGAGGTTGCCGATCAGAATGACTTTATTGATTCCCCTGGACATGGTCGCTCCCGTGAAGACAGGTCAAACCGAAATTGTAGCCCATCGCTCCGGGTGGGCCGGCGTTGTCGGACGTCCGGAGCCGGCCGGAACGTCCATCCGGGGCTATAATGCCCCGCGATGCCCGCCATTTCCCTCAGCCAGGCGCACCCGGCCACCCCCAACGATGCCTTCGCCCTGATCGGCGACGACGTCGACCGCCTCGACGCCTGCATACGCACCTGGCTGCGCTCGCACGTCGTCCTGGTCCGGCAGATCGCCGAGTACATCATCAACGGCGGCGGCAAGCGCCTCAGACCTCTGCTCCATCTGCTTTCGGCCCGCGCCGCCGGCTACGAAGGCGACAAGCACGTACTGCTCGCCGCGGTGATCGAATTCATCCATACCGCGACCCTGCTCCACGACGACGTGGTCGACGAATCGGAAATGCGCCGCGGGCGGCAAACGGCGCATGTTCTGTGGGGAAATCCAGCGAGCGTGCTGGTCGGCGATTTCCTCTATTCGCGCAGCTTCCAGATGATGGTCGAAATCGGCGACATGCGGGTCATGGAAGTCCTCGCCGACACCACCAACATGATCGCCGAAGGCGAAGTGATGCAGCTTCTGAATCTGCGCAATCCGGAAACCACCGAAGCCGCCTACCTGCAAGTCATCGAACACAAAACGGCGCGCCTGTTCCAGGCGGCCTGCGAACTCGGCGGCATGCTCGCCGGTGTGCCGCCGGAAATCCGCCACGGCCTCGGCGAATTCGGCAGCAAGCTCGGTGCCGCGTTCCAGATCATGGACGATGTGCTCGATTACAGCGCCAACGAGGGCGTGCTCGGCAAACGTCTCGGCGACGACCTGGCCGAAGGCAAACCGACGCTGCCGGTGATCTACGCCCGCGAAGCGGCCGACGCGGCACAGCGCGCCGTGATCGACGAGGTGATCCACCGCGGCGGCGGCGGCCGGCTCGACGAAGTGATCACCATCCTCAAAGCCACCCGCGCCCTGGAGCGGGCCAAACGCCGCGCCGCGAGCTTCGCCGGCGAAGCCGAACTGGCGCTCCGCCCCCTTTCCGATTCGCGCTGGCGCAAGGGCCTCGTCGCACTCGCCCATTACGCGGTCAACCGCGATCATTGAACCTGCCGGACCGCTTCCGGATGACCCGCGCCCGGCCCTCCCTCAACGTCGTGACGTTCGAGCGGGATCTCGCCGTCGCCCGGCGGGCGTGGCGCGACGAGCAAAACGCGCTGCGCGCCGCGCGCCGGTGCATCGACCGCGCGCTCGGCGGCGGCGATTCGATTTACGGTGTCAACACCGGTTTCGGGGCGCTCGCCAACCAGCCGATCGACGGCGGCGATCTCGTTCGCTTACAACGCAACCTGTTGCTGAGCCACGCCTGCGGTGTCGGCCCGCCGCTCAGCCCCGAAATCACGCGGTTGATGCTGGCCCTCAAACTGCACGCCCTGTGGCTCGGCTACTCCGGTATCTCACTACCGGCATTCGACCTGCTGCTTGACCTGTTCGAACACGACGTATTGCCGTGGATCCCGAGCCGGGGCAGTGTCGGCGCCTCGGGCGACCTGGCGCCGCTGGCCCATATGAGCCTGCCGCTGCTCGGTCTCGGCCAGGTCTGGAACCCGGCACGTACCGGCCCAGAACCAGCCGCTGCGGCCCTCGCCCGGCACGGTCTCGAACCGGTCGCCCTGGCACCGAAAGACGGCCTGGCGCTGATCAACGGCACGCAGATGATGGCCGCCATCGGCGTTGCGGTGTTGCGCCGGGCGCTCGGCCTGCTCGACCACGCCGACCTGCTGGCGGCGATGAGCCTCGAAGCCCTGCAAGGCAGCGCCGTGCCGTTCACTGCGGAGATTCACGATCTCCGGCCGCATCCCGGACAGCAGCGCACCGCCGGTCACCTGCGCGCTCTTTTGATCGGCAGCGAAATCCTCGAATCCCACCGCCATTGCGGCAAGGTGCAGGATCCGTACTGCCTGCGGTGCGTGCCGCAGGTCCACGGTGCGAGCCGCGACGCGCTGGCCCACGTCACCGCCGTGCTCGATATCGAAATCAACGCCGTGACCGACAACCCGCTGGTGCTCGCCGACGGGCGCATCGTCAACGGCGGCAACTTCCACGGTCAGCCGCTGGCCCTGGCGCTCGACTACGCGGCGCTGGCACTGGCCGAACTGGCGAGCATTTCCGAGCGCCGGACCTATCTTCTGCTCGCCGGCCACGACGGCCTGCCGCGTTTGTTGATGCACGACACCGGCATCAATTCGGGCTTCATGATCCCGCAGTACACGGCCGCGGCGCTGGTCTCCGAAAACAAGGTGCTGGCCCATCCGGCCAGCGTCGATTCGATCCCGACCAGCCTCGGCCAGGAAGACCACGTCAGCATGGGTTCGGTCAGCGCCTTGAAGCTCTTGCAGATCGTCGATAACGTCGAAAACGCGCTGGCCGTCGAACTGTTGACCGCGACCCAGGCCCTCGACTACCGCGCCCCGTTGCAGCCCGGGCGCGGCGTCGCCGCGGCACACCGCGCCGTGCGCCGTGAAATCGCCCACGCCGAAGCCGATTACCAGGTCGGCGACGATCTACGCCGCTGCGCCGAACTGCTGCGCGCCGGCATCCTGTGCGCCGCCGCCGGCGAAGTCTGCCCAGCTTTCAATCAGCCGGCGTGTTGCTGATCGCCCCGATCGGGACGCTGGCCACGTGCCCACCGGGCGACGGCCAACACGACGCCGGCCTGATCCCGGACGCGGCGCTGGCGATCGATCGCGGCATGATCGCCTGGGTCGGCCCGGCGGCCGGGATACCGGAGCCGTATCGCGCCGCGCCGCGCATCGACGCCGCCGGCCGGCTCGTCACCCCCGGCCTGATCGACTGCCACACCCACCTTGTTTTCGGCGGCTGGCGAAGCCATGAATTCGCCGCCCGGCTCGCCGGCCAAAGCTATCTCGATATCGCCGCCGCCGGCGGCGGCATCGCCGCGACCGTCGCCGCGACCCGCCAGGCCGATGACGCGGCTTTGCAACAAAAGGCCCGCGCCGCGCTCGACGGCATGCTGGCCCTCGGCGTGACGACCATCGAAGCCAAATCGGGATACGGCCTCGACCTCGAAACCGAACTTCGCATTTTGCGGCTGTACCGCGACCTCGGCCGCGAACAACCGGTTGAGATCGTTCCGACCTTTCTCGGCGCCCACGTGGTCCCGGCCGAATACCGCACGCGGCGCGCCGCGTACCTCCGCCTTTTGACCGACGAGATGCTGCCGCGCGTGGTCGAAGAAAATTTAGCGGAATTCTGCGATTGTTTTATCGACGCCGGCGCCTTCACGCCGGCCGAGGGCGAAATCGTCCTGCGCCGCGCCCGCGACCTCGGCCTCAAACTCAAGTGCCACGCCGAACAGCTCACGGCGAGCGGCGCCGCCCGGATGGCCGCCGAACTGGGCGCGGTATCCGTCGATCATTTAGAAAGAATCGACGACGACGGCATCGCGGCGCTCGCCGCGCAGCGCACCGTCGCGGTCAGCCTGCCGCTCGCCGCGCTGTGGCTCGGCGAACCCGATCTCGACGCCCGCCGCCTGCTGGCCGCCGGCGTCCAAGTCGCGGTGGCGACCGATTTCAATCCCGGTTCGGCGCCCTCCTGGCACCTGCCGCTGGCCATGACGCTGGCCTGCCTGCGCCAGCGCCTGACCCCGGCCGAAAGCCTGCTGGCCGCCACCGCCGTCGCCGCCCGCGCCATCGCCCGCGACAGCGAAAACCATCAACCGCCGCTCGGCAGCCTGTTGCCCGGCTATCAGGCCGACATCGCCCTGTTCGACGCCCCCGACGTCGATCACTGGCTCTATCATTTCCGCCCCAACGCCTGCCTGACCGTCCTGAAAAAAGGCGAAGTGGTCTGGCAAAAACCGGCACACGGCTCTTGAAAGGGTCAGGGTGGGGAGTTCAAGGATAACAATATGTTCAATCAATCTTACGCGGGGCTCGGCTGGCTCGATTGGAGCACGATCGGGCTTTATTTCATTGCGGTCTTCGCGATCGCGGGCTGGGCCGGGCGGCGCGGCAAGGCACGTGGCGCGGCGGCGGATTATTTTCTCGCCGGGCGCAATACCGGCTGGTTCGTCGTCGGCGCTTCGCTGTTCGCTTCGAACATCGGCTCGGAGCATCTGGTCGGCTTGGCCGGCAGCGGCGCGGCGGGAGGCATCGCGGTCGCCCAGTTCGAGATTCTCGCTGCATTGATCCTGTTGTTGCTCGGCTGGGTATTTGTGCCGTTTTACCTCAGGACCGGCGTTTTCACGATGCCCGAGTTTCTCGAACGCCGTTATTCGCCGGCGGCACGCTGGTACCTGGCGGCGGTGTCGATCGCCGGTTACGTGCTGACCAAGATCTCGGTGACGATCGCCGCCGGCGGCATCGTCTTCCAGGCGCTGATGGGCCTCGACTTTTGGAGCGGCGCATTGATCGTCGTTGTCGCCACCGGCATTTACACCGTTTACGGCGGTCTGCGCGCCGTGCTCTACACCGACCTGATGCAATTGTTCGTGCTGCTCGCCGGCGCCGTGCTGGTCACCGTCTTCGGGCTGATCGAAGTCGGCGGTTTCGACGCTCTGGCGGCGGCCGCCGGCAGCGAGCGGATGGCGCTCTGGAAACCGCTCGGCGATCCGGATTTTCCATGGACCGGTATCATCTTCGGCGCGCCGATCCTCGGCGTCTGGTATTGGTGCACCGATCAGTACATCGTGCAGCGTGTGCTCGCCGCGAAGGACTTGACCGCCGCCCGCCGCGGCACCTTGTTCGCCGGTTTTCTGAAGTTGACCCCGCTGTTCATTTTCGTGATCCCCGGCGTCATCGCCTACGTACTGGCCGAATCCGGGCGCCTGGCGTTGGGCGAGGCGGACCAGGCATTGCCGGCGTTGGTCACGCACCTGCTGCCGGCCGGGCTGCGCGGCATCGTGGTCGCCGGCCTGCTCGCCGCGTTGATGAGTTCGCTGTCCTCAGTGTTCAATTCCTGCTCGACGCTGATCACGTTCGATCTGTACCGCAAACTTCATCCGGAGGCTTCCGAAAAACGGCTGATCGCCGTCGGTCAGTGGTCCACCGCGTTGCTCGTCGTGCTGGGGCTGCTGTGGATTCCGTTGATGAAACTGATCTCCGGCCAGCTTTATCAATATCTGCAAAGCGTGCAGGCCTATATCGCGCCGCCGATCGCCGCCGTGTTTCTCATCGGCGTCGCCTCACGCCGGGTCAATGCCCAGGGGGCGCTCGCCGCGCTGCTCGGCGGCGGCGCGCTCGGCATCGCCCGGCTCATCGCCGAACTCAACAAGAGCGCCCTGGACGGCGTGTTGTATCGCTTCGCGGCGATGAATTTTCTGCATTTCGCAGCGCTGCTGTTCGCCGCCTGCGCCTTGATTCTGGTCATCGTCAGCCTGGCGACCCGCCGGCCGCCGGCCGCCGCCGAGGCGCTGGTCTTCGGATCGGCGGGGCGCGCCGCGCACGACCGCGACTTTTGGCTGGACGTCATGCTGAGCGCGCTACTCGCCGTCGCTGTCGCCGTCTTGTGGATCAATTTTAGTTAACCCAATTGGGTTAAGGCACGTGGCGATCGAATCCCTGCTGCTGGCGCTGCTGGTGATCCTCGCCGTGCCTTATGCCATCTGGCGGCTGGGGCGGACCGACGATTACGCGCCGCTGGTCGTCGTGCAGATCCTCGCCGGCATCGCGTTGGGGCCGGGACTCGCCGGCCACTGGCTGCCGGTGTTGCATCAATCGATTTTCACACCCGGCGTCATCGACGCGCTCGGCGCCATCGCCGCCTGGGCGGTCATCTTGTTCATCTGGATCGCCGGCATCGAACTCGATCTCGGCGCCGCCTGGCGCGAACGTCGCGACAGCGCGACGACCGCCACGCTCGCCCTGCTCATGCCGCTGTTGACCGGCGGCGCGGTGGCTTGGCTGTTGGCCGCCGTCGACCCGGGCTGGCTGGGCGCCGCCGCCGGCATCGGGCAGTTTGCCGCCGCTGTCGGCATGGCCTCGGCGGTGACGGCGTTGCCGATACTGATCCTGTTCATGGAAAAACTCGGCATTTATCGCACTACACTCGGCCAGCGCGTGCTCCGTTACGGCAGCCTGGACGACCTGGCGATCTGGGGCGTGCTCGCCCTCGTGCTGCTCGATTTCGATCGTCTCGGCCGGCAGGGGGCGTTTCTGTTGGCCTTCGCCGGCGCCACGATGTTGATCCGGCGGCTGCTGCGCCGGCTCGCCGAAAGCGATCGCTGGCCGGTGGCCATCATCTGGCTGACGGCAACGGCACTCGCCGCCGACTGGGCCGGTCTGCACTACATGGTCGGCGCCTTTCTCGCCGGCGCGGTCCTCGACGGCCGCTGGTTCTCGGCCGAAAAAATGGACCTTTTACGCCATCACGTGCTTTTGTTGTTCATGCCGGTGTTTTTTCTGAGCACCGGTTTGCGCACCGATTGGCAGATGGGCGGTGGACCGGTGCTCGCCGCCGCTTTGCTGCTGCTCGCCGCCGCGGTCGGCGGCAAGTTCATCGGCATCCACCTCGCCGCGCGCCTGCTCGGCTGGCGGCGCGGCGAAGCGCCGCTCGTCGCCTGGCTGCTGCAAACCAAGGCCCTGATCATGATTATCTTCGCCAATATCCTGCTCGACCGTCAGGTCATTTCCGGCGACACTTTCACCGCCCTGTTGCTCGCCGCCGTCGCCAGCACGATGTTGACCGTGCCGCTGACGTTGCGCGCCCAGCGGCGCGTTGCCGACTGATGTTGAGCGGCTTGGGATTTGTCATACTATGAGCTTGATAAATCGCGATCGTCTGATGAGATGCGTAGAAGTGTACCAGCCATTTGTCAGTAAACACCTTCATCCGGAAGAATAGGATTTTCAACCACAGGATAATCATCAGCAAGCTCAGGAGGTAGTTTCCAAAAGTTGCCGAGGAGAGCCGCCATTTCAGATCTGTTCTTTAGTGGATCGGTTATCGAAAAGCTTGCCGGCGCAGGATCGATGCTGATTATCCCTGCCGCCTGGGCTTCCTGCGCGACGCTGCGAATCATTTCAGCTTGCGGTCCAGATAGGTTGCCGGTCTCTGGATCCCAGTCCAGCTCTCCATCGATTTTCCCAGCAAATGTCACCAACGTCAATTTCATGGCTTCCACCGCAACAGCAGCCCAAGAGTCATCTCAAATAGTTCCGCATCTAGCGTCATGATCCTCAATGTTTAAACACATTCTAACCCAATATAGACCCATTGACATGACTTCAAGTGCACCTCTACCATCTGACTGGCTAACCTGGAAGCGCCCCCTCCCCGGCCCTCCCCCGCAAGCGGGGGAGGGGGAATAACAGGTACGCTCCGGCAAGCGAGAGGGCCGCACATCTCCTTCCCCCTTCCAGGGGGAAGGTTGGGATGGGGGTATAAACTCCTCCTTCCCCCTTCCAGGGGGAAGGTTGGGATGGGGGTATAAACTCCATCATCCTCATCGCGCGCTTTCCTGTAAAGCACGAAGGATGTGTTCCAACACTTCGGTGTTTCGTTTGAGCACATCGTGGTTCCAGAATCTGAGGACTCTGAAAGCTTGGTGATTAAGCCATCGGTCGCGTTGTTGGTCGTAGTCATTGTCGAGATGTTGACCGCCATCGACTTCAATGATCAGTTTGCGTTCTAGGCAAACGAAGTCAACGATGTAATTGCCGATCGGGTATTGGCGGCGGAAGCGGGCGCCGTCGAGCTGGCGGCGCCGCAGCGCTTGCCACAGGCGCCGTTCGGCGTCGGTCATGGCTTGGCGTAAATCGCGGGCACGTTGGCGCGTGATGGTGGTCATTGGATTATTCTCCCCCACCCCAACCCTCCCCCGCAAGCGGGGGAGGGGGAATAACAGTACCTTCCCCCGCAAGCGGGGGAGGGACAAGACGAGTTCCAGCTTACGGGGGAAGGTTGGGGGCACAATTTACGCAATGTTTATTCTTGAACCCACACGCCGTAACCCCAGGCTTCGAGTTCGAGCGTAGCGTTGGCCGAGAGCGTGAGCGGCTTGCCGCTGAATTCGTCCCGCCATTCGCCGCTGAACGGCCCGCCGGTCAAGCTCACCGTCAGCGGAGCGGGAGAAAAGTTCAGCGCCACGAATACCGCATCGCCGTCCCCGGCGCGGACGAAGCTGAACACGTGCTCGGGCGCCGAGTTGACGACCTGTTTCATCCGTCCCCCGGCCGCGCCGCTGCGTAACGCCGGGTGGCGCTTTTTGAGCGCGATCAGCCGGCGGTATAAATCGCCGATCGGATGCGGGCGCCAGACGATCGGATCGCGCTCGAAAAAGGCCAGGCGTTTGTCGTTGCCCGCTTCCTGGCCGTTGTAAATCATTGGTATCCCTTCGCCGGTCATCTGCAAGACGATGACCGGCTCCAGCGCCGCGCCGAAGCGTTCGAACTGCGTCGCCTCCCAGGCGTTCTGGTCGTGATTGGACACATAAACCAATCGGTAAGCATCGTGCGGCCAGGCGCTTTCGTTTTCCGAATAGTAGCCGAACAAGGCTGTCGCATCGGCTTTGCCGAGTGCGATATTGTGCAGCGTGTTGTTCCAACTCCAGGCGTAGCTGGCGTCGAAGGCGCGGGCGTGTACGTCGCGCCCTTCGTATTCGGCAAGCATGAACACCGGCTTGATCGATTCGAGTTCGGCGCGGGCGTTCTCCCAGAAATCGAGCGGCACGTAACCGGCGACGTCGCAGCGATAACCGTCGATGGCCGCGTGTTCGACCCAGTAACGCAAAGCGCGGGTCATGTAAGCGCGTAGCCCGGGTTGGTCATAGTCGAGGTCGATGATGTCCGACCAGTCCCACCACGGCGTCGAGCGGAAAGCGCCGTTGTCGTCGCGTTCGTACCACTCCGGATGCTGGCGGGCGAGTCCATTGTCCCAGGCGGTATGGTTGGCGACCCAATCGAGGATCACTTTCATACCGCGCTCGTGCGCCGCGCCGACAAACGCTTGCAGATCGGCCAGCGTCCCATATTCGGGGTTGACGGCAAAATAATCCTTGATAGCATACGGACTGCCGAGACGGCCCTTGCGGTGAGCGACTCCGATCGGGTGGATCGGCATCAGCCACAGGATATCGACGCCGAGATCGGCAAGGCGCGGCAATTGCGCCTGCGCGGCGCGCAGCGTGCCCTGCGGCGTGAACTGCCGGAGATTGATTTGATACAGCACCGCGTTCCGGCTCCATTCTGGGTGCTGCAAGCGGACGTAAGGGCGGGGTAGATAGCGCACCGCATCGCCGCCAGCCGGTTCGACGGCAAGCGCACCGTATGCCGCGCCCAGTAAGAGCCACGGCAGGCATCGCGCCACTGAATTCATTCTTGACCCCGGTACAGGGAAAAACTGAGCGGCGGTTGTTCGATTCGCACCATGCCGTCTTCTGCCGCCGATAATGCCCCGCCCTCGCCGAGCAGTTTTTTCCAGTGCCGTGCGTCGTTTTCTAAATTCAGAACGCGGCTGTGGCTATCGTCCGCGGTATTGGCGACCAGCAAATACACCGTGCCTTCGCCATCGCGGGTGAACACGAACAGTCCGGGTTCATCGGCTGCATACAACACTTTCTGCCGGCCGCGGCGCAATGCCGTTTCGCGGTGGTAAACGCCGGCCATTTCGGCGATGGCGCGATACTGCGGGTGGGTGGTATCGAAGTTGTCGCCGGCGGTCGTCGCGGTGCTGGCAATCAACCGGTTGTCGTTATAACTCGCCACGCGGCTTGCAAACATGTCCTCGCGCGCGTCCTGGTCGCGGCCGTCGCCGGTGAAGCCCTGCTCGTCGCCGTAATAAATCACCGGCACGCCGCGCGCAAACAGCAATAGAGCGTGGGCCAGGATGCTGCGCTGCAGCAATTGCATGCCGTCCGCCGCCTCACCCAATTCGTTCAGCAACGCCCGACCGATCCGCCCGTCGTCGTGGTTGCCGAGGAAAGTCGGCAGGATCAGCGCGCCGCGCGGATCGCCGCGGTACAAAGGGTCGGCGGCGAACACTTCGGCAAGCCGTACCGGCCCCTTCTTGCCGCTCGCGACGTCCTGCAGCGCATCGCGCAGCGCGAAATCGAGCACCGCCGGGAAACCGGCTTCGGCGGTATAACGCGCCAGGGCCGGCGGCGTCAATTCGTAAGCCTCGCCGAACAAATAAAAATCGCCGATCCCATTCGCCTTCGCCTCGTCGATCATCGCTGGGATGAAGCGCAACCAGAATTCGTCGTTGACGTGTTTGGCGGTATCGATCCGGAAGCCATCGACCTTGAAGCGGCGGATCCAGCTCCGATAGATGTCGATCATGCCGGCGACGACGCGCGGGTTTTCGGTATAAACGTCGTCGAGGCCGGAGAAATCGCCGTAAGTGACACTCTCGCCTTCCCACGTCGAGTTGCCGCGGTTGTGGTAATAAAGCGGGTTGTTCAACCACTCCGGCACTTTGACGCGGCGTTCGTTCTCCGGCACCAGCACCGTATAGGCATAGTCGGGGGCCGTGAGCCGGGCAAAGTTTTCGACGGTCTGATGTTCAGGTGCATCGCCGAGAAATCCGCCGTTGATCGGCGCGCCGCCGGCACCGCCGCGCGTGGTATAGGGATAATCGGCGATGGACCGATATGCGCAGTCGGACCACCCGATCCCGGTTGCCGGATCTGATTTAGAACATTCTCTGTATTGGATCACGTCGGCCGTGTGGTTGGTGACGATATCCATGAAGACCTTCATGCCGCGCTCGTGCGCCGCATCGACCAGGGCGCGGTAATCGTCTTCGGTGCCGAGGTGCGGATCGACGGTCGTGAAATCGGTGATCCAGTAACCGTGGTAGCCGGCGCTGAGCTGGCCCGGCGGCCCCTGTACCGGCTTGTTCTTGAAAACCGGCGTCAGCCAGATCGCGCTCGCCCCGAGTCCCTGGATGTAATCGAGCCGCTCGGCGATGCCGCGGAAATCGCCGCCGTGATAAAACCCCTTATGCGCCGGATCGAAACCGTGCTGTTCCGGGCCGCCGGCGATCCCGCCGCGGTCGTTCGCCGGATCGCCATTGGCGAAACGATCCGGCATGATGAAGTAGATGAGTTCATCCTCGTTCGGCCGCACCGGGTTGCCGGCGGGCTCGACCGCGATAAAACGCACCGCTGCGCCGCCGCCCGGAGCCAGGCGTAGTTCCAATACATCTTCGCCGCGCACGTTCCGGGTTTCGATGACAATCTCTTCCGGGTTGTGCTCCCAGTGCGCCTCGTCGCCGTCGCGGTAGATTTCGGCGCGGTAGGCGGCGCCGCTTTCCAAAAAGCCGAGCGGCACGTGCAGCAGACGGCCGTCAGCGTTGGTGATCGCCCCCAGATACCAGTCACGGCTCGCCCGGTCGCGGCGCGCGATCACGACGTACTCGCCGATTTCGCCGGCCAGCGCCCGGCTCTCAGCCCAGTCGGCCGGGACGTCTTCGATAAACTTGAACGCCTGCGGTTTGGCCTCGTAGTTTTCCGGTAGGTCGGCGGCCATCTGCAGCGGGCTGTAGATCACAACGTATAACGCAAGCTGTTTGGCCAGGGTGGTCGGAATGTTGCGCTCGCGCTGCGCCTCGTCGCTGCCGAGGTCGAAAATCCCCGGCGTGAAATCCATCGGCCCGGCGAGCAACCGGGTAAACGGCAGAATCGTCGTGTGTGCCGGGCCGTTGCCGTCCGACCAGGCGTTGTATTCCTGGCCGCGCTGCCCCTCGCGCGTCATCCAGTTGGGCCAGGTGCGGCGCAGGCCGGTGTCCTTGACCGGTTCGTGCGTGTTGATCGCAATGTGGTGGCGCGCCGCAGCCTCGAGCACGTGCTGCAAGTGGCGCACCATGTACTGGCCGTGCTGCCATTCGTGGTGCAGCTTGTCGTTCTCGTCGTGGCGCGGCAGCAGACCGTTCTGCTTGACGTAGCCGGTTTTTACGGCGCGCACTCCGTGCTCGGCCATATAGGCCATCGCCGCTTCGAGCTGCCGTTCGTAATTTTCGATGCCGCCCGAGGTTTCATGATGACCGATCAGCCGTACCCCTTTGGCCACGGCATATTCCGCCAAAGCGTCGAAATCGTAATCGGGATACGGCGTCGTGAAATCGAACTGCTCGGCGTTCGCGATCCAATCGCCGTCCCAGCCGAGATTCCACCCTTCGACCAACACGCCGTCGAAACCGTGGCGCGCCGCGAAGTCGATGTAGCGTTTGGTATTCGCGGTGGTTGCGCCGTGGCGCGGGCCGGAAGCCCAGGTCGATTTGCGGATGTGCATCTCCCACCAGACGCCGACGTATTTGCCCGGCTGCACCCACGACACGTCGCCGAGACGGTTCGGCTCGTTGAGGTTGAGGATCAGATCGCTGCTGTCGATCAGGCGCGCCGCGCTGTCGGCAATCTGGATCGTTCGCCAAGGTGAGACAAAAGCGCCGCGGGTTTTGACTTTCACCCCGTCCGACCACGGCACCAGATCGGCCTTGAGACGGTGTTCGCCGAGCCGTTCCAGCGTCATCTCGGCGTAATCGGTGAGCGCCGCTTCGTGGATGCTGAGATAAAGGCCGCCCGCCGTTTTCATCGTCAGCGGCGTCACCGCCTTCCAGATCGCCGAAAGCGGCGTACGGCGGTACAGGTATTCGTAACGGTTCGGCAGATAAGCGCCGGTCCACCACGCCGTATGATCGCCGGTTAGCGCGAATTCGGTGACTTCGTCGGCGATGCGCCGTTCGCCGCCGGCAGCGCCGGCCGGAATTTCATAACGGAAACCAACGCCTTCGTCGAAGACGCGAAACACAACGCTCAGCGCCGTAGTGCCGCGCCGCCCGAAATCGACGGCCAGTTCGTTGAAGTGATTGCGGACGGCGCTCCTCTCGCCCCACGGCTGGCTCCACGTTTCATCAACCGTTCGGCGGCGGGCGGTGAGCAGTTCGAGACCGTCGGCCAGCGACGGTTCGCCGATCAGGCGAAGACCCAGATAGGACTGCGCGACGACATCCCTGTCGAATCGCGCAACGGAAAACCACGGCCGGCCATCATCGATTCCAACCTTGACCGCCAGCACGCCCCCCGGCGAGGCGGCGGTCAGCGGTTCTGCGGCCGGCGCCGCGAAGATGGCACCGGATAACACCGCGAGCAGAATGAAAAGGTAAAGTCGCGACCGCTCGCGGGGGACCACCGGCGCTCCAAATTGCAAAATATCAACCTTTGCACCATGCTAGTGGCAAATTGCGGAGGACACAATAAATTGCATACGTATTCAATTCCCGAAACCCCTCACGCCACCGACCGCCAGATCCGCACCGTGGTCATCGCCGGCGGCGGCACCGCCGGTTGGATGTGCGCCGCGGCGTTGGCCCACGCCATCTCCCCGGCCTGCCGCATCGTTCTCGTCGAATCCGAAGAAATCGGCATCGTCGGCGTCGGCGAAGCGACGATCCCACCGCTGAAGCTGTTCAACCAGCAACTCGGCATCGACGAAAACGATTTCTTGCGCGCCGCCAAGGGCAGTTTCAAACTCGGCATCGAATTTAACGGCTGGACCCGACCGGGGCACCGTTATTTCCATCCCTTTGGCCGCTTCGGCATCGAGTTCGATCTGCTGCCGCTCCATCAATACTGGTTGCGCGCCCGGCTGGCCGGCACGAGCCAAGACGAGATCACCGACTATTCGATGGCCTGGCAGATGGCCAGGCTGAGCCGCTTCGCGCCGCCGCGCCGCGAGCCGAACAACGTCGCCTCGACCTTCGATTACGCCTACCACCTCGACGCCGCGTTGTACGGCCGCTATCTCCGGCGCTACGCCGAAGCGCGCGGCGTCGAACGCCGTGAAGGGCGCATCGCCGAAGTGCGTCTGAGCGGCGAAACCGGCCATATTGCCGCGCTCAAAATGCAAGACGGCTCTGAAATCGGCGGCGATCTGTATCTCGACTGCACCGGCTTTCGCGGCCTGTTGATCGAACAGGCGCTCGCCGCCGGCTACGAAGACTGGCGTTCATGGCTGCCGTGCGATCGCGCCGTCGCGGTCGGCTCACGGCACGGCGCCGAGGGCCTGATTCCCTACACCCGGGCCACGGCGCGCGCCGCCGGCTGGCTGTGGCGCATCCCGCTCCAACACCGGGTCGGCAACGGCCACGTCTATTGCAGCGAATACCTCGGCGACGACGAAGCAGCCGGCATCCTGCTCGCCCATCTCGAGGACGAAGCGCTCGGCGAACCGCGCTTTTTGCGCTTTATCACCGGCCGGCGAAAAACCTGCTGGCACCGCAACTGCGTCGCGATCGGGCTGGCCGCCGGCTTTCTCGAACCCCTCGAATCGACCAGCATCCACCTGATCCAAACCGCCATCACCCGGCTGCTGGCGCTGTTTCCCGACCGCGCGTTCTCGCCGCTCGCCGCCGCCGAGTACAACCGGCTGACGGCGCTCGAATACGAGAGAGTGCGGGATTTTCTGATCCTGCACTACTACGCCAACGAACGGCCCGAACCGTTCTGGCGGGCGCGGGCGGCGATGGAGGTGCCCGAAGCGCTGCGCTACAAGATCGACCATTACCAGAGCGCCGGCCGGCTGGTCGCCGAACCCTACGAGCTGTTCCAGAACCCGAACTGGCTGGCCGTACTCGCTGGCCAACTGCCCCTGCCCGCCGCCAACGAGCCGCTGCTCGACCTGCGCCCCGGCGTCCCCGCCGAACGCTATCTCGCCAGCCTGAAAAACACCCTCACCACCACCGCCGAAGCCCTGCCCGACCACGCCGAATACCTCGCCCGACACTGCCCGGCGACCGCCCAATCGCCCCGCAAGCCCTGATCTGGACTCGCCCTACGTCATTCCGACCGGCCTACGCCGGCACGGCAGTCGAGCACGTCAGATAGTGGGCGTTCCCGTGCCTCGTCCCCCGCTGGCGGGAACTCGCCTTGTTCCCCCCGCTTGCGGGAACCCGCCTTGTTCCTTCCCCCGCTTGCGGGGGAAGGTTAGGAAGGGGGCACGATTACCGAAGTCGTTTCTCACCCCCTCCCCGCTCCCCCGCTTGCGAGGGAGGGGGAAAAGAGGTGCTCCCCCGCTTGCGAGGGAGGGAGAAATAGCAGGCACTCCGGGACAGTCACGATTGACCTGCCCTCCTGGTTTTTGGGTTACGATGACCACTTGACGCCGCAGGGGACGCTTTATCCCCCATTTCCGCCGCGGCGGCCCCCGAACCCGGTATACCTGATGAACGACGACCCCGCCACCCAAGATATCCGTGACGCCGCCGAAACGCTGTTCAAAGACACCGCCCTCATGCTGCTCGAAATCGCCCGCCAGACCGGCATCACGGTCAAGCGGATGCGGCAGATCATGAGTCACACCCAGATCAAGGCCCTCGACGAAGAGGGCCTGAACCGCTTCGAGATCATGGCCGTCGCCGGCTTCAGCCGGCGCGCCATCCGGCTGATGCTCGCCGAGGACCATCGCCGCGACCGGACCGACCTGCTCGCGCGGTTTATGGGCCACTGGGCCTCCGACCCACAGTATCCGGACGAGCTGCCGATCAAAGGCGAGACTTTCCCGTCGTTCCAGCATCTGCACGACCAGTACGGTAGCGATTTCACCGCCCCCGGGTTGCTGAAGGTGTTGGTAAAGCGCGGGCTGGTCGAAGTGCACGGTGACCAGGTCCGCGCGCTCAGTCGCCGGGTCCTCGCCGAAACCCCACCGGAAGTGATCGACGAAATACGCCGGGCGCTGCTCTCGCTACTCGCCACGACCATCCACAATCTCCGCGGCGGCACACCGCGCCATCTGCAGCGCCGGTTGCACAGCCGCAAGATACCTGCTGACCGGCGACCGGAGGCCAGGGCCGCGGTCCGAGCCAGGACCGAGGCGTTCATGTTGGAAATGCTTGAGTTAATGGACAGTTACGAAATTTTTGATGAGGACGGACTGGGCTCGCACGAGGCCGCCGAAGGCGAGGTCGAGGCCGGGCTGGGGCTGCACTGGTTCGAGATCGAAAATCCGCAGCATCTGATTGGCGATTACCCCGGCCACGTGGTCACCGAACACGGCGAAATGATCGATCTCAGTCATGAGGAACGCGCCAAAGCTATGATTCGTTCTGGGAAAAAGTCCCAGAAAACGACCGATCCCGGTTCTGATTAGGAAGCCGCTATGTTCCGCAAACTCGCTCTGACCCTGACTTTGGCCCTGTTGTGGACGGTGGAAGCCCTGGCGACGGCGCACAGTGGCACCGGCGCCCCCGAATCGTTCGGCGACTGGCTCGCCGATCTGTTCCGCTGGTGGCCGTTCTGAGCCGCGCCGCTTCCCGTCCCCTGGGAAGCGACCCCTTCCCCCGCCGCGCGGGGGAAGGTTCCCCCAATCAAAAACCATAAATTCCGGCTCACGCCCGCGACCGCCTGCCTGTACGCCCAGGCAGACGAGCGCGTCACTCGGTTTTTCACGCGGTGTTTATACGCGATGCCGCGGGGCCGGGCGGAAAGATACGATTATTTGGGATAATGGTCGGTCATGAGAGTCGACCGCGACCACTATCGTTCCATCATGCTGGCCGCAGACGGCTGGTCGGTGGAAATTATCGACCAGACCTTACTGCCTCATCGATTCGAGATTCGCAGCTTGCAGAGCGCCGATGAGGCCGCCGAGGCGATCCGGACCATGCGCGTCCGCGGCGCGCCGCTGATCGGCGCAACCGCGGCCTACGGGCTCGCGCTCGCGATGCGCGCCGACCCGGGCGACCACAACCTGCAGCGCACCGCCCACGCGCTGCTTGACACCCGCCCGACCGCGGTCAATCTGCACTGGGCCATCGAGCGTGGGCGCCGGCGGCTGGACCCGCTGCCGGCTGAGCACCGAGCCGCCGCGGCCTACGCTTTGGCCGCCGAGATCTGCGCAGAGGACATTGCGATCAACCAGCGCATCGGCGAGCACGGCGTCGCGTTGTTCCGCGACATTCTGCAACGGAAGCAGCGGCGTGGCCCGCTGGAAATCCTCACCCACTGCAACGCCGGCTGGCTGGCCACCGTCGACTGGGGCACCGCGCTGGCGCCGATTTACCTGGCACACGAGGCAGGCATTCCACTGCATGTCTGGGTGGACGAGACCCGGCCGCGCAACCAGGGCGCGGCATTGACGGTCTGGGAATTGGCCGCGCGCGACGTGCCCTGCGACCTGATCGTCGACAACGCCGGCGGGCACCTGATGCAGCACAACAAGGTCGACCTGTGCATCACCGGCACCGACCGCACGACGCGCCGGGGCGACGTCTGCAACAAGATCGGCACCTATCTGAAAGCGCTCGCCGCGCAGGACAACGGCGTGCCGTTCTACGTCGCGCTGCCGGGCCCGACCATCGATTGGTCGATCGCCGACGGACTTGCGGAAATTCCGATCGAAGAGCGCGCTGCTGTCGAGGTGACGGACGTTGGCGGGGTCAATGCGGCCGGCGAGCCGGGCACGGTGCGCATCGCCCCGGCCGGTGTACGGGCGCGGAATTTCGCCTTCGACGTGACGCCCGCGCGCCTCGTCACCGGGCTGATCACCGAACGCGGCATCTGTGAAGCCAGCGAGGCCGGCCTGCTCGGCTTGTTTCCCGAACGGGCGGCGGCTTGAACGTGCACCGGTCGCGGCGCGAGCAACTGGTCGAGAGCGCGCGGCGGATGAACGCCAGCGGCATCAACACCGGCACTTCCGGCAACCTCAGCGCCCGGATCGACGGCGGCATGCTGATCACCCCGTCGGCCGTGGATTACAACGTCATGCACCCCGCCGACCTGGTCATCGTTTCGACCGCTGGCCAGTGGGCCGAAGGGGCGCGACCGTCCAGCGAATGGCGTTTTCATCGGGACATTTACGCCGCGTATCCGGAAGCGGAGGCCATCGTGCACGCCCACCCGGTGCACTGCGTTGCGCTGGCCGCACTGCATCGTCCGATTCCGGCGTATCACTACATGGTCGCGATCGCCGGTGGCGCCGACATCCGCTGCGCGGACTATGCGACCTTCGGTACCCAGGAATTGTCCGATCGCGTCGTGGAAGCGCTGGCTGGACGCCGCGCCTGCCTGATGGCCAATCACGGCCTGGTGTGTTACGGCGAAAGTCCGGCGGACGCGCTGGCGCTCGCGATCGAAGTCGAACATCTCGCGCACGGCTATTGCACGGCGCTGGGCGCCGGCGTACCCGCAGTGCTCGATGACGAAGAGATGGGGCGCGTCATCGAGCGGTTCCGCAAGTACCGGGCGGGCGTGATCGATCTGCAATCATGACTGTCCCGAGCAGGATGGCGCAGAAAGCCGCGCCTCGTTCCTTCCCCCGCTTGCGGGGGAAGGTTAGGAAGGGGGTACGATTACCGAAGTCGTTTTT
>JRYH01000856.1_pt1 | contig 48984 bp, 39 predicted proteins | sample 235351 | NCBI WGS metagenome assembly JRYH01 (sample SAMN03074221, study PRJNA261480) | activated sludge metagenome | biome: Wastewater Treatment Plant; feature: Wastewater; material: Activated sludge; isolation source: activated biomass of a wastewater treatment plant treating wastewater... ...
GTCTCTCTCTCGCAGGTGCGTTATAGGAAGGCGCGTCTGCAACGCGGCCAGAACCGCGACGTTGAACGGGAGTGTTCTTGTAGTCTCCCAATCATCAGCTTTCGAATGATTTTTCTGTAATCCTGGATCGAGCGGCGCTCCTCGTCCGGCGCATCATCTGGTAGGCCCGAGCTCAAATTCTGCCCGTAACCACCGAAGGATCGCGGTGAGGTGTCCGTTTCGAGATCAAGGGAACGGGATCGTGTTTCAGGCATCCGCGCCAGGCTACCCTTGGCGCGCAGACGGCTCGCAGGGTGTGAGGCTGCACAGGATCTTTGGGCGGTTGGCGAAGTTATGGGCGCGCGGGGGGCTGCGCTCATCGTTTTTATTGTGACTGTGCGGTCGCAATCGAAGAATAGAGAATCTCACCCGCGTTAACTCGGTTCATCAGAGGCTGTTCGCCACGAACGGCTATCTGAGAAGCAATAGGAACTATGTCAGTCACTACGAGAAGCCGACCAAAGCCGGGCGGTCGCAATTCTGGAGATGATCACGCTCTCTGCCACATGGACGAACGTTGGCTCGGCCTGATCGAATAATCTAGGAATGACTTTCCAGAGCGGACACCGGGTGGACGGACCGTAGTCTGCTTTGCCGAGGTCGTTAAGGCATTCCGTCCGGCCGATACCGCGCCCGGGCGAGACTTCGAGGCTTGCACCAATGACGAAATCCACGGTCACCATCTATGGCATCCCGAACTGCGACACGATGAAGAAGGCGCGGGCCTGGCTTGCCGCCCACGGGGTCGCCGCGACGTTCCACAATTACAAGACGGAAGGTATCGACCGGGCGCGGCTCGAGCGCTGGGCCGGCGCGGTCGGCTGGGAGACGCTCCTCAACCGTACCGGCATGTCGTTCCGCAGGCTCTCCGATGCGGACAAGCGGGATCTCGATCGGGAGAAGGCGATCACGTTGATGCTGGCTGGGCCGTCGCTCATCAAGCGACCGGTGCTGGAGATCGGGGGGCGCAAGCCGCTGGTCGGCTTCAAGCCGGAGATCTATGCGGCGGCATTCGGAGCGTGACCGTCCCGGAAAAATAAAAGACGGGACAGGTGTGCGGGGCCTGTCCCGTCCATTGACGTGCCCATCTTGCGACGGGTCGTACGATGCGGCTCGATCACCAACGCGGGGACATGGGCATTCGGACCGCACTTGGCAGAGAACGGATTGCCCGCCGGTTTATTCTCCAAGACGTGCAAAAAAATCGATCCGCCCAATGCCTTCGCCCGGCGGAAAGGAGCCTCTCAAAAAAGAGGCCCCCCAGCTTGGGGGGAGGGGAGCTGGGGGGCCGACCGTGGGAAGAGCGCCGCCTTACGGTGGGGGGACCGCGGTGGCGCTCCGTCTCGCTGGAGTGCGGGGGTGGCAGCTCCAGCGGACCATGGGAACAGCGGGGAGGGCGCTTTGGTTCCCACAAGGAGGATATTAAAGCGTTGCGGAGGCGGCGCTGTTCCGGAGGGAACAAAAGGGGGGCAGCGGGCAGCAGGCAGGAAGTGGGCAGTAAGCATATCCTGCCTGCTGCCCGTTGCCCGCTTTAATCGAGGTCTGCGACTTCGAGGCTTGAGCCGCCGCGCATGCGCTGGGCGAGGGTTGCTTCGATGAACGGGTCGATGTCGCCGTCGAGAACCTGGTCGGGGCTCGAGCTCTGCGTGCCCGTGCGCAGGTCCTTCACGAGCTGATAGGGCTGCAGAACGTAGGAGCGGATCTGGTGGCCCCAGCCGATGTCGGTCTTGGCCGCCTGCTCGGCGGAGGCTTTCTGCTCGCGCCGCTTCAGCTCGAGCTCGTAGAGACGCGCCTTGAGCCGCTTGAAGGCGATGTCCTTGTTCTGGTGCTGGGAGCGCTGCTCCTGGGCGAAGATGACGATGCCCGTCGGCTTGTGCACGAGGCGGACGGCCGACTCCGTGCGGTTCACGTGCTGGCCGCCGGCACCGCTCGAGCGGGCGAAGCTCACGTCGACGTCGGCCGGGTTGATCTCGATGTCGATCGAGTCGTCGATCACCGGGTAGACGGTGACGGATGCGAAGCTCGTGTGGCGGCGGGCGTTGGAATCGTAGGGCGAGATGCGCACCAGGCGATGAACGCCCGCTTCCGTCTTGAGCCAGCCGTAGGCGTTGTTGCCCTGGATTTCGAGCGTCGCCGATTTGAGGCCGGCTTCCTCACCGGGGCTCTCGTCGATCAGCTTGACCTTGAAGCCGCGGCGTTCCGCCCACCGCATGTACATGCGGGTCAGCATCTCCGCCCAGTCCTGGCTTTCCGTACCGCCGGCGCCGGCATGGACCTCGACGTAGGTGTCCATGCCGTCGGCCTCGCCCGACAGCATGACCTCGACGCTCTTCCTCTGCACCTCCTCGTCGAGACGCTTCAGTGCGCCCTCGCCCTCTGTCACCGTCTCTGCGTCGTCCTCGGCCTCGCCGAGCTCGATCAGGGTCAGATTGTCCTCGAACTCGCGCTCGATGCGGCGGAAGTCGTCGAGGGACGACTCGAGCTGCTGGCGCTGGCGCATGACCTTCTGAGCCTGCGCGGGGTCGTTCCAGAGCGCGGGATCCTCCGCGCGCCGGTTGAGATCGGCTAGACGTGCCTCGGCCTGCTCCGGGTCAAAGATACCTCCTCAAGAGGTCCAGCGCCTCTTCGATGGACGTGGCGACTTTTTGCGCTTCAGCGCGCATGGCGGCTCTCCAACGACATTCATATCGGGGAATTGGCTGACATATAGGTGCGGCGCACGCGGCTGTAAACGCGGCGTCGCGATGCACCGCGCGGCCGTCCGCGGCGCAACGCCTATGGGGCAGGAGAGCCTCTCACCACAGGCCGCCCGGGCCGCCGCTGTAGCCCTGTGAGGTGGGTGCCGGCTGCCAGGCGTCGCCCGACGACGACTGCCTGGCGTCCGAGCTTTGCGCGTAAGGATCGCTGAAGCCGATGACCGAGTAGGCGTCGTCCGGCTCCTCGTCGGTCTTGAAGGCTTCGGCGATCGCCGCGGTGTCGTCCGGCGAGGCGCGGAGCCCGGTCTTCAGGCTCACGCGCACGAGCTTGATGCCCGGCGGGATGCGGAACGGCGTGGCGGGCTGATCGGCGAGCGCTGCTTCCATGAAGTTTCCGAAGATCGGTGCCGCAACGGCACCGCCGGTATTGCCTTTGCCCATGGGGCGCGGCGTGTCGTAGCCGATGAAGACGCCGACCACGAGATCGGGCGTGTAGCCGACGAACCAGGCATCCTTCTCCTCGTTGGTGGTGCCGGTCTTTCCCGCCAGCGGACGGTTCAGCTTCTTCAGCGACGTCGCCGTGCCGCGCTGGACGACGCCTTCGAGGATCGACGTCATCTGGTAGGCAGTCTGGGGATCAATGACCTGATTGCGGTCGTCGGGGACGTCCGGCTCCTCCTGGTTCTCCCAGTGGTCGGCCGAGCAGCCGGGGCATTCGCGTGCGTCATGGCGCCAGACGGACCTGCCCCAGCGATCCTGGATGCGGTCGATCAGCGTGGGGCGGATCGCCTTGCCGCCGTTGGCGAGCATGCAATAGGCGGTGGCCATGCGCAGAAGCGTCGTCTCGCCGGCGCCGAGCGACATCGACAGCACGGGAAGCAGGTCGTCGTAGATGCCGAAACGGCGCGCGTACTCGGTGATGATCGGCATGCCCATGTCCTGGGCGAGGCGCACCGTCATCTGGTTGCGCGATTTCTCGATGCCGACGCGCAGCGTCGTGGGGCCGTGCGAGCTGTCCTTTTCGTAGTTCTGCGGCTTCCAGATGTCCTGGCCGGGGCCCTGCTCGATCTCGATCGGCTCGTCGAGGATGATCGACGTCGGCTTGTAGCCGTTGTCGAGGGCGGCTGCGTAGACGAACGGCTTGAAGGACGAGCCGGGCTGGCGCTTCGCCTGCAGCGCGCGGTCGAACTGGCTCATGGCGAAGGAGAAGCCGCCGGAGACGGCGAGCACGCGGCCCGTATGCGGGTCCATGGCGATCAGGCCGCCCGAGATCTCGGGGATCTGCATCAGCGACCAGACGCCGGCGAGGTTGGCTTCGTCCTTGGGCGCGACGTAGATCACATCACCCGGCGCCAGGAGATCGGACATCTGCTTCGGCTCGGTGCGCTTGGCGGTTCGTGCCCACCTGATCTCGTCGAGGGTGATCTCGACGGCGTGGCGCTCCTCGGTGAGTTTTCCGTCCTGCTTGCGCTGCGGCTTGAGGCCGACCACGGCCTTCGTCTTCTCCATGGAGAGCACGACGCCGAGACGCCAGGGCGCGATGTCGGACGCGCTCTCGATGGCGCCGAGCGGGATGCCCCAGTCGCCCGAGACGTCGATCCGGCTCACCGGGCCGCGCCAGCCCTGCTTGCGGTCGTAGGCGACGAGGCCGTCGATCAGGGCCCTGCGGCCGATCTTCTGCAGGCGGGGGTCGAGGGTCGTGCGCACGGAGAGGCCGCCGGCGTAGAGCTTGCCCTCGCCGTAGGCGTTGAACAGCGAGCGGCGCACCTCCTCGGCGAAATACTCGGCGGCGAAGATGTGCGCGCCGCCCGGGCGCAGGTTGACCGCCAGTGGCTTCGCCCTGGCCTCGGCGTCCTCCTCCTTGGTGATGTAGCCGTTCTCGGCCATCTGGCCGATGATCCAGTTGCGCCGCTCGGTGGCGCGGGCCGTCTGGCGGAAGGGGTGGTAGTTGTTCGGGGCCTTGGGGAGCGCGGCGAGATAGGCTGCCTCCTCGACGGTGAGGTCCTTCAGCTCCTTGTTGAAGTAGGCGAGGCTCGCGGCGGCAACGCCGTAGGCACCGATGCCGAGATAGATCTCGTTCAGGTAGAGCTCGAGGATCTTGTCCTTGGAGTAGGCGCGCTCGATGCGGATGGCGAGGATCGCCTCCTTGATCTTGCGATCGAGCGTGCGGTCGCTCGTGAGAAGGAAGTTCTTGGCGACCTGCTGGGTGATGGTGGAGGCGCCCTCGGCGCGCCGGTCGCTGCCCTTCATCTTGCCTTCGACGATCTTGAAGACGGCACGCGCGATGCCCTGGATGTCGAGGCCGCCGTGCTCGTAGAAGCGGCTGTCCTCCGCCGACAGGAATGCCGCGATGACGCGCTTCGGGATCGTGTTGATCGGCACGAAGATGCGCCGCTCGCGCGCGTACTCGGCGATGAGCGAGCCGTCGTGGGCGTGGATGCGCGTCATGACGGGCGGCTCGTAGCTCGCAAGGCTCTCGTAGTCCGGAAGATCCTTCGATGCCTGCCACAGCACGTAGCCGGCCCCGGCGGAGCCGACCAGGAACAGGACGACGAACGCCGCAAAGCTCCAGCCGATGAAGCTCAGCAGCAGGCTCTTGCGCCTGCGGGTCCGTCTCCGGGAGACCGGCTGCGGTGGTGGCAGAGGAGGGGCTCGCATTCGGCCAGGGTCCGATCGACCGTGTTTTGGGGGCAACTCTATAAGATGCGGCGCACTGCTATCGCACCGCAGCAACCCGCGGATCAAGTGGCAACATTACCATGGAATGTGGCATCACGTCGTCCAAACATCCCGATTTCCTAAACGTGATTTACCATGCGCCGCCGCGTGATAGGCGCCGGGGACTCGGTTGGCCGGCGTCGGGATGGGGCGCCTTTTTCTCTTTATTGCCCTTGCTTCAATGGTCGCACTCACGGGCCGGGCGAGGCGGCGGTCCGCTTCGCGAAGTAGGCATCCACGGCCGCGGTGATCGAGGCTGCGATCTTCTTGCGCCACTCAGGCGATTTGAGGAGCTTCTCGTCCTCGGGGTTCGAGAGATAGCCGAGCTCGATCAGCACCGAGGGAGCGTGGGATTGCTTCAGCACCTTGAACGCGGCGGCCCGCTGGGGCTCGCGGGCGAGCGAGGTTGCGGATTTCAGCTTGCGCACCAGCACGTTCGAGAAATCGGCCGAGAAGTTCGCCGTCTCCCGCGTCATCAGGTCGAACAGGATGCTCTTCACCTCCTCGTCACCCTCTCCGTCGACGACGTTGATGCCGGCGATGAGGTCGGAAGCGTTCTCCTTCTCGGCCATGCGGCGCGCCTGCTCGTCGGATGCCCGCTCCGAGAGCGTGTAGATCGTCGCGCCCCGCACGACCTGGGCGCCATGCTGCTCGGAGAGCGAATCCGCATGCAACGAGACGAAGAGATCGACGCCCTGCGCGGCGGAGAGCTTAAGCCGTTGATCGAGCGAGACGAACACGTCCGACGTGCGGGTCATGTGCACGTCGTAGCGGCCGGTCGCGGCGAGCTGGCGCTCAAGCTCCGCGGCGGCAGCGAGCACGACCTCCTTCTCGAGCAGGCCGGACGCGCTCACGGCGCCGCCGTCGATGCCGCCGTGACCAGGGTCGATCATGATCACGGCCTTGCCGTCCGGCCTCAAGGCGTCGGCTTTCGGGGGCTCGGCCGGCGGCGGAGGCGGGGCGGCGGTGGCCTCGGCCGCCTTGCCCGCTCCGGTGCCGGTGCCGAAGCTCGCCGGGTCCGTGGTCACCATGTCGAACGCGAAGACGATGCCCTTGCCGTCCGGCTTGGCGGTCATGGCGGCGCGCTCGATGCGCACGGGGCCGGTGGTGTCGAGCACGACGCGGGCCTTGCGCTCGGCGAAGAGGCCGTAGCGGAACGTGCGCACCAGACCATGGGTCTCCTGTCCGGTGCCGTCGGGGAGGTGGAATGCCACGTCGGGGAGATCGACGATGACGCGGTAAGGGTTGGCGAGGGTGTAGATTTCGGCCGTGACGCCCGCCGACAGGTCGAGCCGGAACGTGGTCCGCAGGTGATCGCCGGAGACCTCCGCTCGCGTGGCGGAGGCCGTCTCGGCGGCCCGGACGGGGGCGCCGAGCCAGACATGCATCAGCATCGCGACGACGGCCAGTGCCGTCCGCAAAGCAACCGATCCGGCCCTGGTCCCGATCTCCGGAAGCACGCGTTCCCCATCGCGTTCGTAAGCAAATTATTACGTATATGCTGTAAGTTAGGTCAAATCGGGGCGTTTACGCAAGGGTGAGCGTCAAGCTCTCCTTTTACGGCATCATTCCACAAACGGGCTTGCCACACCGCCGGCGAACCCGTACAAATTCAACCGCATCGTGTTCGAGTACGTCCTCTTCACGCGCAAGTCACGTCGGCTGTTGGATGCTCGGTCCGGTTGAAGGCCGGTTTCATGCCAACCCGCGAAATGCCCAAGTCCCGTAGGTGGACGATGCGCACGGCCCGATGATCGTCGGCGCGTGCTTCGTGATCGGCAGCGTTGTCGCCCAGGCCCTTCGAGCGGCTCGGGCCAAAGATGCGCCGAGATGCGTCGCCCCGACGGTACGGGCCGGAAGCGGTCCCGGTTGCGATGCGGCTTACCTGATCCGGCGTCCGCGCCACAGATGGTTGCCCCCGTCCATTTCCGACGCATGCCGAAGGCGTGATTCGGATCACTCGTTCGAGACCATGCAGATCGACCGCGCATTCCGATTTTTAGTAACCGAGCCCGCAGCGGCCGGTCCGGGAATGCGCGCCCGACCGTTCACCCCAACCTTCTTTCCTTCACACACCCCAAAGGCGCGCGCCTCGACACGGCCGCAAGTCGCCTCCGGCCGCAGGGCCGGTTCCGGTGGTCCGGCCCACCGGCGCGCAGAGGATAAAAAAACATGGCACCCAACAAGATGCTCATCGACGCCACCCATCCCGAGGAGACCCGGGTGGTGGTGCTGCGTAACGGACGCGTAGAGGAGTTCGACTACGAGAGCGCGGCGCGCAAACTTCTCCGCGGCAACATCTATCTGGCGAAGGTGACGCGCGTCGAGCCGTCGCTGCAGGCGGCGTTCGTCGACTACGGCGGAAACCGGCACGGCTTCCTCGCCTTCAACGAGATCCATCCCGATTATTATCAGATCCCGATGGCCGACCGTCAGGCGCTCATCGAGGAGGAGGCCCTGGCCGAGGCGGAGGAGGAAGCCGCCGCCGACGCGCGCGCCGAGCGGCTGGCCCGGCGGCGCCGGCCGCAGGAGCGGGCGAGCGGGACCGACGCGTCCTCCGCCGACGGCGAGACGCCGCACGAGGATGACGACGGCGAGGACGACGACGCAGACGCCGAAGAGGAGAACGGCGTGGAGGATATCCACGCCGAAGACGACCATCATGACGACGATGACGACGAGCGTCATCCCGACGACGGCCCCGCCGACGACGATCCGCCGCAGGTGATCGCCGAGGCGAGCGTCCGCGACGAGGTGCTGGTCGAGGCGGTGGCGGCCCCGGAGGGTCGCGAGGAGGATCGGGCGAACGGCGCCGAAGACCTGGAGCCCGTTGCGGATCGCGCCGGCGAGGACGAGGCCGGGCCCGCGGTTTCCGAGGTCGCTCCCGAGAGCTCCGGCGAAGCGGGCGGCGTCGAGGTGGTTGCCAGCGCCGCGGCTGAGCCCGAAGCGGTCGAGAGCGCGGGGTCGGAGGATGCGCTCGAGGAGCTGCCCTCGCGTCCGCGCCGCAGGCTGCGCAGCTACAAGATCCAGGAGGTGATCAAGCGGCGCCAGGTGATCCTGGTGCAGGTGGTCAAGGAGGAGCGCGGCAACAAGGGCGCGGCGCTCACCACGTATCTCTCGCTCGCGGGCCGCTACACGGTGCTCATGCCCAATACGGCGCGCGGCGGCGGCATCAGCCGCAAGATCACCAATCCGCAGGACAGGAAGCGCCTCAAGGCCATCGCGCAGGAGCTTGAGGTGCCCGAGGGCATGGGGCTCATCATCCGCACGGCGGGTGCTGCGCGCACCAAGCAGGAGATCAAGCGCGACTTCGAGTACCTGCTTCGCTTGTGGGAGAGCGTGCGCGACCTCACCCTCGAGAGCACAGCGCCGAGCCTCGTCTACGAGGAAGGCAACCTGATCAAGCGCTCGATCCGCGATCTCTACAACAAGGACGTCGAGGAGATCGTCGTTGCGGGCGACGCGGCGCACAAGGATGCGAAAGACTTCATGCGCATGCTCATGCCGAGCCATGCGAAGAACGTGCTCCTGCACCAGGACCCCGAGCCGCTGTTCACCAAGTACGGCATCGAGCGGCAGCTCAATGCCATGTTCAGCCCGTACGTGACGCTGAAGAGCGGTGGCTATCTGGTCATCAACCAGGCCGAGGCGCTGGTCGCCATCGACGTCAACTCGGGCAAGGCGACGCGCGAGTTCTCGATCGAGGAGACGGCGCTCAACACCAACCTCGAGGCCGCGGACGAGATTGCGCGCCAGCTCAAGCTGCGCGACCTCGCGGGCCTGATCGTCATCGACTTCATCGACATGGAGGAGAAGCGCAACAACCGCGCCGTCGAGCGGCGGCTCAAGGATGCGCTTCGCTTCGACCGCGCCCGCATCCAGCTCGGACGCATCAGCCACTTCGGGCTCATGGAGATGAGCCGGCAGCGGCTGCGCTCCGGCGTGCTCGAGGGCTCGACGTCGCAGTGCCCGCATTGCCAGGGTACGGGCATCATCCGCTCGACCGAAAGCGTGGCGCTCGCCGTGCTGCGCGCGCTCGAGGACGCGCTGATGGCCGGGGCGCGCACGTCGCTCGTGGCGACCACGACGTCCCAGGTCGCGCTCTACATCCTCAACAACAAGCGCCACTTCATCAACGAGATGGAGACGCGCCACGGCATCTTCGTCACCGTGCAGGCGAGCGACAAGCTGCAGGGCGCCAACTTCCTGATCGAGAAAGGCCATGCGGCGCCCGTCGCGACGCGCCGTCCGGACCGGGCGGCGGTCAACATGGACTGGGGTTTCACCGGGGAAGGCGAGGGCGAGCCGGTCGAGGCCGAGGACTCCGAGGAGGAGGTTGCCGAACCCCGCAGCGCAGAGGCGCAGCGCGGCCGCGGCGAGGAGCGCGAGGGCGGCCGCCGCCGCAGGCGCCGGCGCGGCCGGCGTAATGGTGAAGGCCGTGGCGAGCCGAGGGCCGATGACCGGCGCAGCGAGGAGGCCGCCCGGCCTTACGACGACGATGAGGCCGACGATCACGACGTGCCCATCGAGATCGGGGGCGGACAGACGGCCGACGCTGCCGAGGACTTCGGTGAAGACGCGCACGCTCACGACGACGGAGAGGCCGGTCGGGCGGCGCGTGGACCGGACGACGGCCCGCGCGAGCGCGACGGCACCGAAAATGGAGGCCGCCGCCGGCGCCGTGGCCGGCGTGGCGGTCGCCGCGGGCGGGACCGCGCCCGTGGTCCCGAGGAGGGCGCCGCCGACGAGGCGATCGATCGCGCGGAGGCGGAGGGCGCGGAGCCCGACGACGCCGCGCCGGATGTGCCGGCTGTCGCCGCGGAGGCGGAGGACCTCAGAGTGCCGGCACCGGCGCGGGAGCCGCGCCGCCGGTCGTCCGAGCCGCGCGAGGACGCGAGCCGCGTTGCGCCGCAGCCGTCCGAACCACAGCCGTCCGAGACGCCGGAGCCGGCCGAGCCCGTTGTGGCAGACGCTGCACCTGCGGCTCCGGCCGAGCCTGCACCGGCCACCCCGGCTGAAGCACCTGCATCTGCCGCTCCGGCCGAGCCGGTTCAGGCGCCCGAGGATACGGTGCTCGCCCGCGTGCGTGCACGCCAGGCGTCGTCCGCTGAGCCCAAGCTCGAGCGTGTCGTCGTTTCTCCGAACCAGGACGACGGAAGCAATGCCGGCGCAGAGGAGCCCGTGGTGCGGCGTGGCTGGTGGCAGCGCCGTCTCGGCGGCTAGACCGATCGCTTCGGACCCCTAGGTCCGAAGCGACACCCGTCTCTCTGATCAAATGCGTAGAGCGCGGAGTTGCGCGGCGGAGCTTCGGTTCCGCCGCGCAACCGTATGCGGCGGGTCTGAGGTCTTGGCCGGCGTCCGGCCGGTCCCTTGTTGTCCGCCCTGCGGCTCCTACCTCCGTCTTGGCAGATGGGACGAAAGACGGGAGGCGAGTGCCGGTCGCGCTCCGTTCGCATGGAAACTCTGCTCGTTAATACAACTCTCGGCAGGTGCGACAATTTTTCATGTCGCTTGTTTGCGATCGAGATTCTGTCTGCGATATCAGGACTTCTACGTAGTAGCGGCAGTCCGGCGGGAGTGCGGCGATGCGGGGCGCGTCTCAATTTGACCATACCCGGCTGAAGTGTGCCGGTCCGTCATGCCGGGATCGGGGGTGGCGAGATCGGGCTTCCGCTCCATCGCGCCGCGATGCCGGGATGGCGTTGCGCGGATGTGCACGGTCTTTCCGGCCGAACCCTCTTCTCGCGCGACTTCTGAAATTTCCGGATCCTCGGGGCCGTTTCGCTTGGCTCTTCTCCGCAGGTCCGGGATCGTGGGACATCAAGGGAGTTTTCTATGAGTCAGTCGATGTTTGGCGCCGTTCTGGCGGTTGCCGCTGCGGCAGTTCTTGCCGCGCCCGCGCAGGCGCGTGTGGATTCCGGTCCCGTCAGCTCGCTCTACGAGAACGACGGGCGCAAGACGGTGAAGCGGGCAAAGGCGCATAGCGCGTCGAAGGCCCGCACCACGGCGCGGTACGGTACGACGCAGCGCCGGCAGAAGGCTTACGGCGCGGCGAAGGCCCACGGCCCCAAGACGGCTGCCGCCGGACGCAAGGGTCGCCTCGCCGGGCGCGCGATGACCGCCAGCCGTTCGGGCGGCGGAGCGACCGCCTCGCGCGGATGCCTGCAGCCGGCCGCGGCGGCGCTGCTCGCGCGGATCGAGCAGCAGTTCGGTGCGGTCAAGGTGATCTCGACCTGCCGCCCGGGCGCGCGCATCGCCGGCAGCGGCAAGCCCTCGAAACACGGTTTCGGCCTCGCCGTCGACTTCGATGCCGGCGGACGCAAGCAGGCCATCGTTGCCTGGCTCAGGGCCAATCACACCTCGGGCGGCACGATGACGTACGCCCGCATGAGCCACATCCACGTCGATATCGGGCCGCGCTTCGTGTCGCTCGGTGCCGGCGGTCGCCGCGGCTGATCGCATCCAATCGGTTTCGGGACGGGGGCGCACTGCGTCCCCGTCGCTTTTTTTCCGTCGTCAGGCCTTCGACAGCCGCGCCCAGCCTTTGAGGCGGTGGGCGGCTTCCGCCATGTCGGCCTCCGTTCCGGCATAGGAGAAGCGGAGGAAGCGGTGGCCGCGCCGCTCGTCGAAATCGAGGCCCGGCGTCACCGCGACGCCGATCTCGTGCAGCATGGCGGACGCAAACGCGCGTGCGTCGTCGGTGAAGGCCGAGACGTCGGCATAGAGGTAGAAGGCGCCGTCGGCCGGCGCGAGCGCCGTCAGGCCGGCCTCGGGCAGGGCCTCGAGCAGCAGAGCGCGGTTCCTTGCGTAGGCCTCGCGGTTGCGCTCCAGCTCCTCGGTGGCTTCGAAGGCGCCGAGTGCGGCCACCTGCGACACGGCGGGGGCGGATATGAAAAGGTTCTGCTGCAGCCGCTCGACGACGCGCACCAGCGCGGGCGGCACCACCAGCCAGCCGATGCGCCAGCCGGTCATCGCGTGATATTTCGAGAAGCTGTTGATGACGACGACGTCCTGCGAGACGGCGAGCGCGGTCGTGGCCGGGGCGCCGTAGGTCAGCCCGTGGTAGATCTCGTCGGAGACGAACCATAGCCCGTGCGCATCGCAGAACCGCACCAGCTCCGCGAGGCGGGCGGGCTCGATCATGGTGCCGGTCGGATTGGCCGGGCTCGCGATCAGCAAACCGTCGAGGCCCACGTCGTCGTGAAGGGCGGCCACGGCGTCGCGCGTCGGCATCCATCGCGTCTCGGGCCCGGTCTCGATCAAAGGTGACCGACAGCCGAGGGCGGAGAGGATATGGCGATAGCACGGGTATCCGGGCGAGGGCAGCGCCACGCGCGCTCCGGCGTCGAACAGGGCGAGGAAGGCGAGAATGAAGGCGGCCGACGACCCCGTGCAGACGACGATGCGGTCCTCCCCGACGTCGATGCCGTACCGCGTGCGGTAGCTTTTCGCGATCCGCCGTCTCAGGGCGTCCATCCCGAGCGCTGCCGTATAGCCGAGGGTCTCGCCGGCGATGGCGCCGCGCGCGGCGGCAAGCGCCGCCTCGGGCGCCGGTGTGCCCGGCTGGCCGACCTCCATGTGGATGACGGAGAGGCCCCGCGCCTCGAGCTCCGCGGCCGCCCGCATCACGTCCATGACGATGAAGCTTGCGATGTCGCTGCGCGCGGCGGGCTTGCGGGTGCCCGCCGGGCGGGGCTCGTCGGTCTCGTTCTCCGCCATTGCGTCGTCTCCGCCCCATCAGTTCCGATGCGTCGCGACGCCTTCCTTTGGCCGCATTGACGCCTGCCCATGGGGCGGCAAAGCCGCCCACGTCGCTCTCCGCATGCGCCGCCGGATGGGTCGCATCGCCGGCTTATAGGCGGCGGCCCGGGATCGTGCCAGTACGGCGGCCGCCGGTCTTGCACAGACCGGGTCTCTATGCCCATCTAGACGTTCGTCTCGTCTGCCATGTCGAGTGCTCAGAGTCCCTCAATCCGTCATCGAGCCATTCCGAAGAGCATGATCACGCTGCCGCTCAACGCCGTCCTCCGCGCGACGCTTGTTTCCGCATTCGTGGCGGGTCTCCTGATCGGGCTTCTTCCCGCCTCGCAGGCGCGCGCGCAGGGGCTGCCGCTCATCCGCGATACGGAGATCGAGCTGCTTCTCAACGACTATTCGCAGAGCATCTTCCGCGCGGCCGGCCTCGGAACGGGGCGCGTCACGGTGCGGATCGTGAACAACGAGGCGTTCAACGCCTTTGTGGTCGACGGGCGCAACGTCTTCATGCACACCGGCACGCTCGTCCAGTCGAACACGCCGAACGAGGTGATCGGCGTCATCGCGCACGAGGCGGGCCACATCGCCGGCGGGCACATGGCGGCGCTCCGCTCGCGCATCGCCAAGGACCAGACGCGGGCCCTTCTCATCCAGCTCCTCGGCATCGGCGCCATGATCGGCGGCGCGGCAACGGGAAGCGAGGGGGCCGGAAGCGTGGGCCAGGGCGTGATGATGGGAGGCAACGAGCTCATCATGCGCGGGCTCACGGCGGAGCGGCGCTCGCAGGAATCGGCCGCCGATCAAGCGGGCCTCAAATACCTCAACGCGACGCAACAGTCCGGCCTCGGCATGCTCACGACCTTCGAGCGGTTCGCCGGACAGGAGCTCTTCTCGGACGCCCACAAGGACGCGTTCGCGCGCACCCATCCGGTGGCGACGGACCGTCTCGCGCGCCTGAGGCAGCTCGTCGAGACGAGCCCCTACTATAAAAACAAGGATGCGCCCGAGCTGCAGCTCCGTCACGACATGATGCGCGCCAAGCTCTCCGGCTACATGGAAGCGCCGTCGATCGTGTTCAACCGCTATCCGGTGTCCGATACGAGCCTTCCGGCGCGGTATGCGCGCACGATCGCGTCGTTCCGGCAGGGCGCGGGCGGCTTCGAGCAGGGGCTCGCGGGCGTGAACGCGCTCATCCGCGATTATCCGAGCAACCCCTATTTCTGGGAGGTCAAGGGCGATTTCCTGCAGAAGGCCGGCCGGCCGAAGGAGGCCATCGGGCCGCTTCGCAAGGCGCTCGAACTGCACAAGGGCGATGCGCCGCTGGTCGGTGTGCAACTCGCGCAGGCCCTGCTGCAGACCAAGGAGCCGCAGCATTCCGATGAGGCCATCGCCCTGTTGCGCAAGGCCGTGCAGCGCGAGCCCGACAACGCCAGCGCCTACAACACGCTGGGGCAAGCCTACTACGACAAGGGTCTGCTGCCGCAAGCGGAGCTGGCGCGCGCGCAGGGCCTCTTCTATTTCGGCGCCTTGAAACAGGCCCAGGAGTTTGCCAAACGCGCGCAGGCGGGCCTCAAGCCCGGCACGCCCGACTGGGTCAAAGCCGACGACATCGTCAACTACAAACCACAAACCTGATGCGCGGCCGCCGAATGCACGGGCCGGCCATGCCCATGGAGCCTCTATGACAGACCTCGATTCCAAGAAGCCGACCTCGCAGTCGCGGGTGAGCCTCGCCGCTCTTGTCGCAGCCCCTCTCCTGCTGCTGGCCGGACTGTGGCTCGCGCTCGGCGGGGGGAACCCGGACGGCCGCCCGGCCGGCATTGCCGCCCTGGCCGGCGCCGGCACGGGGACGTTCTCGCCCGACCAGCGGCGCGCCATCGAAGGCATCATCAAGGACTACCTGGTCGAGAACCCCGAGATCTTCCTCGAGGTGCAGAGCGCGCTCGAGATCAAGATGGCCAGGGACGAAGCCGAGCGCACCAAGAAGATGGTCGCGGAGCACGCCAAGGACATCTATCGCGCGCCCAATGCGCCGGTGGCCGGCAATCCGGACGGCGACATCACGGTCGTCGAGTTCTTCGACTACAACTGCGGCTACTGCAAGCGCGGCTTCAGCGAGGTCGCCAAGCTCGTCGAGGAGGACAAGAACGTCCGCGTCGTCTTCAAGGAGTTCCCGATTCTTCGCGACGAGTCCGAGCAGGCCGCGCGCGTCGCGCTCGCCGCCCGCATGCAGGGCAAATACTGGGAGGTGCACCGCGACCTGATCCAGACCAAGGGTCTCGTCAACGAGGCGGTTGCTCTCAAGGTTGCCGAAGCGCACGGCCTCGACATGGCGAAGCTCAAGGCCGACATGGCCGGCCCCGAGGTCAAGGCCGAGATCGACCGAGTGCGGGATCTGGCCAACAAGCTCGGCATCAACGGAACCCCGCACTTCCTGGTCGGGGACCTGGCGATCGGCGGGGCGCCGGAAAACCTGTACGACGTGCTCGAGGGCCACGTGGCCGAGCTGCGCAAGACCGGCTGCACCTACTGCTGAGGCGCGGACCCGGCTAGGCCCGCGGGCCTCGCCCGGCCGGTCACGCCCCCAGGAAAAGCGGTCAACACGGCCAGCAACCTTTGTCTTGGCGTCCGTTCGCGGCTGCGGTAAAGCTGCTCGGGACCTTTTACGGGGTTCCCAGCTCCGGACGCGTCCTGCGTGCGTGCGGACCAGAGCCTGGGAGACCCGGGTTCAAATCCCGACATCCTCAGCCCGATCAGAGACATGGCCAAACCGGTTTTCGTCCTCAACGGCCCGAACCTCAATATGCTCGGCATGCGCGAGCCCGAAATCTATGGCCCGGACACGCTCGACGACGTGCGCAAGCGGGCGGAGGCGCGCGGCAAGGCGCTCGGGCTCGCGATCGACTTCCGCCAGAGCAACCACGAGGGCGAGCTGATCGGCTGGATCCAGGAGGCGCGCGGGGGAGCGTCCGGCATCGTTCTCAACGCCGGCTCGCTAACGCATACCTCGATCGGGATTCTCGATGCGCTGCAGGCGGCCGAGCTGCCGGTGATCGAGGTGCACCTCTCCAATATCTTCCGCCGCGATAGCTTCCGCCATCACTCCTACGTGTCGCTCGGCGCCAAGGGCGTGATCTGCGGGCTCGGCGTTCAGGGCTATGAGCTCGCGCTCGACGCGATGGCGAAGCTGGTGGCGCCGGTCCCGTGAAACACAGATCCAAAGACAACGACAAGAAGCGGAAAGGGAAAGGGCAAGCGCGCATGACGGCGAAAGACGAGACCGAGAAGCCGAGTGCGGAGAAGCAGCTCATCCGGGAGCTTGCGCAGCTTCTCAACGATACGGGGCTTTCGGAGATCGAGATCGAGAAAAGCGGCCTCAAGGTGCGCGTCGCGCGGTCCGTCACCATTGCCGCGACCATGCCCTCGGCGGCTTATGCGGCTCCGAGCGCTCCCGCGCCGGCCGCAGCGCCGCCTGGCGGGCCGGCACCTGCTTCCGGCGGGCCGGATCCGGCAAAGCATCCGGGCACCGTCAAGTCGCCCATGGTCGGCACCGCCTACCGCTCGCCCGACCCCAAGGCGCCGCCCTTCGTGGAGGTCGGCACCCGCGTGCAGCAGGGCGACACCCTGCTGATCATCGAGGCGATGAAGACCATGAACCAGATTCCTGCCCCGCGCGCCGGGACGGTGACGGCCGTTCTGATCGAGAACGGCCAGCCGGTGGAGTTCGGCGAGCCGCTCGTGATCATCGAATAAGGGAGATGGGCAGTAGGCAGTCGGCAGCAGGCAGTAGTGGTTTCGGATTTCCCTACTGCCTCACTGCCTCACTGCCTCACTGCTCCAAACAAAGAATGTTCGACAAGGTTCTGATAGCCAACCGGGGCGAGATCGCGCTGCGCATCCAGCGCGCGTGCAAGGAGCTCGGGATCGCGACCGTCGCCGTGCATTCGACGGCGGATGCCGACGCCATGCACGTGCGTCTCGCCGACGAAAGCGTGTGCATCGGCTCGCCGCCGGCCAGCGACAGTTATCTCAATATCCCGCGCCTGCTCGCGGCCTGCGAGATCACCGGCGCGGACGCGGTGCACCCCGGTTATGGGTTCCTGTCCGAGAACGCCCGCTTCGCCGAAATCCTCGAAGAGCACTCGATCACGTTCATCGGCCCGACCTCCGAGCACATCCGGATCATGGGCGACAAGATCGCGGCCAAGGAGACGGCCAAGAAGCTCGGCATCCCCGTCGTGCCCGGCTCGGACGGCGCGGTCGAGACCGAAGCCGACGCGGCGAGGGTCGCCAAGGAGATGGGCTTCCCCGTGCTCATCAAGGCGACGGCCGGTGGCGGCGGGCGCGGCATGAAGGTCGCCCATTCGGCCATCGATCTCGGCCTCGCGTTCGCGACGGCGCGCGCGGAGGCGAAGGCCGCGTTCGGGAACGATTCCGTCTACATCGAGAAATACCTGCAGAAGCCGCGTCACATCGAGATTCAGGTGTTCGGTGACGGGAAGGGCAACGCCGTGCACCTCGGCGAGCGCGACTGCTCGCTGCAGAGGCGCCATCAGAAGATCCTCGAGGAGAGCCCGTCGCCGGCGCTCAATGCCGCGCAGCGCATGAGGATCGGCGAGATCGTCGCCAACGCCATGCGCAAGATCAACTATCGCGGCGCGGGCACGGTCGAGTTCCTGTTCGAGGACGGCGAGTTCTATTTCATTGAGATGAACACGCGGCTCCAGGTCGAGCATCCGGTGACGGAAGCCATCACCGGCATCGACCTCGTGCTCGAGCAGATCCGTGTCGCTTCGGGCGGCAGCCTCGGCTTCAGGCAGGAGGACGTGACGTTCTCCGGCCATGCCATCGAGTGCCGCATCAACGCGGAGAACCCGCGCACCTTCCGCCCCTCGCCGGGACAGATCACCTATTGGCATCCGCCGGGCGGGCTCGGCGTGCGCGTGGACAGCGGAGTCTACCAGGGCTATCGCATCCCGCCGTTCTACGACAGCCTCATCGGCAAGCTGATCGTTCACGGCAAGAACCGCAACGAGTGCCTGATGCGGTTGCGCCGCGCGCTCTCCGAGTTCGTCATCGACGGTATCGAGACGACGATCCCGCTCTTCAACGAGCTGGTGCGGCAGCCCGACATCGCCAACGGCGTCTACGACATCCATTGGCTCGAGAAGTACCTCGGTAAGAGCTGAAGGGTTCCACGCGGCGGCACAAATGCGTTACAAATCGGACAGTGTCCGGGATCGGGGCGCCGTCCGCGCCGGCTCTGAAGCAGGAGCGTTTCCTTGATGGCGTCGCGCGACGACATCATGATCGAGATCACGCCGCAGGTCCTTCTCAAGGCCTACAGTTGCGGCATCTTCCCCATGGCCGAAAGCGCGGACGACCCGGCACTTTACTGGATCGAGCCGCAGCACCGCGGGATCCTTCCTCTCGAGTCGCTGCACGTGCCGAGACGCCTCGCCAGGACCGTGCGGCGAGGGGAGCTGCGTGTTGCCGTCGACAGCGATTACGAAGGTGTCATCGAGGGTTGCGCCGCCGAGCGCGCCGGGCGCCGGTCGACCTGGATCAACGGGCGCATCCGCACCCTCTATCGCGAGCTCTTCCGGCTCGGTCATTGCCATACGGTCGAGGTCTGGGACGGGGAGAAGCTGGTCGGCGGTCTTTACGGCGTGGCCCTCGGGGGCGTGTTCTTCGGCGAGAGCATGTTCTCCTACGTGCGCGACGCCTCGAAAATCGCGCTCGTGCATCTGGCGGGCCGCCTGATCGGCGGCGGCTTCACGCTGCTCGACACCCAGTTCGTCACCGACCATCTGCGCCAGTTCGGCACCATCGAGATCGACCGCGACGATTTCCATCGCCATCTCGACGCGGCCCTGAAGCAGTCGGCCGATTTCTTGCGCGTGCCGCTCGATGCCTCGGGCGAAGCCATCCTCGACATCATAGAGCGGGCCAAGGGCGAGTCGCGCTGAGCCGCCAGCCCCCGATCCGCCGAAAGCAGGACGATCGCGACGTGAGCCAAAGGGACGGACATACGGCCGGGCGGCAGGTGCGCGCCCTCGAGCGAACCCTCGAGCGATCCATGGGGCTCGATGTCATTCGCACCCCCGGCCCGTCGGATTATGCGCTTCTCGACAGCGGGCAGGGCCGCAAGCTCGAGCGGTTCGGCACGATCGTCGTCGACCGGCCGGAGCCGCAGGCGCTGTGGCGCCGCCGGCGCGGGCCCGACGTCTGGGGGCAGGCGCATGCCGTCTTCTCGGCGTCGGCGGACGACGAGGAGAAGGGAAAGTGGCGTTTCGACCGGACGGTGCCGGAGAGCTGGCCGGTCGAGCTTGGCGGCGTGACCGTCACCTGCCGGCTGCAGGGGCTCTGGCACGTCGGGCTCTTTCCGGAGCAGGCGCCGCACTGGGACTGGATGCTCGGCGAGATCGGCAAGGTTTCCGGCGAGCGGCCGCGCGTGCTCAACCTGTTCGCCTATACGGGCGCGGCCTCGCTGCTGGCGGCGCGCGCCGGGGCCGAGGTCACGCACGTGGACGCGTCGAAGAAGGCGATCCAGTGGGCGAAGGGGAACCAGGCTGCGTCAGGGCTCGCGGAGGCGCCGGTGCGCTGGATCCTCGACGATGCGGCCAAGTTCGTCGCGCGCGAGGTGAGGCGCGGCAAGACTTATCATGTCGTGCTGATCGATCCGCCGAAGTTTGGGCGCGGGCCCGAGGGCGAGGTGTGGGACCTGTTCCAGGGCCTACCGGGGCTCCTGGAAAACGCCGTGCAGCTCCTTTCTCCCGAGCGGTCGGCGCTCGTGCTCACGGTCTATGCGATCCGCGCGTCCGCGCTCGCGTTCGAGCAACTCGCGGCCGATCTTCTGTCCGGGCGCGGCGGGCGGCTCTCGGCGGGCGAGCTGGCGCTCTCCGCCGAGGGTGGGGGCGCGGCGGTTCCGACCTCTCTGTTCGTGCGGTGGACATCGCCATGAGGGATGCGGCTCCGCGCGTCATCACCAGTCTCGCCAACGACCGGATCAAGGCGATCCGCGCGCTCGAGATGCGCAAAGAGCGCAAGGCGACGGGGCTCTTCGTTGCGGAAGGCGCCTCGATCCTCATCACGGCGCGGGACGCGGGCTTCGTGCCGACGAGCCTTGTCTATCGGGCGGGTTCGGCCGCAAGCCCGGTCGCTCGCGCGCTGGTCGGCGGGGCGCTCGCGGCCGGCGCGGACGTGATCGAGGTCTCGGAAGCGGTGCTCGCCAAGCTCTCCTCGAAGGACAACCCGCAGGCGATGCTCGGCGTGTTCCGCCAGCGCTGGGCGGAGCTGCCGCAGACGGCCTCAGCGGACGATTGCTGGCTGGCGCTCGAGGAGGTGCGCGACCCCGGCAATCTCGGCACCATCATCCGCACGGTGGACGCGGTCGGCGCCAAGGGCGTCATCCTGATCGGCAACGCCTGCGATCCCTATTCGCGGGAGGCCGTGCGGGCGACCATGGGGTCGGTGTTCGCGGTGCCGCTGGTGCGTGTCTCGCGCGAGGATTTCCTGAGCTGGCGGGCGCGCTGGCGCGGCGATGTGGTCGGCACGCATCTCGATGCGCGCGAGGACTTCCGGCGCGCGGCCTACACCGGGCCGGTGCTGCTCGTCATGGGCAGCGAAGGGCCGGGGCTTTCCGACAGCCTGACGCGGGCCTGCTCGCGGCTCGTCAAGATCCCCATGGCCGGTAGGCTCGACAGCCTCAATCTGGCGGTGGCGACGGCGCTGACGCTCTATCAGATCCGCGGCCGCGCACTCAGGATCTAAAGGCGAGTGTCCAGAAAAATTTCGACTTGTCTGGATCCCGGCCTGCGCCGGGATGACGTTAAGTTTTCTTCTCGCGGGCCTTAGCACATTTACGTCACCCCGACGGAGGTCGGGGTCCAGATACGTATGCAAGATGTTCAATGTTTTCGATATCTGTAGGGCTGAACTGGACCTCACCCGACTTAGGGTCGAAAAGATCCCGCCATTCAGGGGTCATGCCCTCGATCAACCGGATCTTCCAAAGGCGCTGCCAGTCCTTGAGACGTTTCTCCCGCCGGATGGCGTCCGTCATGCTGTCGTAAAGCTCGTAGTAGACGAGCCGCTTCACGCCGTATCGTTTTGTGAAACCCTCTACTAGGCCCTGGGCATGCTCGGCCATGCGCTTATGAAGATTGCTTGTTACGCCGATGTAGAGTGTGCCCAAGGGCTTGTTGGTGAGGATGTAGACGCAGGGGCGCTTCATTTCCAACCTCGGATGGCCTTGTGACTACACAACGGTTTCCAAGGATCGCTTCCGTCTCTAGATCGAGACGTGTCTTGATCCCGGCCGTCCATGCGCAGCATGGCTTCGCCCTAATGCCGGGATGACGTTGAGTTGCGGTCGAGCGGGCAGTCAGATTTTGACGTCACTCCGGCGTACGCCGGAGTCCAGATGCGCAAAAGATATGCTCGACTAGATGCACCGGCCGCCGTCGACCTCGATGGCGAGGCCGGTGATGAAGCTCGAGGCCGGATCGGCGAGGAAGACCGCCGCGTTGGCGATGTCGGCCGGCGTCGACATGCGGCCAAGCGGGATGCCGGCGATGAAGCGGGCGCGGTTCTCGGCCGTGTCCGGCAGCCCCATAAACTCTTCCAGGAGTCCGGTTTCGCCGATGACGGGGTTTATGGCGTTGACGCGGATGTTCAGCGGCGCGAGCTCGGCGGCCATCGACTTGGTGAGTGCGATCACCGCACCCTTCGAGCCGTTGTACCAGGTGAGGCCCGGTCGCGGCCGCACGCCGGCCGTGGAGGCCGTGTTGACGATCGAGCCGCCGCCGCGCTTCTCGAGCTCCGGCACGGCCGCCAGCGTGGTGAGGTAGATCGACTTCACGTTGACCGCATAGATGCGGTCGAACTCGTCCTCGGATACCGTCATCAGCGACTGGTTCTTGTGCGTGATGCCGGCGTTGTTGACGAGGATGTCGAGGCCGCCGAAGGCCCGCACGGCGGCTCCCACCATGGCCGTTACGTCAGCGCCTTGCGACACGTCGGCGGCGACGGCAATCGCGTGCGGGCCAATGCCGTCGGCCACGTCGCGGGCACGCATCCCGTCGATGTCGGCGACGACGAGCCGGGCGCCTTCCCGGGCGAAGGCGTCGGCGATGCCGCGTCCGAAGCCCGAGCCTGCGCCGGTGACGATGGCGACCTTGCCGTCAAGCCTCATGCGCGGCCCCTCTCTCAGCGGTAGCTGGCAACCGGTGCGGCGGCCGCGCGCGCGGCTTCGGCGCGATAGGGGCTCGCCGGATAGGTGCCGAGCAGGCGCACCTCGCTCGAGAAGAACGACAGCTCCTCGAGCGCGAGCTGCACCGGGCGCTCGGCGGGGTGGCCTTCGATGTCGGCGTGGAACATGGTGGCGTTGAAGGTGCCTTCGAGCTGATAGCTCTCAAGCTTCGTCATGTTGACGCCGTTGGTGGCGAAGCCGCCGAGCGCCTTGTAGAGCGCGGCCGGCACGTTGCGGACCCGGAACAGGAACGTGGTGATGACCGGGCCATCCTCTGGCTCGGCGTCGTCGGGGTCCTTGGCGAGGATCAGGAAGCGCGTGGTGTTGTGGGCTTCGTCCTCGATGTCGGAGCGCAAAATACTGAGGCCGTAGATCTCGGCTGCGAGCTTCGAGGCGATGGCGGCCAGCGACGGATCCGTCTGCTCGGCGACGAGGCGCGCGGAGCCTGCCGTATCGGCCTCGGGGATCGGCTTCAGGCCCAGCGACCGCAGCGTCTTGCGGCACTGGCCGAGCGCCTGCGTGTGGCTCATGACCCGCTTGATGGTGTCGAGGCTCGCCCCCTTCACGGCCATGAGCTGGTGGCGCACGCGCAGGAAGTGCTCGCCGATGATGTAGAGGTTCGCGCCCGGCAGCAGGTGGTGGATGTCGGCGACGCGGCCGGCCACGGAGTTCTCGATGGGGATCATGGCGTAGAGCACGTCCCCCGATTTCACCGCGGCCAGCGCGTCCTCGAAGGTCGGGTAAGCGAGCGGCTCGAAGTCCGGGTAAGCCTCCGTGCATGCGAGATGCGAATTGGCGCCGGGCTCACCCTGATAGGCGATGCGTGCGGCAGGAGGTGTCGTCGACATGGTGTGCTGGCTCAAGGTGAGACAAGAAAGGAAAGGGCGTGGCCGGCTGTGATCATGCCGGAGGCGCGCCCTATCCAACGGGCTGCTTATCCAACGAGTTGCCGGGCCCGCTCGAGATCGGCGGGAGTATCGACACCGAGCGGAACGGTGTCAACGACGGCGACGTCGATGCGCATGCCGTCCTCGAGCGCGCGGAGCTGCTCCAGCCGCTCGCGCTTCTCGAGGCAGGAGGGGGCGAGCGAGACGAAGCGCTCGAGCGCCGTGCGGCGGTAGGCGTAAAGGCCGATGTGATGGTAAAGCGGGCCGTCGCCGTGGGGCGCGGTGGCGCGCGTGAAATAGAGGGCGCGCAGGCGGTTCGGCTCGGCGAGCGGCGTGCCGACCACCTTGACCACGTTCGGGTTCGTGCGCTCCTCGGGGTCGGCGATCTCGGCGGCGAGGGTGGCGATATGGGGGCCCTTGGTATCGAGCAGGGCGGCGCAGGCGCGGATCAGCGCCGGGTCGATGGTCGGCAGATCGCCCTGCACGTTGACGACGATGTCGGCCTCCGCCTCGGGGTCGATACGGTTCAGGGCCTCGAAGACGCGGTCCGAGCCCGACGCGTGGTCGGCGCGCGTCATCAGCGCTTCGCCGCCCGCGGCACGGACGGCAGCGCAGATCTCCTCCGAATCGGCTGCGACCACTGCGCGCCCCATCCCCGCGTCATGGGCCTGCCTCCAGACGCGCACGATCATCGGCAGTCCCCCGATGTCTGCCAGGGGCTTATCGGGCAGGCGGGTCGAAGCCATTCGGGCCGGGATGATGATCAGCGTGCGTGTCATTCGGATTTCCCTGGATCGTCGCATCCCGGACATTTGGTCCCATGGAAGGGGCCGGCGGCCTATCTTGCCGCCGGCGGGGACCTGGAAGCTGTAGACCTGCCGAACGCGGGGTTGCAAGGTGTGACCGGCATCCTCTAGATGCGTTTGAAGTGGGGATCCGGCCTCGGAGCATATCTTCGCTTTGCGAAGCACGGGCGCGCGGGTATGACAGGCACAGATGGGTCGTCGGCAAAGACGTGCCGCCGGCCTCGAATCGGCAGACTGTGGCAGGGTGACGGGGATGATGGACACCTTCGAATTCTCAAAGATCGCGGGCGGCATTCTGGCGGCCCTGCTCGTCATTTTTGTGCCGAGGACGTTCATCGACATCGCGCGCCAGGGCCATCACGGTGAAATCGCGAACGGGTTTACGCTTCCCGCCGCGACCGAGGAGGCCGCCTCGGCACCCGGAGGCGGCGGTGCGGCCGCGCCGGCGGCGTTCGATGTGTCGCAAGTGATCACCGCCCTCCAGACCGCGAAGGCGGAGGACGGCCAAGCCGCCTTCAAGAAGTGCCAGACCTGCCATACGGCCGACGCGGCCTCGGGCAGCAAGACCGGACCCAACCTCTGGAACGTGCTCGGGCGCGAGCGCGGGACGCGGGCGGACTTTACCGGCTATTCGGATGCGATGAAGAGCAAGACGGGCGCATGGACCTACGAGGATCTCGCCCACTTCCTGCACAAGCCGAAAGAGTTCGTGCCCGGTACGAAGATGATCTTCGCCGGTATCGCCGATCCGGGCGAGCTCGCCGCGCTCATCGCCTATATCCGTACGCTCTCGGACAATCCGCAGCCGCTGCCGGCCGCGGCCGCGCCGGCCCCTTGAGGCGTAAGGTCCGCGAGGGCTCAAAGGCCGTCCGATCCCGCGGGGAAAGCGCTCGTCGCGAATGACGAGCCTAAGGCCTTGTTGTTACCGTTGTTTTTCTCCCGTCGGCCCCCCGCTGCTACCTGCGGGGGATCTTGCCGATCTTTAATCTGCATCCGGGCGAAGCCGTGCTAGGTACAGGACTTTCCCCGGGCTTTGCCGTTGCGCGCATGGGCCCACGCGGGGGCGGCAGGCCCGTGGTTCTTCCCGGCACACGCCCTTGGTTCTCCTGACACGGGACTTTGGTGACGATGGCAGCGGATCATTTGGCTCGACGGCGCTCGATTTTTCTTCCAGTTCTCGCAGCCCTGGCCATGGCCGCCGCCTCAGTCTCGTCCGTCTTCGCGGAGGAGGGCGGGGCCGCTCCGGCGGCACCTACCGCCTCTGCCGAGCCCGCCCGCCATCATGCCCTGTCGCTCATCGGTGAGCCCAAGTACGGCCCCGATTTCAAGCATTTCGGCTGGGTCAATCCGGATGCGCCCAAGGGCGGCGTGGTGCGGTTCTCGAACGAAGGCACGTTCGATTCGCTCAACCCCTACTCGATCAAGGGCGTGCCCGCCGGCCCGGTCGGCATGATCTACGATTCGCTCATGGCCGGGAGCCCGGACGAGGAATCAACCGAATACGGATTGATCGCGGAATGGGTGTCGTACCCACCGGATTACTCGTGGGCCAAGTTCGGGCTCCGCCCCGAGGCGCGCTTCCACGACGGGACGCCGATCACGCCCGAAGACGTGATCTTCAGCCTCGATGCGCTCAAGAAAGCGCATCCGATGTATGCCCGCTACTACAAGAACGTGGTCAAGGCGGAGAAGACCGGCGAGCACGAGGTGACCTTCACCTTTGATCTCGCCGGCAATCGCGAGCTGCCGCAGATCCTCGGACAGCTCACCGTCTTTCCGAAGCACTTCTGGGAGGCGACCGGCAAGAACGGCGAGCCGCGCGACCTCGCCAAGAGCACGCTCGAAATTCCGCTCGGATCGGGCCCCTACAAGATCAAGTCGGTCGATACCGGCAGTCGGATCGTGCTCGAGCGCGTCAGGGATTACTGGGCCAAGGATCTGCCGGTGCGCGTCGGCCAGTTCAATTTCGACGAGCTCAGGTTCCAGTATTTCCGCGAGCGGACGGCCGCTTTCGAGGACTTCAAGGCGGGGCGCGCCGATTTCTGGCGCGAGAACACGGCGAGCGCCTGGTCCACCCAGTTCAACTTCGATGCCCTCGTGAAGGGCTGGGTGAAGAAGGAGGCGATTCCGACCGGGGGCGTCGCGCGCATGCAGGGCTTCGTGTTCAACACGCGGCGCGACAAGTTCAAGGACCCGCGCGTGCGCCAGGCCTTCAACTACGCTTTCAACTTCGAGGACCTGAACCGGGCCGTCCTGTTCGGGCAGTACACGCGCGTTGCAAGCTACTTCGACAACTCGGAGCTCGCCGCCAGGGGCTTGCCGGAGGGGCGCGAGCTCGAGATCCTGAAGCCGTTCGAGAAGGAACTGCCGGCGGAGGTGTTCACGATCGAGTGGAGGAACCCCGTCTTCGCGACGCCCGAGGATACGCGCAAGAACCTTGGAACGGCGATGAAGCTCCTCAACGCGGCGGGATGGCAGGTTCAGCCGGGGCGCTCGGTGCTCACCAATGCCGCCGGCGAACCGCTCGCGGTCGAGTTCCTCCTCGGGTCGGACGCCTTCCAGCGGCATGTCGCCCACTACATCTCAAACCTGCAGAAGATCGGCGTGCAGGCGACCATCCGCGTGGTGGACGATGCGCAATACGAGCAGCGCGAGACGAACTTCGATTTCGACATCATCGTCGACAGCTTCCCGCAATCGATGTCGCCCGGCAACGAGCAGCGCGACTTCTGGGGCTCCGCGGCAGCGGACCAGCCGGGCAGCCGCAACACCATCGGCATCAGGAATCCGGTGATCGACGCGCTCATCGAGAAGCTGGTGCTGGCTCCGGATCGGGAAGGCGTGGTCGCTCATACGCGCGCCCTCGACCGGGTGCTGCTGTGGGGGCACTACCTCGTGCCGCAGTGGTACAATCCCTACGAATGGATCGCGACGTGGGACGTGTTCGGGCGGCCCGAGACGCTGCCGTCGCTGACGAGCGCGTTCACACAGGTGTGGTGGGTGGATCCCGCCAAAGAGCAGGCGCTGGCCGCGCGCAGGAAATGACGATGAGCGCGCGGCGGGCCGTCATGGACAAAATGGGGAACGTGCGGCGACGCCGGAGGCCCGTGGCCGCGCTTCTCCTTGCGGCCGGGCTCTTCCAGGGGCTCATCGCGCCGGCCGCTGCCGAGCCGCGGCACGGCCTTTCCGTCTTCGGCGATCTCAAGTATCCCGCCGGCTTCACGCATTTCGACTACGTGAACCCGGACGCGCCCAAGGGCGGAAAGGCGTCGCAGATCGGCAGCGCGGGCCTCACCACCTTCGACAGCTTCAATATGCTCATCCTCAAGGGCGACGCGGCGCAGGGCATGGAGCTGGTGTTCGACAGCCTGATGGCGCGCGCCAACGACGAGCCGGATGCGGTGTACGGGCTCGTGGCCGAAACGGCGGACGTGGCGGCGGACGGCCTGTCGGTCACGTTCCGGATGCGGCCCGAGGCCATGTTCGCCGATGGGACGCCGGTGACCGCCGACGACGTCGTGTTCTCGTTCGAGACCATCAAGGCCAAGGGACATCCGGCGCTCTCGATCCCGATCCGGGACGTCACGTCCGCGGAAGCGCTCGATGCGCACACGGTGCGCTATACGTTCGAGGGCCGCCTCGTTCGTGACCTGCCCATTGCGGTCGCGACGCTGCCGATCCTCTCCAAAGCCTATTATGCGACGCGCGACTTCGAGAAGACGACGCTCGAGCCGCCGCTCGGCTCGGGGCCGTACAAGATCGGCCCGTTCAAGGCCGGGACGTATGTCACCTATATCCGACGTCCCGACTATTGGGGCCGCGACCTGCCGGTCAATCGCGGGATCCACAACCTCGACCAGGTCCGCTACGAGTATTATCGCGACCGCACGCTCGAGCTCGAAGGACTGCTCGCCGGCAATATCGATTTCCGCGAGGAGTTCACGTCCAAGGACTGGGCGACAGGCTACGATCGCCAGCCGGTGAAGGACGGGCGCATCAAGCTGCTGACGCTCCCGGATGAGAGACCGTCCGGTGCACAAGGGTTCTTCATCAACACGCGGCGCGAGAAGTTCAAGGATCCGCGTGTCCGGGAGGCGCTGGGGCTCGCCTTCGATTTCGAGTGGAGCAACAAGAACCTGTTTTTCGGGCTCTACACGCGGACGGCGAGCTATTTCGAGAACTCGGACCTCAAGGCCACCGGGTTGCCGTCGCCCGAGGAGCTGGCGTTGCTCGAGCCGTTCCGCGACAAGCTGCCGGCGGCGGTGTTCGGCGAGCCGGTGTCGCCGCCGGTGACGGACGGCAGCGGCAACAACCGGGTGCAGCTCCGGCAGGCCACGAAGCTGCTCGCGGATGCGGGTTGGACGCAGACACCGCAGGGCTTGCGGAATGTGGCCGGGCAGCCGTTTTCGATCGAGATCCTGATCGACTCGCCGAGCTTCGAGCGCATCGTTGCGCCTTACGTGAAAATCCTGAAGTCGATCGGCATCGACGCCTCGATGCGGATGGTGGATGCGGCCCAGTACGAGCGCCGCCTCAAGGACTTCGATTTCGACCTGACGACGCAACGCTACGCCTTGCGCCTCACGCCGGGCATCGAGCTCAAGAACTTCTGGGGCTCGGCGGCGGCGGCGACCAGCGGCAGCTTCAATCTCGCCGGCATTGCCGATCCGGTGCTCGACCAGCTCATCGACAAGATCGTGGCCGCGAAATCGCGTGCCGAGCTCGTCGCCGCGACGCGCGCTGCCGATCGCGTCCTGCGCGCCGGCTACTATTGGGTGCCCCAGTGGTACAAAGGCGCGCACAACCTGGCATTCTGGGACAAGTTCTCGTGGCCCGAGACGAAGCCCAGGTACGAGCGCGGCGCGCTCGAGACGTGGTGGTACGACGAAGCGAAGGCCAAGGCGCTGGCGCAGCGGTAACGGCCCGGGACGTCTGATTTCGGCATTGGGGATATGATCGAACGATGGCAGCCTATCTCCTCAAGCGACTGCTCCTCATCATCCCGACGATGCTCGGCATCATGCTGATCAGCTTCGTCATCGTGCAGTTTGCGCCCGGCGGTCCGGTCGAGCAGATGATCGCCAAGCTCACGGGAAGCGACAGCTCGATCTCCGACCGGCTCGGCGGCGGGGCGCGCGACACGATGGGTGGGGGCAGTCAGTCGCAGATCGGCCAGGGCGCGGGCGACAGCGTCACCTCCAAGTACCGCGGCGCGCAGGGGCTCGATCCGGAGTTCATCAAGAGCCTCGAGAAGCAGTTCGGCTTCGACAAGCCGGCGCACGAGCGCTTCCTGCTTATGATGAAGAACTACCTGATGTTCGATTTCGGGAAGAGCTATTTCCGCGACGTATCCGTGATCGATCTCATCAAGGAGAAGATGCCGGTCTCGATCTCGCTCGGACTCTGGATGACGCTCATCACGTACTTCATCTCGATCCCGCTCGGCATCCGCAAGGCGGTGCGCGACGGCGAGCCGTTCGATTCGTGGACCAGCACGGTGCTCATCATCGGCTATGCGGTGCCGGGCTTTCTCATCGCCGTGCTGCTGCTCATCGTGTTCGCCGGCTCGTCGTTCTTCCAGTGGTTCCCGTCACGCGGGCTCACCTCCGACAACTGGGACCAGCTCTCGCTCATCGGCAAGATCGTCGACTATTTCTGGCATCTGACGCTGCCGATCATCGCCATGTCGCTCGGCGCGTTCACGACCATGACGTTTCTCACCAAGAACAGCTTCCTTGACGAGATCCGGAAGCAGTACGTGGTGACGGCGCGCTCCAAGGGCCTCGGCGAGCACGAGGTGCTGTACGGCCACATCTTCCGCAACGCGATGCTGATCGTCATCGCGGGCTTTCCGGCGGCCTTCATCGGCGCGTTTTTCTCGGGCGCGCTCCTGATCGAGACGGTGTTCTCGCTGGACGGGCTCGGGCTGCTCGGCTTCGAATCGGCGATCAAGCGGGACTATGCGGTCGTGTTCGCGACGCTCTACATCTTCGCGCTGATGGGCCTCGTCGTGAACGTGATCACGGATTTCGTCTATACGCTCGTCGATCCGCGCATCGATTTCGAGAGCCGGGAGGTCTGAGGCGATGGACGCGCGACGGGACGAGGACGGACCGGAGCCGGCGCCGGAGATCAGGGCGGATCTCGTACGCCCGCCGCTGTTTTCGCGCCGGCGGCCGCAGGTCAAGCTGTCGCCGATCAACGCGCGGCGGTGGGCGAGCTTCAAGGCGAACCGGCGCGGCTACTGGAGCCTCGTCATCTTTCTCGTGCTGTTCGTCGTCACGCTGTTCGCCGAGCTCATCGCCAACGACCGGCCCCTGATCGTGCGCTACAGGGGCGAGACCTTGTTCCCGGTGCTGGTTAACTATCCGGAATCGAAGTTCGGCGGCTTCCTGGCGGTCACCGACTACCGCGATCCGGTCAACATCCAGGAGATCGAGGCCAACGGCTGGATGCTGTGGCCGCCGATCCGATTTTCCTACGACACGATCAACAAGGACTATCCCAACCGCGTCGACGCGGACGGACGCTGCTTCGTCGAGCGCGACGGCGTGAAGCAGCAGGGCGGCCTCGGCTATCCGGCGCCGCCGCAATGGGCGGCACGGGCGCCGCTGTGCGAGGCGCCACCTGACCAGATGGCGCGCTATATGGCCATCGGCAACTGGAACTGGCTCGGGCTCGACAACCAGGGCCGCGACGTGCTCGCGCGCGTCATCTACGGGTTCCGCATCTCGGTGCTGTTCGGCCTCATCCTGACGCTGCTCTCGAGCGCGGTCGGCGTCGCGGCGGGTGCGGTGCAGGGCTACTACGGCGGCTGGCTCGACCTTCTGATGCAGCGGTTCCTCGAGATCTGGGGCAATATCCCGACGCTCTACGTGCTGATCATCATCGCGGCGGTGCTCGTGCCGGGGTTCTGGACGCTGCTTCTCGTGCTGCTGGCGTTCCAGTGGACGAGCCTCGTCGGCGTGGTACGCGCCGAGTTCCTGCGCGCGCGGAACTTCGAGTACGTGCGTGCGGCGCGCGCGCTCGGGCTCTCGGACCGGACCATCATGTGGAAGCACGTGCTGCCGAACGCGGCCGTCGCCACGCTGACGTTCATGCCGTTCCAGCTCTCGGGATCGATCACGACGCTGACCTCGCTCGACTTCCTCGGCCTCGGCCTGCCGCCCGGCTCGCCGTCGCTCGGCGAATTGCTGCTGCAGGGCAAGGGCGACCTCGGCGCGCCGTGGCTCGGCATGAGCGCGTTCTTCTCTATCGCCATCATGCTGTCGCTCCTGATCTTCATCTTCGAAGGGGTCCGCGACGCGCTCGATCCCCGCAAGACGTTCGCCTGAGGAGCGCGCCATGTCCCGGGAAGTCCTGATCAACGTCAAGAACCTGTCGGTCGCCTTCCGAGCCGGCGGGGTCACGACCACCGCGGTCAAGGGCGTGTCGTTCCGCATCGGCAAGGGCGAGACGGTGGCGCTGGTCGGCGAATCCGGCAGCGGCAAGTCCGTCTCGGCGCTGTCGATCCTGAAGCTGCTGCCCTATCCGCCCGCCTCGCACCCCACGGGCGAGATCTTCTTCGAGGGCAGGGATCTCCTGAAGGCATCGGAAGCGGAGCTGAAGCGTATCCGCGGCGGACGCATCTCGATGATCTTCCAGGAGCCGATGACGTCGCTCAACCCGCTGCACAGCATCGAGCGGCAGGTGGGCGAGATGCTCAAGCTGCATCGCGGACTCTCCGGGGCGGCGGTGCGGGCGCGCGTGCTCGAGCTTCTGAGCAAGGTCGGCATCCCGGAGCCCGAGAAGCGGCTCGACGCGTTTCCGCATCAGCTTTCGGGCGGGCAGCGCCAGCGCGTCATGATCGCCATGGCGCTCGCCAACGAGCCGGACCTCCTGATCGCCGACGAGCCGACGACGGCGCTCGACGTGACGATTCAAGCGCAGATCCTCGAGCTCCTGCGCGATCTGCAGCGTGAGATGGGCATGGCCATGCTGCTCATCACGCACGACCTCGGCATCGTGCGGCGGATGGCCGAGCGCGTCTATGTGATGCAGAGCGGCTCGATCGTCGAGGAAGGCCCCACCGAGGCGCTCTTCACGGCGCCCCGGCATGCCTATACGCGCCACCTCCTCGCTGCGGAGCCGAAGGGCCAGCCGCCCCCGTTCAAGGCCGACGCGCCGGTGATCGCCGAGACGACCGACCTCAAGGTGTGGTTCCCCATCAAGCGCGGGTTCTTTCAGCGGACCGTCGATCACGTGAAGGCGGTCGACGGCGTCTCGGTCCGCATCCTGGCCGGGCAGACGGTGGGCGTGGTCGGCGAATCCGGATCCGGCAAGACGACGCTCGGGCTCGCGATCCTGCGGCTCATCTCCTCGCAGGGGCCGATCGTGTACCTGGGCAAACGTATCGACGGCCTCTCGTCGAAGGAGATGCGTCCGCTCCGGCGCGACATGCAGGTGGTGTTCCAGGATCCCTACGGCTCGCTCTCCCCGCGGCTCTCGATCTTCGGCATCATCGAGGAAGGGCTGCTGATCCAGAAGCCCGAGTGGACGGAGGAGGAGCGACGCGCGCAGGCGGCGCGGGCGCTCAAGGAGGTGGGGCTCGATGTCTCCGCGCTCGATCGCTATCCGCACGAGTTCTCCGGCGGGCAGCGCCAGCGCATCGCCATCGCACGTGCCATGGCGCTCGAGCCGAAGTTCATCGTGCTCGACGAGCCGACCAGCGCGCTCGACATGAGCGTGCAGGCGCAGATCGTCAATCTGCTGCGCGAGCTGCAGGCCAAGCGCGATCTCGCCTACGTGTTCATCAGCCACGATCTCAGGGTCGTGCGTGCGCTCTGCAACTATGTGATCGTCATGCGCAACGGGCGGGCGGTCGAGGAAGGCCCGGCCGAGGAGATCTTCACGGCGCCGAAGGCCGACTACACCAAGGCGCTGCTAGCGGCCGCATTCGACATCAAGGCGACGCACCGCGCCGAGGCCGCCGGCTGAGCGCTGCCCTCATGGGGCGATTGCCCCCGTTCGGGCGCCGCGGCCGCATTGCGGCTTGAGGGGGCGGGCGTTTTGCGACATCCTCGGGGTCCCTCTCCCCTTTTTGCGCCGGTGACGATACCCATGAGCACAACGCCGGAGGGTTTCCGCGGACCCTCGGTCGAAGCGACCATCGAGCAGATCCGCTATTGGGTGCCCACGATCTCCGACGTGGCCCGCATTCTCGAGGCGCGAGAGGACGAGAGCTGGCTCCTCTTGCTCGATCCGCATCTCGCCACGGCGTGCCCGGTCGCGATCGCGCTCAGGCAGGACGGCCGCTTCGATATCTCGCTTGCCGGGGAGACCTACGAGGATCGCGCGGTCAAGAGCCTCGACCAGCTCGTGGCGCTGCTGGAGCGGATCGTGGACGGGGACGTGATCCGGCGGAGCTGGTGCAGCACGGCGACGGGCGCACCGCAGGGCGTCGAGACGCACGTCCGGCTCGGAGCGGGCGTCGTGTTCCGCAACGGCCCGATCCCCGCCGACGGGGCCTCATGCTGCGACCGCCATTTCCTCCCCTATCGCCGTCCGCTCTAAGCTTCGTGTGTCGGGCCGGCGGGGCCAGAAGCGATCATGGTCTGGCTCGTCGTGGCTGCGTACGGCGCGAGGCGGCGGATGGTGGCAATCGGAGCGGACTGTTTGGCGATGCGGTCGGCGGCTTCCGGCAGCGTCTCCGCGGTCACGGCCATGTGGTGGGCGTTCGCGTGCACCATCATCAGAGCGTCGCACATGATGCCGACATGCCCCTTCCAGAATACGAGGTCGCCGCGCTTCAGCCCGTCGAGCTCCGCTGGGATCGGAACGGGCTCGCCGAGCTCGGCCACCTGCATGTCGGTGTCGCGCGGCGCGCCGATGCCGGCGGCCGCGAGCGCGGTCTGGACGAGGCCCGAGCAGTCGATGCCGATGCGCGTGCGGCCGCCCCACAGATAGGGCGTTCCGATCAGGCGCTCGGCGATGTCCACGAAGTCACGCTCGTAGCGATCGTGCTCGGTGACGTGGCGCGTCACGATGAAGCCTCCGCGCTCGAGCCGGCAAAAGCGCTCGCCCCATTCGGCGATGCGAAGCTCGGCGTTGAGAGGCAGATGCATGACGGGCGGCGTCTTGATGTCGGGGCCGGGGTAGACGAACGTGCCGAGCGCCTTGACGCGGTGGGTTGTAGGCACGATCTCGCCGGTAAGGGCTGCGGCGGGAACGTAGCCCACGTAGCGGTCCCGCTCGATCTGCACCCAGGCCCAGCCTTCCCGCTCGTCGTAGACCCTGACCAGCTCTCCGTAGAGCACCTCGTTCTCGAGTCCGAGGTTGGGGTTCGGCTCGCGCTTGAGGGGCACGGCGGGCCGCGTCACCTGGCGAACCACGCCGGCCGAGTAGCGCGGCGCCTCGACCTCGCCGCGGAGCGCGAGCGCGGCGAGATCCGGGCGCACGGCGTGGCGGCGCGGGTCGAGCGCGGGCTGCGGCGGCGGGGGAGGCCGCTCCTCCGTCCCTCCTTCGGTCGCCGGCGTTTCGTCCGTCATGCGGAGAGCTCCCGGGTGAGCCACGAAAAGAGGGCACGCGCCGTCTGCGGCTCGCCGCCTTTCGGACCGAGCGGGCGCGCGGCTGGCCGCCATCCGTAGAGATCGAAGTGGGCAAAGCGCTTCGCGTTCCTCACGAAGCGCCGCAGGAACAGCGCCGCGGTGATGGCGCCCGCGAACGGCGATTCGTAGACGTTGTTCATGTCGGCCACCTCGCTGTCGAGGTGGCGCTCGTAGCCGGGCCAGAACGGCAGGCGCCACACCGGGTCGCCGACCGCCTGGGCCTCGGCCGCAAGCGCCGTCGCGAAGGCGTCGTCGTCGCAGAAGAAGGCCGGCAGATCGGGACCGAGGGCGACGCGGGCGGCGCCGGTCAAGGTTGCGAACGTCAGCATGGTGTCGGGGCTCTCCTCGTCGGCGAGCGAGAGCGCGTCGGCGAGGACGAGGCGGCCTTCCGCATCGGTGTTGCCGATCTCGACGGTCTTGCCGGCCCGGCTCAGGAGAACGTCGCCGGGGCGGAAGGCGTCGCCCGAGACGCTGTTCTCGGCGGCGGCGATGACGAGGCGCAGTCTGATGTCGAGGCCGCGGCTCATGACCATCGCGGCGAGCGTCAGCGCCGCGGCGGCTCCGCCCATGTCCTTCTTCATCAGCAGCATGCCGGAGGCGGACTTGATGTCGAGGCCGCCGGTGTCGAACGTGATGCCCTTGCCGACGAGCGTGAGGGTCGGCGCGTCGGGCGCGCCGCCGGGCTTCTGCCAGCGCAGGTCGATGAGGCGGGGCGCACGCGGGCTCGCCCGGCCGACGGCGTGGATCATCCGCAAGCCCTTGGCGAGGAGCTCGTCGCCGACGATGGCGTCGAGGTGCGCGCCGTGCTCGTCCGCCAGGCGCTGGGCGGCGGCCTGGAGGTCCTCGGGGGCGAGATCGGAAGCTGGCGTGTTGATCAGGTCCCGGCCTGCCCAGACGGCGGCGACCTGATCGACGATCGCGCGATGGTCGAGACCGGCCGGGATTTTGAGGCGCGGGGGCGCGGCGTCAGCCGGGGCGGTCTTGTAGCGGCGGAAGCGGTAGGCGCCGAGGCCCCATGCGAGCGCGGCGAGCCTAGCGTGGGGCGTGTCCTCCGCCAGGTGATAGAGACCGGAGGGTAGGCTCGCCGCGAGCTGCCCGATCAGGAGCTCGGAGGGGCCGGAGGGGTCGCCGGCGGCGCCGTTGCCGAGGCCCAGGACCACGCCGCCGATGGCGCCCGTGGGGCCCGGCAGCAGGATCTGCTTCCGGGCGCTGCCGGTGAAGCGGTGGGCTTCGAGCCAGCGCCAGGCGCTCTCGTCGAGGCCGACGCCGCGCGCGGCCGCCGCGGTGTCGGAGAGAAGGTAGATGGGGGTGCTCGTTTCGGCAGCGTCGTGGGGCGCCAGCACGTCGGTCGGGGAGAGCGGGCGCGCCACGGTGGATGTGTCGGTCATGAACGGGGTCTTTGTCTCGCGAAAATCGGCCGCTTGGACGGGCCGGCTATGATGGGGCATTATCCGTTCATACGGTGGGAAAGACAATCGCAAGAGGGTGCGCAGGAATGGCTGACGACGGCTTTCAACTCATCATCGGCAACAAGAACACCTCGAGCTGGAGCCTCAGGCCATGGCTGGCATTCAAACAGGCCGGCATCCCCTTCAAGGAGGTTCGAATCAATCTCCGTGCCCCCGACATGAAAGTGCAAATTCTCGCCCATTCGCCGGCCGGAAAGGTTCCCGTGCTCTGGGTGGGCGATCTCATGATCTGGGACAGCCTCGCGATCCTCGAGTTTCTCGCTGATCGGTATCCGGAGAAGGCACTCTGGCCCGAGCCCCTTGCGGCGCGGGCGGTGGCGCGCGCGGCGAGCGCGGAAATGCATTCGGGGTTTCAGCCGCTGCGCGAGCATTGCCCCATGAAGTTCCTGTCGAAGGAGCCCAGGTCCGAGCTTCCCGAGGCCGTTGACGACAACATCCGCCGGGTCGTCGGGCTGTGGAAGGACTGCCGCAGCCGCTTCGGGGCGGATGGTCCGTTCCTGTTCTCGCGCTTCTCGATCGCGGATGCGATGTATGCGCCGGTCGCCTCGCGGCTTCGGACCTATGTGACGGATCTCGGCGCGTTTGGCGACGACGGGACGGCGGCGGCTTACATCGACGCTCTGTTCGCGCTTCCCGCGATGGAGGAATGGGCCCAGGGCGCGCGCGAGGAGATGGCGGCCCGTTAACGGGTGGTTGTGCTCCGTTAAATCTTTATTGACCGCTGTATCGGAAAGTGACGGAAGACCGGGCATCCCGCCCGGCCCCCGTTCCGTGAAGACGAGCAGTGGAGACTTTCATGGCCGCCGATCTCGAGGCACGACCGGCCGGACCGTGCCGATCCCTCGGCGTCCTGGCGGCGCTGGCGGCAAGCCTCATGCTGGGCGCGTGTGCGGCGCAGGTCGGCGGGGGCGAAAGCGGCGACCTCTTCTCGGCGCTGCAACCGCAGTCGAGCGAAGAGGCCCAGAAGGCTGCCGCGCCTTCCGAGCCGGCGGCGGCCGCGGAGTACTGGGGCAAGATCTACGCGAAAAATCCGCGCGACCTCGAGGCTGCGCTCGCGTATGCGGAGAGCCTGAAGCTCACCGGCCAGAAGCGCGAGGCGCTCGCCGTCCTGCAGCAGGCGTCGCTGATCCACGGCACCAACAAGAAGCTCGCCGCCGACTACGGGCGGCTGGCGCTCGAGCTGGATCAAGTCAGCGTCTCAAAGAAGCTTCTCGAGATCGCCGACGATCCCGCCAATCCCGACTGGCGCGTCGTGATGGCGCGCGGGACCGCCTTGGCCAAGGAAGGCAGCTACCGCGAGGCGATCGCCTTCTACGAGCGCGCGCAGGCGCTCAACCCGCAGCATCCCTCGGTGCTCAACAACCTGGCGCTCGCCTATACGATGAGCGGGGAGCCCGAGCGCGGCGAGACGCTTCTGCGGCAGGCGTCGGTGTCCGGCAGCGAGACCACCCGCGTGCGGCAGAACCTCGCCTTGGTGCTCGGCTTGCAGGGCAAGTACGACGAGGCGACCAAGGTGGGCTCGCTCGATCTGCCGTCCGAGGACGCTCAGGCGAACACGGCGCTCTTGAAAAAGATGGTCAAGCTCGACGCAAAAGCGGCGCCCGCGCCGCTGCTGCTCGCAGAGCCGCCCGCGGCCGCATCCTGGGCACCCGCCATCGCCGAGGTATCGGCCGAGCCCGCCCGGGCGGCTGCCGGGTCTCTGCTTCGTCCGAGCTCGGTCGAGACCGGCTCGGCCGCCTCGGCCTCCGACAATCGCTCTGCGAGCCTGTTCAGCGCTGACTGATCCTTGCGGCACCGGCGAAGTCCGACCCTCCTTATCTAGACCGATGGTTGCGTGGACCGATGGCGGAGCCATGCTCCGCCCGGCGGGGAGACGTCTCAAAGCGCGCGCGTTTGTTCACGCCTCTGCTCAGGCTTTCCGTTTTCCCACAGCCCTCGCGCGTGAGCGCTGCGTTCACGCGGAGCGGGCGAGGGCGTGCGCGTCCTCTTTGCGCAAGCGGGGCGCGGCCGAGACTACTGCAGCTTCCAGAAAGTGATCGCGGCGGGGCCGAGGATCACGAGGAAAAGAACCGGCAGGAAGAACAGGATCATCGGCACGGTGAGCTTGGGCGGGAGGGCCGCGGCCTTCTTCTCCGCTTCGCCCATGCGCATCTCGCGGTTCTCCTTGGCCATGGTGCGCAGCGCCTGGCCGACTGGGGTGCCGTAGCGCTCGGCCTGGATCAGCGCCGTCGTCACCGCCTTGACGCTCGGAAGGGCGGTGCGCTTGGCGAGGTTCTCGTAGGCGAGGCGCCGGTCCGGCAGATAGGAGAGCTCGGCCGTCGTCAGCGACAGCTCCTCGGCAAGCTCAACGCTCTGGGCGGCGACCTCCTTCGCCACCTTGCCGAACGAGGCTTCCACGGACATGCCCGATTGCACGCAGATCAGCAGCATGTCGAGCGCTTCCGGAAAGGAGATCTTGATCGCTTGCTGGCGTTTCTGAACGAGGTTTTGAATGAAGACGTTGGGAAGATAATAGCCCGCTCCGGCCGCGAGGACGGCATAGAGCGCCTTCATCGTCGGAGAGGCTTGGATGTCGGCGACGAGGAACAGGTAGACGAGCGCGACCGCGAATGCCGCCGGTGGCGCCGCGACGCGGAAGAACATGAAGGCGACGAGCGGCGCCTCGCCGCGCAGGCCCGCCATCTTGAGCTTGTTGCGCAGGGCCTCGTTGTCGAACTGGGAGCGCAGGTCGAACTTGTCGACGATCTCGCGCATGAACCCCTTTGAGGTCTGGCGCAGCTTGGCCTTGGATTTTCCGCTGCGTTGCTCCTTGCTGAGGTCGGCAAGGCGCTGGGAGCGCAGCTTGTCGCGCTCGAGTGCCATGACGCGCATGCGCTGGTTCATCCGGTCGCGCGCGAGGACCGGCATGACGAGCGCGAGGATGGTCGCGAACGCCGATACGGCAGCCAGCACCGTCGCCAGAAAGGCGGGAGATGTCACGGTATCGATGATGTCCTGCATGGCGCGGCCTCTCGCGGGCTCAGGCCCTAGAATTTCTATGGCCTAGAATTTGAAATTGATCATCTTGCGCATGACCATGATGCCCAGGAACATCCAGAACAGGCCGGCGAAGATGAAGATGTTTCCCGTGCGCGTGGTGAAGAGCGGGGCGATGTACTCGGGCGAGGAGAGGTGCACCATGAGCATCACGCCCGGCGGCAGGCTGCCGAGAATCATGGCCGATGCCTTCGCCTCGGAAGAGAGCGCCTTGACCTTCATGGCCATCTTGAAACGGTCGCGCAGCACGCCGGAGAGGTTCGAAAGGGCTTCGGCGAGGTTGCCGCCCGATTGCTGCTGAATGGCGATGACGATCGCCAGGAACTTCATTTCCGGGAGCGGTACGCGCCGCGTCAGGCGTTCGAGGCCCTCGGGCAGCGACACGCCGAGGCGCTGCTGGTCGATCACCTCCTGGAACTCGCTCGCAATCGGCTCCGGGCTCTCCCTGGCGATCACGCCGAGGCATTCGTTCAGCGGCAAGCCGGATTTGATGCCGCGAACGATGATGTCGATCGAGTTGGCGAGCTCGGCGAGAAACTTCTTCTGGCGCCGGGCCGTGATCTTGGCGAGGACGAAGCGCGGCAGGCCGAAGCCGCCGACCAGGAGCGCGACGAACAGCAGCATGGGGCGCATGACCGGGGCGGACGCCGGCAGGAAGCTTTCGGCGATCACGACGGTCACGACGGCGGAGACGGCACTCGCGATCCAGAACGTCCGCGGCGAGATGTCGAGGCCGGCGCGCTCGAGGCGCAGGCGCAGCGATACCTTCTCGCGCGCCTTCTGCCTGTTCTCCATGTCTTTCAGAGTGTCGGCGACCTGCTTCTTGCGGTTCGCGGCGATCTCCGCCGTGGCCTGGATGGCAATCTTTTTGCCGCGGGTCTCGCTGACGCCGGCGACGCGCTTGTCCTTCATGCGGTCGGCGGAGACGTACGGATAGAGGAAGGCGTAGGCCATCGCCGCAAAAGCGACGGCGGCGATCAGCGCCGTCAGCAAGGGCATCATGTCCGTGTCGGTCATCGGCTCGCCCCTCGGGTCAGTTGCGGGTTTCGCCCAGGGGGACGCCGTTGGAATCGAGAATTTCCGCCGCGGCGAGCGCGCCCGCGAGACGGCTCTCCTCCTTGTAGTACTGGGCGCGCTCCCAGAAGGCCGGGCGTGCGATGCCGGTCGAGCGGTGGTGTCCGACCAGCTTGCCGTGCGCGTCCTCGCCGGTGATCTCGTAGACGATCAGGTTCTGGAGGGTGATGATCTCATCCTCCATTCCGGTGACTTCGGTGATGTGCGTCACCTTGCGCGAGCCGTCGCGCAGACGGGCGGCCTGGATGATGATGTCGATCGAGCCGACGATCATCTCGCGGATGGTCTTGATGGGGAGCGTGAAGCCGCCCATCATGATCATGCTTTCGAGACGGCTCAGCGCTTCGCGCGGGCTGTTGGAGTGGAGCGTGCCCATCGATCCGTCGTGGCCGGTGTTCATGGCCTGCAGCAGGTCGAACGCCTCGGGTCCGCGGACCTCGCCGACGATGATGCGCTCGGGCCGCATGCGCAGGCAGTTCTTGACCAGATCGCGCATGGTGATCTCGCCTTCGCCCTCGAGATTGGGGGGGCGCGTCTCGAGGCGCACGACATGGGGCTGCTGCAACTGAAGTTCCGCCGAATCCTCGCAGGTGATGATACGCTCGTCGTGATCGATGCAGCCGGTGAGGCAGTTGAGCAGTGTCGTCTTTCCCGAGCCGGTGCCGCCGGAGATCAGCACGTTGCAGCGCACGCGGCCGATGACCTCGAGAACGGTCTTGGCTTGCGGTGTGATGGCGCCGAACCGCATGAGCTGGTCCAGCGTCAGGCGGTCCTTCCTGAACTTGCGGATGGTGAGGACGGGGCCGTCGATGGCGAGCGGAGGCGCGATGACGTTGACGCGCGAGCCGTCGGGCAGGCGCGCGTCGCAGATGGGGCTACTCTCGTCGACGCGGCGGCCGACCTGGCTCACGATGCGCTGGCAGATGTTCATGAGCTGCTGGTTGTCGGCGAAGCGCACGCCCGTCTTCTGCGTCTTGCCGTTGACCTCGATGAAGGTGGTCGCGGCGCCGTTGACCATGATGTCGGCGATGTCGTCGCGTGCGAGCAGCGGCTCGAGGGGGCCATAGCCCAGGACGTCGTTGCAGATGTCCTCGAGCAGCTCCTCCTGCTCGGCGATCGACATGACGACGTTCTTGACCTGGATGATCTCGCTGACGATGTCGCGGATCTCCTCGCGCGCCGCCGCGCTGTCGAGCTTGGCGAGCTGCGTCAGGTCGATGGTGTCGATCAGCGCGTTGAAGACCGTAGTCTTGACGTCGTAGTACTCTTCCGAATGGTGGCGCTGCGACTCGGCGGGCTCGGCGCGCGGAGGGGGTTGCGCCGGCTCGGGGGAGGGCGCGTGGCTTCCGGGCGCCGTCTGGGAAGGCTGCACTGCCACGGCCGCGCCCGCAGGCTCGAGCACCCGCTTCTGCTGTCCAGAATCATTCGTACGCCGGCCGAACATGGCTCACCCTCACCGCAAACGCTTCAGCTTCTCGAGGATCGGCGCCAGCGGCGATTTCTTCTCGACCTTGATTTCCTTGCGGTGGGCGAGCGCGAGCGCGATGTCCCGGAACGCCTGCGTCGCTTTCGCCTTGGCGTTGAACTCCTCGATCATCTGGCCGTTGTTGGCCGCCTGGCCGAAGTTCTCGCAATCGAAATCGATCACGGCGAGTGTCTCGAGACCGAGCGCGCCCTCGAACTCCTTCTGCGTGATCTCGGGGCGCTTCTGCATGTTCGCCATGTTGAGGACGAGGTGGGGAGCGGCGTCGTTCTTGCGCGCCGCCCGCACCAGATCGACGATGTTCTTGGCGTTGCGCAGGTTGGCGAGATCCGGCATGGCCGTGATGACGATCTCGTCGGCTTGCAGCAGAAGGCGCTTGCTCCACGGGGCCCAGGTGTGGGGCAGGTCGACGGCGACGAACGGAACGTTCTGGCGCACGACGTCGATCACCGTCTCGCAGCCCTCGGGCGTCATCTCGTAGTCCCGATCTAGCACGACGGGGGCGGCGAAGATCGACAGGTGCTTCGAGCAGGTGGTGAGGAGGCGGTCGAGCAGCACCTCGTCCAGGCGGTCCGGGTTCTGCAGCGCGTCGGCGATGCCCTGCACGGGGTCCTGGTTGAAGTCGAGGCCGGTGGTACCGAAGGCCAGATCCATGTCGGCGATGACGATGTTGGTCGACAGGATCTCCGAGAGAGTCCATGCCACGTTGTGGCAGACCGTCGACGAGCCGACGCCGCCCTTGGCGCCGACGAAGGCGAGCACCTGGCCGACGGGGTCGGACGCCGGGTTGTTGTACAGATTGGAGAGGCACTCCATCAGCTCGAACGTGGAGACCGGGGCGACGAGATACTCGGAGATGCCGCGCTTCATGAGGTCGCGATAGAGCACGACGTCGTTGGCCGTGCCGACGATCACGACCTTGGTGCCGGCGTCGCAGCTCTGGGCCAGCTCCTCGAGCTCGGCCACGAGGCTCGCGTGCGGGGCGTGTGTCTCGAGGATGATGAGATTGGGGGTCGGGCTTTCCTGGTAATGCGCGATGGCGGCTGCCGCCCCGCCCATCTGGATCGTGACATGCGCCTTGCCGAGCCGGCGATCCTCGGAGGCCGCGTGCACGGCCTCGGCCACGCCGGGCGTCTCGCAGAACGCCTGGATGGAGATGCGCGGCAGCGGGCGGGCCCGGTCGCTCAAGGCCGGGGCTTCAGCGGGTTGCGACTCCACCGTGTAAGGCGAGGGCGCCTCGAACGGCTCGGATGCTGAACTCTGCAAAGACTTGGACATGGGGTGCTACCGTTACTTTGCGATCTTCACTCTTTCGTCTTCGGACTTGTCCGCGCCCGTCGTCTCGCCCCTCACGTACTTGCCCCAGACGACATCCCTGCGCTCGCTCGGGCGGTCGCTCTCGGTGCGAGGCCCGAGAAGATCGGCGGGGTTGGCGACCTGGACGGCGAGGTTGTGCTGGTTGGCGCAGCCGAAGTTCGGATAGTTCGCGTTGTCGCGCTGCTCGCCGAGGTTGGTCGGCCAGAAGCCGCAGACTGGTGCCTCCGCCACGTAGCGCAGGTAGGAGACGCGGACGGGAGCGTCCCCGCGGCCTCCGGCATGGTAGGCTTCGACGGCAATCGAGGAGTCGGCGAAGCCGATGTCTCCCAGGATCTGTCGGATCTCGACGACGGCGTGCATGGCTGCGGTCTCGTTCTCGCCGCCGCCCGGCGCCTGGATGACCATGCGGCTGTTGCCGGCATCGCCAGCGCGCGAGCGGTCGGCGAACTCGATCACGTCCGAGCGCTGGCGGGCCGTGAGGCCACTGGCGGATGCGGGCACGCGGATCTGAATGGTCTGCGGCTCCTGGGAGACGATGATCGGATGGCGCTGCGAGGCGTCGACCATGGACCAGCCTGCGACCTGCGGCGCGGTGACGTCATGCTTGCAGCCGCCCGTCGCCGTCGCGACGACGGCGAGCGCGGCGAAGCCGGCGCGTGCGGCCATGCTTGCCGGGATCCGTCCTGTCAGGCGGGAAGCACGTCCGTACCTCATGATTGCGTCTCCAGCCTGATGGTCATTCGACGATGAAACCGTAATCGCCCTTGAGGTCCCCCGCGGGCGCGATGCGCTCGGTGCCGTAGATGCGATTGAGATGGCCCCAGAAGTTCGCCTTGCGGTCGGTCGCCTCGGCCAGTCCATCAAGAGGCCTGGCGAGGGACTTTGGTGCGACCGGCTTCACGAGGTAGGGCGTGACGATCACGACCAGCTCCGTCTCGCGCTTGATGAAGTCGCGGCTGCGGAACAGCGTGCCGAGCACCGGGACGTCCTTGAGACCGGGGAAACCGTCGATGTTCTGGCGAACGTCGTCGGAGATGAGGCCCGCGAGCGCGATCGATCCGCCGGACGGCAGCTCGACGGTCGAGTTTGCCTGGCGCTTCTTGAGCGCGGGGATCGAGGTCGAGTCGAGAACGACGGCGCCGACGTTCGTCAGCTCGCTCACCTCGCTCTCGATCTTGAGGCTGATGCGGCCCTCAGAGAGGACGACCGGCGTGAACGATACGCCGACGCCGAACTCCTTGTAGGTCACGGAAGTCTGTCCGTTGGAATCCTTGACGGGGATCGGATATTCGCCGCCGGCGAGGAACTTGGCGGGCTCGCCCGAAATGGCCGTCAGGTTGGGCTCGGCGAGCAGGCGGATCAGGCCGTCGCGCTCGAGCGCGCGCATGGTCTTGCCGATGCGATAGTCGCCGTTGCCCCATCCCGTCGTGGTGCCGGAGTTGCCGAAGGTATTTGCCGTCGGACCTTCGTTGTAGAAGGCGAGACTGTTATCAGACGGGTTAATTCCGGGAACGGGCAGGGCGCCCAGACCAGCGGCCGTGGTGAGCGGCAGCGCGTTGGCGGTCAGCAGGCTCCAGGTGAAATTGCCGGCGTTGATGTCGGCGGCGATGTTGACGCCGAATTGCTTCAGAAGCTCGCGCTGTACCTCGGCGACGACGACGCGCAGCATGACCTGCTCCTCGCCCTCGACGCCCAGCAGGTTGATGACCGGCTTGGCGTCGCCGCCGGCCTGGCCGGACTTCATCGCGCTGCTTGCGTTGACGATGGTCGTCCCACCCGATGATGCGGCCGTTTGCTGGATCGGGCCGAGATCGGACAGGAAGCCATCTGAGTTGGAGGCCGCGAAGGCGCGGGCGATGTCGGTGGCGCGGTTCGAATCCAGCGGCGTGCGCACACTGCCGATCAGGACGATGGATCTGCCGGCCATCTCGACGCGGATGTTCGAACCCGGAATGAGGCGGGTGAGAAGGCTCTCGAGCCCGCGCACGTCGGCGCCGACCGTGATGTCCAGAGTCAACACCTGCCGGCCGCGCGAATCGAAGAAGAACGCGTTGGTCTGTCCGGGCTTCTTCGCGATCAGGAAGACGCGGTTCGAGGTCTGCACGACCGCGTCGACGCTCTTCGGATCCGAGACCAGAACATCACGCAGCTCGAAGTCGAACTCGACGAGCATGGATTTTCCGGCGCCGAGCGCGATCGAGCGCGTCCCGGCTCCCTGCGAGCTGATGCGCAGGACGGATGCGTCCATCTCCGCTCTCGCGTCGGAGCTCGGGGCCAGCGCGGCGAGGATGGCTCCGCTCAGTGCCGGCAAAAGCCAAGTCCAGATCTTTCGCATTCTCCAAGTGCCTTCTGACGGCTAAACTTGTGACTTTCAGTTGACGCCGTACGCTCGCGACGCCGTGCCGTAGCGCAGGACGCGAATGGCCGTGTTCGCCTTGGTCGTCGGATCGGCGCCGGCTGTCGGTCCCTGGCTGGGATCGAGGTCGGCAATCGACCGCAGCGTGAGGCTGATGTCGCCCATGGCGTCGGCGAGCGCGAGCAGCTCAGCCTGTTGGGCGGTCAGCTCCAGGGTTGCGGTGTTCGCGCTCGTGTCGGCGGTCTTCTTGCCTTCCTTGGTCTCGATCTGCTGACCGATCGCGAGGACGCGCACGTTGCCGAACAGGAGGTCGCTCACGTACTCATCCTGCCCGTTGCGGCCACGCGTGCGGCGGATCAGGATGACGTCGACCCGGTCGTTCGGGAGGATGAGGTTGGCGACGGCCGTCTCGTCCTTGATCCGAGTCGAGATGGCGCGCATGCCGGCCGGCAGAATGGCGGCGAGGACGCCGCCCTGGCCGGCTTTCACGAGCTTCACCTGGGTGATCGGCTCACCGGCCATGATCGGCGCGCGCGCGATCGAGCCGGCGAGCTGGGTCATCGCGTCCGGCTGGTCGGTGCGGGTGATATAGCCCGCCGTCACGGTTTCCGTGGGCCAGGACTGCCAGCGGAAGAGGCCGTCGCTGGTGATCTGGCCGAGGCCGATGTCGGTCCGGGCCACGAGCACGTCGGTCGACTTGACCTTGACCTCGACGGTTTTCTCGACCGGCGGCTTGTTGACCATGCCGCGCACCATGACGAACGCCATGACGCCGGCCGTGGCCGCAATTGCCAATCCGATCAGTTGAGGACGTTTCATCGCGCGTGTTGTCCCATACGGCCCTTTGTGCCGAACACTTGTGCTCGGCTCCAAAGATTGGAGGACAAACGTCAACGCGCCGTTAATTCGTGTATCGAAACGGCTAACCGGCGGCCGCGACGACCCAGGGTGTGACCGGAAGGACAAGGAGGCCCGCCCCGGCGATGGCGATGCCGTACGGGATGCCGGAGCCGGGTTTGTGGAGGTCGATGGCCCAGTCCGGCGCGTAGATGCCGAGCAGAGGCTGTTTTCTGTAGAAGAGAATGAGGAGGGCAAGGACGCCGCCCAGAACGGCGGTGAGGCCCAGAAACAGCTGGAGTTGGTCGAAGCCGACCCAGAGCGCGCCGACGGCGAGCAGCTTGGCGTCACCGCCGCCGAAGCCACCGATGGCAAAGAGCACGATGCCGGCGGCCAATACCACCGCGCCCGCCGCGATGTGCAGCAGGATCTCGCTGGGGGACAGCCCCATCACAGGGGCTGTAACAACGAAAGCCGCAGCAAGCGCCAGCGAAACCTTGTTGGGGATGGTCATCGTCAGCAGGTCCGTCGCGGCCGCAAAGGCCATGATGGCTGCAAAGATCATCAAAACGGTGGACGCAATCACGATACGCACCTTTGTCTGTACTGGCCCGTCCGCGTCCTCTTGGGGCGGCTGTCGAGCGTGTCATTCATGACAAGAGTCGCGCATTCCGGTAAACGGCGCGTTATTTCCGCTTCTCCCGAGGTGGCTCAGTGGGCCGAGCCGTCCGGGACTTGACTCTCGACCACGCCAAAGAGGTTGGTCAGGGCAATCTGAAAATTGGTCAGGCTGAATACGATCCCCATTCCGAGGATCGCTGCAAGCAGACCATATTCGATCGCAGTGGCACCGATCTCGTCGGCCCAGAATCTTTTCATAAGCCCGGTCATGCGCGCTCCTGGCACTCAGTGTTTTGCTCAACCATAGCGCAAGCGGGGTTAACATCTGGTGCGGTTGCGCCAAATCAGCGTTCGGAAACAAACAGGCCACCTGGGTTGACCTTCCAGGTGGCCTGTCATAGTCAGCTTTTGGCGTAGAGGCTTACTGGCCAGCGCCGTCGAGCTCGCCGCCGACCGTTTCAAAGATACCCTGGAGGCTGGTCCGGAGGGTGCCGAGGGCGCCGATGATGCCGACGCCGACGATGGCGGCGATCAGGCCGTACTCGATGGCCGTGGCACCCGACTCGTCCTTCATGAAGCGCGAGAGGAAATTGGTCATGACTCTAAACTCCCATATGACTCTTCTCAGTTCCCGCGCCGGACGTCCCGCTCGCGTCTGAACTGAGAGGGAGACTACGGTCCATTCGTTAAATCGATGTAAAAGCGATGGATCTCCAGATGAGCGAATCTTTTTGATAGGTAAAATTCATCAATACACTTCGATTTCTTGTCAGTTTTTTAAAGCATCTCTCGTGTATTCGATTGGTTTCTTGCTGTTAATCGTACTATTCTACGTGAAATTATTGCGCGTATCATAATTAATATTTTGTTGTTTCAATTTTTTTCTTTCATGGGCGATTGTGGTATCTAGCCGCCCCCGCATTGGCGAGCTCGGGTCCGCATCTCGCCGTTCTCTATCCTGGCTTATTTCTGAAATGTCATAAGCAGAACGACGCGCGGACTGGCCGCGCGTCGGGGAAATTCTCGCCGGTTGAGAGGCGCAGTGGCCGTCTACTCGTAACGGCCGTGGCAGTGCTTGTACTTCTTGCCCGAGCCGCACGGGCAGGGCGCGTTGCGCGAGACCTTGCCCCAGGTGGCCGGCTGATCGGGATCGACGGCGCCGGCCGCCTTGCGCGTCTGGAGAGGAGCGCGCTTGGCGGGAGAGGCGCCGCCCCGTCCACGTGCCGCGATGGCGGCGTCGACCAGAGCCAGCTCCTCGCTCAGCTCGTCGCGGCCGGTGGTGGGATCGATGTGGTGCGCATACATTTCCGGAAGCTCGGGCTCGTCGAGCTCCGGCGGCTGCTCGCCCGGAGGCGCGAGCTCCACATGCATCAACTGCCCGGTGGTCGCCTCGCGGAGCCGGGACAGCATGCTCTCGAACAGGACGAACGCCTCGCTCTTGTACTCGTTCAGCGGGTCGCGCTGGCCGTAGGCGCGGAAGCCGATGACCTGGCGCAGGTGCTCCAGCGTGACGAGGTGCTCGCGCCACAGGTGGTCCAGCGTCTGCAGCAGGACCATCTTCTCGATCTGACCGTAGGTGTCGGGTCCGATCTCGGCGGCCTTCTGGGCCGCCTTCTCGCTGGCGGCCGTCTTCAGGCGCTCGAGGATCTCCTCGTCGGCGATGCCTTCCTCCGCGCCCCACTCCTCGAGCGGCAGGTCGAGGCCGAAGATCGCCTGCACCGCCTCCTTGAGGCCCGTCATGTTCCATTGCTCGGCGTAGGCCCGCTCGGGAATGAAGCGCGACACGAGATCGCTCAGGACCTGTTGGCGCAGCTCGGCCACGATCTCGGAGACGTCGTCCTCGGCCATGATGTCCTTGCGCTGGTCGAAGATGACCTTGCGCTGATCGTTCATCACGTCGTCGTACTTCAGGATGTGCTTGCGAATGTCGAAGTTGCGCGCCTCGACTTTCTTCTGCGCCATCTCGAGGCTCTTGTTCATCCACGGATGGGTGATCGCCTCGCCTTCCTGGAGGCCCAGCGTCTTCAGCACGCTGTCCATGCGATCCGAGC
>JRYH01000896.1_pt1 | contig 48479 bp, 46 predicted proteins | sample 235351 | NCBI WGS metagenome assembly JRYH01 (sample SAMN03074221, study PRJNA261480) | activated sludge metagenome | biome: Wastewater Treatment Plant; feature: Wastewater; material: Activated sludge; isolation source: activated biomass of a wastewater treatment plant treating wastewater... ...
CGACCAACGGTTTACAAAACCGCTGCTCTACCGCTGAGCTATGCCGGCATATCTGACGATGTGTGGGACGAATAACACAAAATTTTCAAGGGAACACCCCTCAGCCGCGCCGAATGCACCGATGCCTGGCACGTGCGAGCTGAAGGGCAAGCTGAAGGCGCAGGTCGCCGCCTCAGTGTTCACCGAGCGTGCGTTCCCAGGCGAGTGCATGTCCGACGATGAGATCCAGATCTGCGAGCTCGGGCACCCAGCCGAGCCGTTCCCGGATCTTCGCTGACTCGGCAACGATCGCTTCTGCGTCGCCCGGTCGACGCGGCGCGAGGGTGGTCGGGAAAGGCCCGCCCGCGGCCCGCCTCACGGCATCGATGACCTCGAAAACGGAATAGCCTGATGAGTAGCCGCAATTGAAGATGTCAGATGCGCCGCCCGCCTCGAGGTAGCGAAGAGCGGCCGTATGTGCGGTCACAAGATCCGTGACGTGGATGTAATCGCGCACGCAGGTGCCGTCGGGCGTCGCGTAATCGGTGCCGTATACGTCCATGGAGGCGCGTTTGCCGAGCGCTGTCTCGCAGGCGACCTTGATGAGGTGCGTCGCGCGCGGCGTCGATTGGCCGGCGCGGCCGGCAGGATCAGCTCCCGCCACATTGAAATAGCGCAGCGCCACGTAGCGGAAGTCATGCGCCACGGCCGTGTCTGCCAGCATCATCTCGGTCATCAACTTCGAGGTGCCGTAGGGCGAGACGGGTCGCAGCGGCGCATCCTCCTTGACCGGGATTTGCTCCGGATTTCCATAGACCGCGGCCGTCGACGAGAAGATGAAGGAGCGCACGCCGGTCTGGACGGCCGCTTCGATCAAGGCGCGCGAGTTGACGGTGTTGTTCAGATAGTAGCCGAGCGGGTCGGCAACGGAATCCGGCACCACAATGGAACCGGCGAAGTGGATGATGGCCCGCACGCCGTGCTCGGTGATGATGCGCCGCACGAGATCCTGATCGCCGACGTTGCCCTCGATGAGAACCGCAGGGGATGGCACCGCACCGCGAAATCCCGTCGAGAGGTTGTCGATAACTACGGTTTTTTCACCAGCGTCGAGGAGCGCCAGCACCATATGGCTGCCGATATATCCGGCGCCGCCTGTCACGAGTATGGTCATGGCACGCCGTTTACCATGAAGGAGTTGAAAAAGAGTGCCCTTGAGGACGGATGGCCGGATTTTGCATGGGAGCTGTTCGGGCTCGCTGACATTAAAGTAATATTATGTGTTTGTGACTAAGATGATAGCGAGATGTACTAAGATCGATTGTGAGGATATCGAGATGCGTTCACGGGTCGTCGCCATGCTCGCGGCCGCCATCGGTCTGGCGCTGATACCGGCCGCCGCCGAAGCCGGCCATCGCCGCCACCATCACCACGGCGCGCATGCGCACCATTATGGATTCTATCACAAGCATTACCGCTCTGACTGGCGCTTCGATCCCTACGGTTACGAATTCTCGCCGCGAGGCTACTATCCCTACTACAACTCGGGTCACTGGCGCCCCACCCGTGAGCTGCGCTATCGGCGCTATCATTATCGGCCGTATGCATCGCTGCCGCCCTATTACCGGGCTTGGGGCTATCCGCAGCGCTACTACGTCCACCGCAAGTGGCATCACCGCCACCACGGCCACCATCGCCATCACCACTGGTGAGCAGAAAGCCGCTGATGAATGGGTCGGTTTTTGCCCATTTCATAGCGGCTTTTCGGCGTCTTCTCGGCAACAAACGACCGCGTTCACGCCCTATTCATTGGGCATGTGGTGATCTCTGAGCACGACGGCGCTGCCCCGCTCTGCGGCGGCCGCCGATGCGAATAGATCCGGTTTACGAGTGATGGGAGAAAGAGCCCCATGATCAAGAAATTCGTGCACGGCCTGATGGCGCTGATGCTGGTGGCGGGCGCCGCCGTCTCTTCGACCCAGCCTGCCGAGGCGGGACGGGGCGGGCGCGTTGCGGCGGGCGTCGCAGCCGGCATCATCGGCCTCGGCCTGCTCGGCGCCTACGCGCACTCGCGGGATCGCGATTACTATTACCGCTCGCGAGGCGAGTGCTATCCGGGGCCCGAGGAGTGCGGCTGGAAAAACCGTCGCTGCTTCATCGATAGCTGGGGTGATCGCGTCTGCCGCGGCGGCCGCTGGACCTGCTGGCGCCCCACCTATTGCGATTGATCGCAATAGCGCCTGAGCGTTTGAGGGCGGGCGCGAACGCGCACCCACCGAGGACGTGAAGCAGTAAAAAAAAGATCCATCAAGTGTGAACGCGCTCTGGGATCCATGAACCATCCCGAGGGCGGTGCCGACACGGCGCCGCCCTTTTTTATTGGGAGCCGCCTCGGCGCTGATGGGCAGCCCAATGCAGCGCGATCGCTGCCGCATTGGACACGTTAAGGCTTGCAAGCGTCCCGGCTGTCGTGATCGAAATCAGACGGTCGCAGGACTCCTGCGTGAGACTGCGCAGGCCTTTCCCTTCTGCGCCGAGCACGAGCCCCGTAAGCCCGGCGAATGACTCATCCTCAAGGGAAGCGTCACCTGTTCCTTCCAGTCCGAGAAGCTGGAAGCCGATTTCCTTGAGCTCGAGCATCGTTCGAGCGAGGTTTTGTACCGGAAGCACCGGAACCTGGTCGAGCGCACCCGACGCGGCCTTGGCCAGCACGCCGTTGAGCGGCGGACTATGGCGTCGGGTCACGATGAGCCCGGCCGCGCCGAAAGCTGCTGCAGAGCGAAGCACGGCGCCCGCGTTGTGTGGATCAGTGACGTGATCGAGCAGAACGATCGGTCCCATTTCCCGGGCCCGCGCGACGAGCTCGTCGAGGCTTGGCTCGGGCAGAGGCTCGGCTTCGAGAAGCAGGCCCTGGTGCACGGTGTCGGCGCCGAGCAGATGATCGAGGTCGCCGGGCGTCGCTCGATCGATTGTCACTCCCCGCGCGGCGATGACCTCAGCTAGGCGCCGTTCGGCATTCTCGGTCGCGAGCAGCCGCACCACCGGACGAAGCGGATTCTTTAACGCGGCTTCGACGGCATGGCTTCCGAAAAGCCGGACCAGCCCGTCGCTGCCGCTTGCCGCCTCCGCTACTTGCTTGCCGTCACGTCCCGGCGCACGCCGCCCGTGACGGAATGCGTGCGTGCCACGGCCGGAGCGCTTATTGCTGCGCCGTTTTTCTCGTTCTGAGCCCGATGTCATCCCGCCTTCATGCCTTCGGATCGCGCCTTCTCCAGGGGCGGGCGCGCGGCCCATTGGACCGACGAGAGGCGCCCACCGCCCGGGCCCGATCCCATACGGGTTTTTCTGCGCTTTTCCAATTGACATCCGGAGGATGGATTACGATAAGGGCAAGCGTTGCCCTGCCGCTCGGCGAGCGCAGGGCGATTTTTATTTAGCCGGCAAGCAAGCGCTTCGTTCGGCTGACGCGAGGATTGGTCACGGAGGGATGCCCGAGTGGCTAAAGGGGACGGACTGTAAATCCGTTGGCTTCGCCTACGCTGGTTCGAATCCAGCTCCCTCCACCAGTTCCTTCGCTTTTACTCGATTGAAATTGTTCAGAGAAGATCGCCCGGTTGCGTGAAACGCAGCCGGCGCGAGGTGCCATCCGGCAAGTTCATGCGCTGGGCGTCGGCTACGCCCTCCCGTCTGGAGCGTGAATCCCTGATCTCATTGAAGAACGAAGTGTCCGATGCGGTGCCTCGGATCGAAAGACGCTCTCGCGAACGTATTGGGTCGCGAGATGCGCCAAGCGAGGTCTTGCGCGCGGCGTCGCCGGCCTCGCGGCATGGAGATGGATCGGCAAGGCATGGACAGCCTAAAGACGGGGCCGTCTGTTGTGCCCATCTCAACCGCGTCACTGTTGACCCGCATGTTCAGGTGCGTGAGCCCGCTATGGCGCCGGAATCCGAAAAAATATGACGGAAAATGCGTAAATCAATGCCGCAATATGGGCTTGTACGTAGTTAAAATCACCTAAGCCCACTGGATATCGCGATCATATTCCCGCGAATAGACCTTTTGCCAAGGCACCCGGATCTTCCATTGAGGACGGCACGCGATGCTGTCACCATGACGATCTCCGAAAATGATCTTTTCGGCGGAAAAAATAGGGTGCTTACGTATGTATTGTGCGTCGCAGCGAAACATACCTCCGACAAATGAGCAGAAGCAGCGTGACCTTGTAAAGCACGCATTCTGGGACCCGCCCGTTCGCATCCATCAATACATGTATCGCAGAAGTACGTACAGTGATTAATTCAACGAATATGACGATATAAAAACGTCGCGTCAGCTGCATTCCGCATGGAGTACAATGGAATAGGAGCGAAATTTCAGCGGAAATATCAATCGGATGAAGATGGAAGCGAGGCGAAACACACCAATCAGAAGCGGAGCGCTATGAGACAATCCAAGACAACTATTTTACACAGGCAAACATCCAGAGAAGGATATCATCAGACTGTTGAACTGGAGATGCGTCGTCTCGGCGCATTCTGAAAGTTTGGCGTTGAGCAGCTCAAGTCGGCCCGATCCCATAATGGGATCGGGATAATTACTAACGGTAAAAAAACCGAACGGGCGACAGCGGAGGATATCCATGGAGTTGGGAAAGCGATCCGGCAGGATTATCGCTTCAGCGATGATGCTCGCTTTTTTCCCGGGCGCGGCAACGGCCGCTAGTTTCGGAAAAGAAAATGAGAAAATAAATCTCGTTGTGGGGTATCAGCCCTATTACACCGAAGCGTGGTCCGGCGTCGTAAACAACGGAAAGAAGTTCTGGAAGAAATATCTCCCCGAAGGGTCGACGGCGAGCTTCCAGGTAGGGCTTCAGGGCGCCGTGATCGTCAACTCGATGACGGGTGAGAAGCAGCATATCGGCTATGTCGGCGACATGCCGGGCATCGTCGCCACCTTCCAGTCGGAACCCAGCCGTGGCGGCACCGATATCCGCATCGTCGGCGTCCTCGGCACATCCAAGCAGCAGTGCAACGTTTTCCTCGTTCGGAATGAAGCCCCGGAGTTTAAGTCCGGGAGGGAAGCCGTCGCGTGGATGGACGAAAAGATCGTCGCGCTTCCGCAAGGCTCCTGCACGGACCGCTTTGCCCGCCTCGCCTTCGAGAAGGCGAGCATCAAACCGTATCGCTATCTCAATCAGAACATTGAGGTCATCACATCCAACTTCCGTGTCGGCAAGCTCGACGCGGCGGTTGTCTGGGAACCCACCGCCAGCAAGATCGAGCAAATGGGCTTGGCGCGCAGGGCCTCCAGTGGTGAGGATTTCAACGTCATCGACGGTGGCCTGCTGATCATGCTCAATGATCTCATCGAGCAGCGCCCGGACGTCGTCAGGGCATGGATGGAATCCGAACTAGAATCCCAGCTCTTTCTGGCCGATCTGGCTAACGCCTCTGAAGTGATCGACATGGTCGAGGCGCAGACGGAAAAAATCGATAGAGCCACGATTTGGAATGCACTCTACGGAGCGTCACCCAGCGAGCAGGGTGGCGGCGAGGTGAAGCTGCAGCTTGATTTTGTCGTGAACGAGCGGGTTCGCACGCTGATCGACGATGCAACTGCATTCCTTCACTCCCTGCCGTCCAAGCCGGCCTCGTCTCCGACGATCCGCGCCAACAGCGTCGACGATAGCATCGCGCGTCAAGTGCTTGAGGATCGGGGACTGGCAAGCCCAGTCGGGTTGATCAAAGCCCAACCCGTGACGAGCGCAGGCAACTACTGATCGCCGCTCGCCTTCATCCCATCGATTGACATGCCTTATTCGGAAAAAACTTGGGGGTTCTTGGCATGAACGCTTCCATCTCTGGCACTATGGCTGGCGCGCCGCCGCCGCCATCAGGCGCGGCGCGGGTGTGGCACCGGACAGTTAAGGTGCTGGCTTCGCCATCTCCGTACCTCATGCTCGCGGGCATCGCGCTATGGATCGCCATCTACTGGCTTCTTTGTGAAGGGCTGAAGCTGCCGCGCTTCGAAAAGATGCCCGGGCCAATAACGGTGATCAAGGATTGGGTTTCGACGGACCCGCGGCAGGGACTCTCGATTTACGTGCCGGAGTATTATGAGCACATCTATGTGAGCTGCCGGCGCATTCTCATCGCCTTCATTATTTCGACGGGCCTCGGAGTCCCCGTAGGCTTGCTGATGGGATGGTCGAAAACGATAAAAGACTACACGTTCCCCATCCTCGAGCTGCTGCGTCCCATTCCCGTTATGGCTTGGGTTCCGCTTGCCATTCCGATGTTCCCGGGGTTCGAGGCACCAGTTATCTTTCTTGCCACGCTGGCAGCGTTCTTCGCGACTGCGCTGAATACGATGCTCGGCGTGCAATCGATCGATGAATCCTACTTCCGTGCAGCCGGTTGCCTCGGCTCGTCGCGTTGGCACGTATTCCGCCACGTCGTTGTGCCCGGCGCCCTGCCGTTCATCTTTACCGGGCTCCAGATCAGCATCGGCGTCGCCTGGTTCTCGCTCGTAGCAGCGGAGATGGTCTCCGGAGACTTCGGGCTCGGCTATCTGATCCTCATGTCCTACGTGAACAGCACCACCGTTCCGATGGTCATCGGAATGCTCACGCTCGGCTTCGTAGGCTGGCTGAGCTCCGGAATTGTGCGCGCCATCGGCAATCGCCTCATGCAGTGGCATGTGCGGGCGCTTGCGATGCAGGGCCGCTGATCCTTCCTCCATTGCTGTCGAAGCGAATGAGCAAAACGATGACAAACAGCACGAATGGTTCTCGTCCCGGTGCGATTAGCATCCGCAACGTGACCAAGATCTACGATCCGTATGGCGTCAACGTCAAAGCCGTCGATGACTGCTCGATGGAGATCGCCGGTGGCGAGGTATGCATGATTGTCGGCCCTTCCGGCTGCGGAAAGACGACACTCCTCAATGCTCTCGCCGGGTTCCACTCGATTACGTCCGGCGAAATAAGGCTTGATGGGGAGCTGCTTTGCGGTCCCGGCAAGCCGCTTGCCGAACAGGGTGCGGACAGGATTGTCGTCTTTCAGAACGGCGCCCTGTTTCCCTGGAAGACGCTGTCGGAGAACGTCGCCTACGGACCTGTAGTTCAAGGCAAGATGTCCCAGGCCCAGGCGCTCGATAAAGCGCGCCAGAGCCTTGCGGAAGCCGGCCTCGGAAACGTTGCCGACAAATACCCTGGCGAGGTTTCGTCGGGCATGGCGCGGCGTGCCGAAATCGTCCGCGCCTTGATCAACCATCCGAAGGTTCTGCTTCTCGACGAACCGTACAGGGCCATGGATGCGCTGACCAAGTCGATCATGCACGAGTCTCTGCTCGAAATGTACGATCGCACGAAGGTGACCATCTACTTCATCACGCACGATCTCGAGGAAGCGATCTTCCTCGGCGACCGGGTGTATGTGATGACGACACGGCCATGCCGCGTGAAGAAGGTCGTCGACATCAACCTGCCTCGTCCGAGGGACTACAGCATTCTCTCGTCGAACGAGTTTCGGTTGCTCGTGGAAGAAACAAGCGAAGCCGTGCACGAGGAAGCCATTAAGGCATTCCAGGCCGGCGAGCGCGAGCTTGCCTAAGGGGAGGGGCGATCGTGTCCAACGCAGCAATCACCGCTACAAATACGCCATTCGGCGCTATGGCCGCCAACCTGCGCCGCCGCTTGACCGACATCTCGGTTCGCCGGGGAATTCTGGCGCTCATCGTGTTCACGCTGGTCTGGGAGATCGGATCCAACGCTGAGCAATGGTTTGGTGTGGCCGTTCCTTTTATCGGCAAGATCCCGGCTCCGAGCGCGGTGGCAGCGTCGGCTTCGGAGGTGATCAATACGCCGGGTTATTGGCAAAGCTGGGTGCTGAGCATCCAGCGCGTCGTGGTCGGCTTCATGATTGCAATGGTGATCGGCATCCCGTTCGGGCTGGCCCTGGCGATCAACAAGACGTTTCGTGAGCTGGCCTTTCCTCCGTTCGAGATCTTGAGGCCGATTCCTCCCCTTGCGTGGGTTCCAGCGTCGCTCATCTTCTGGCCGACGAACGAGCTCTCGATCTACTTCGTCACGTTCCTTGGCGCATTCTTCACGATCGTCATCAACGTTCTTGGCGGCGCACGCTCGATCGACGGCCGTTATCTTCAGGCTGCGCTGTCGATGGGTGCCACCAACTGGACCTTGTTTTCCCGCGTGATCCTGCCCGGCACGCTTCCTTCGATCTTCACGGGAGCCGCCGTCGGCATGGGCATCACATGGAACGTGGTTCTTGCCGCGGAGATGATTTCGGGCGGCGGCGGCCTCGGCTTCTTCATCTGGAGCTCCTACATCGGCGGCTCGCTCGAGCAGGTCGTCGTCGGAATGATCTCCATCGGCATCGCGGGCTATCTGTCGAGTGCCGTCATCCGCAAGATTGGTGACCTGTGCATGCCGTGGACGCGCAAGTTCTAGGCCGTGAGCAGCAATTCCAGAACATCATTGAGCGATACAAGGTGGAACAAACCATGTCGGTCACGTCGATAACCCCCGAGTCTGCAACGCAGACCGCGGGCAGGAGCAGGGTGAACCTGAACCACGTCTCCAAGGGTTTTGGAGAGGAGTGGGACCGCGAAGAAGTCGTCAAGGATCTCACGTTCGAGATCATGCCGGGCCTACTCACCGCCATTGTCGGGCCTTCGGGATGCGGAAAGTCCACAATCGCGAACCTGGTGGCGGGTTACGAGACGCCGGACAAGGGCGAGATCCTGCTCAACGGCAGCAAGGTCAATAAGCCCGGCCGGGATCGCATGGTCGTCTTTCAGGAGACGGCCCTGATGCCCTGGCAGACGGCGCGGGAGAACCTGCGCTTTGGCCCGAAGATCCGTCGCGAAATGAAAAATCGCGAGCTGAACAAGATCGCCGATGATTTGCTGGTCAAGGTTGGGCTTGGAGACTTCAAGGATAAGTATCCGAGCCAGCTCTCGGGCGGCATGCAGCGGCGCGCCGAGCTCGCGCGAGCCCTCATAAACCAGCCGCTGCTGCTCATCATGGACGAGCCGTTCCGCGGCCTCGACGCAATGTCCCGGCCGTTGATGCAGGAGTTTTTTCTGAAGCTCTTCGAGGAGAACCGGAGAACGAACCTGTTCGTCACCTCGGAAGTGGAGGAGGCGATCTTCCTGGCCGACAAGCTCGTCGTGCTGAGCAACCGGCCGGCCTCCGTGCGCACGATCATCGACATCCCGCTTCCGCGGCCCCGGAAGCTCTCGATGTTGAACTCGCCCGAGGCATATGAAATAAAACGCGAGGCTATGGAGATCTTGCACGAAGAGGCGATGAAGAGCTTCACCCAGACGCGCGCGATGGCGTAGCGTGGCGGCCCTGGTGCCGAGTGCTATCGAAGCGGGAACATGTCCATCGAAGTTACTGGTCTGACGAAAGCGTTCGGCCACAGGCGCGTTGTGGACGGCATCAGCTTCACCGCTGAGAGGGGATCGTTGGTTGGATTTCTCGGTCCGAACGGCGCCGGGAAATCCACAACGATGAGGCTTCTCTCCGGCTACTATCGGCCCGACGGCGGCGTTGTTAAACTGTGCGGCCGCGACGCCGTCTCGGACCCCATCGGCGCCCGATCGCTGGTCGGATATCTGCCGGAGGCGGTCCACGGCTTTCAGCACCTCTGTGTTCATGACTTTTTGATGCTGGCAGCGGAGGGCCGGGGCTCATGGGGGCGCGAGCGCGACGGCGCCATTCGGCACATCACGTCGCAGTTGGACCTCGGGTCCGTGCTCAGGCGCCGGTGTGGGGAGCTCTCAAAAGGCTGGCGCCAGCGTGTTTGGCTTGGCCAGGCCCTAATTCACGATCCCGAGATCCTGCTGCTCGATGAGCCGACGGACGGCCTCGATCCCAATCAGAAGATCGCTCTCCGTGCCCTGATCCGCACGCTTGCGAAATCTCGGACCATCCTGCTTTCGACGCACATCCTGGAAGAGGCGGAGGCGCTTTGCGATCGGATTATCGTCATCGAGTCCGGGCGGCTGGTCGCGGATGCTGGGTGCGCCGAGCTGCTTTCTGCTGATGGCCGGCTGGGTCCGGCTTATATCGCGCTGACGGCCGGCAAGCAGCGGTTAGACGCCTGATGAGGCCGGGCGTGCGGACCTGGGGCGCCGGGACGCTTGCAGTGCTTCGCCACGAGTGGCGCGCCTTGACCGCCAATCGCCTGATCCTCGTCTTCCAAGGCACATTCCTGGTTGCGCTCTCGGCGCTTATCTTCCTCGTCGCAGATTTCTACTCGGGCGATACGGCATCGCCCGCGTTGCTTGCGACGTTTCTGCCGTGGGTCGCACTGATCTTTGTGCCCGCGCTTGCCATGAGCGCGCTCAGCGAGGAAAGCGGTGACCGCGAGCTGGAGCTGCTCTCCACATTGCCTATGCGGCAAAGCTCGATCGTGACCGGGAAATGGCTTGCCCGTTGCGGCCTTCTCACCGTCACCCTTGCACTGACATTTCCGTTCCCGCTGACGATCGCCTATCTCGGCGATCCCGATTGGGGACGGGTCGCTGCCGTCTATTTCGGCGGCGTGCTTTTCCTGGCTGCTCTCCTGGCCGTCGCGCTCTTTTCAGCATCGATGTTCCGGGATCAGATCGGCGGTTTCGTCTCGGCCCTTGCCGTGCTGTTCATTCTGGTCGCACTCGGCTGGGATGCGATGGCGCGCCTTTTGCCCGAGGACCACGCGGTCGTCTTGCTCGGACTGTTCGAGTCCGTGTCGCCGAAATACTGGTTCGACCGCATCGCCAGCGGGCGCATCGAGCTTGCCGCGCTGATCTACTTCATGGCGGTCCCCGTCCTCGCGCTTTGGGGGGCTTCGATGGTGCTCCAGCTCCGGTGCGGCGCCAGCCTCGCGACACGCCAGGCGGCCTTTGGCATCGGAAAGATGTTGCCCGTTGTGCTGGCTTGTGCGTTCGCGATCGCCAGCGCGGATCGCCATGACCTTGCATTCGATGCCACGGATGAACGCGAGTACTCGCTCGACGATGCAACGAAGAAGGTCATAGATCGGGTTCCAACGGGAACTGTGATCGATCTTTACTGGAGCGCGGGCGCCGTCAATGTCCCGGCCTCGATCCGGGAGCACGCGCGCCGCGTGACGGGCCTGCTCGAGGCCATGGCGTCGCGGTCCGAGGGAAGACTGCAACTTCATAAGCACGTGCCGACACCCGAGAGCGACCAGGAGTTCACGGCCTTGAGGGCCGGCGTGGCGCTTGTGCCCATGTCGTCGGGCGACTCGTTCATGCTCGGCGCTACGGTGCGGAGCGGCGAGCGCCAGTCGCGCATCGCCTATTTCGACCTGTCCCGCGAAAGGCTTCTCGAATACGACGTCGCGCTCATGCTCGCGTCTCTCGGACGGACGAAGACGCCGCGTGTCGGGGTGCTCTCGCCGCTGGTGCTGCCGCGGCACGCCAGGGACGGGTCCGGCTCTCTCGCGGTCATCGAAGAGCTGAAGCGGGCCTACGACGTCGCGGTCATTCCGCTGTTCGACGAAAGCCTGCCTGAGGGCATCGATGCGCTGATCGTCATCGACGCGACACTGCTCAAGAGCAAGATGCTCTGCGCCATCGATCGGCACGTGATGGACGGCAAGGGGCTCGTGGTGCTGGTGGATCCCCACGTCAGATCCCTCCCTTCGAGCAACGAAGTGACGCCTCAGCCGTCGGAGGAGATCAACGACATATCGGATCTTCTTCTCCGCTACGGGCTGCGCTACGAGTTCTCGGATGTGGTGGGCGATGAAACCCTTGCGACGCCTGTCGCCGATACTGGCGGGCGTCAGTTCCCTTATCCGTTCTGGCTCACGGCAGGTGCGGGGCAACTCGCCTCTGGAGAAAGTGTGACGGCGGGATTGCGGACGCTTTTATTCCCCGAGCCCGGGCATTGGGCGCTGACGAGCCAGACCGCCGCTCCGCTGGTCTGGACGACGGCGACGGCCGGAGTGCTTCCACGCACCGGCTTCGCCGCGTCCACGGCCGAGATTAACGCGGGACGGTTCGAGGCGCGTCCTGGCGGCGACCCGCTCGTCATCGCGGCGACGGCACGTGGTAACCTTCAGAGCGCCTTCGATGCGGGCTGCTCCACCGATGACGGCGCCGCCATCGGGCCATCCGAGCCGTCCGCACGGGTCTTCGCTGTGGCAGATGTGGACTGGATCTTCGATAACTTTGCATTTCAAACCGATGGCGGACCGCAGCGCGTACCACTGAACGATAACGCGACGCTATTTTTGAACATGGTCGAGGCCGCCGCGGGAGACGGATCTTTGATCGGCGTCCGGTCTCGCGCACCCACGCGGCGCTCCTTCACGCGGGTTGCCGATCTCGTGCAGGCTGCGAGCCAGACGAGCAGCGCGCGGAGCAAAGAGATCGAGACGCGCATTGCAGCTGTTGAGAGCACCATCTCCAAGATCCCTGCGGCAGCAGGAGTGGAAACGTTCGATCAGCTGTCGCCGGAGATCAAGCGTCAGGTCGAAACGTTGCGCCAGGATCTGCTGCCGCTCCGCCGTGAGCTGCGTGATCTCAGGAAAGAGATCCGTCAAACGGCCGAGGATCTTGGGCGCAGGCTGACGCTTGCAAACCTGGCGGCAGGTCCGCTGCTTGTGTTGTGCCAGTGGTGGCTATTCGGCTGGCTGAGCAACAGGCGCCTTAAGCGTTGCGAGAACGTTACCAGCGAGGTGTAGGGAGCCGCAGACCAGTATGCGGCGGGCGTGCGCGTTGGATGCGCCGGCGAGAGTGGCGACAGCGTCGGTCACGCTCGGAGCGGTATGAGCATCGGAGATCCCGACATCGCGCGCCGCCGCGACGATGGCCGCGGCCGGATGCGACTGGTCGGCCCCTTCGATGGCCACGCCGCGCAGCCGCCGTATAAATGGCACCAGGGGACCGATCAGCTCGCGGGGATCTCTCGTGTTCAGCATGCCGATCACGACGTCGAGCTTTGTATCGAGGGTCTGTGCCCACCTCGCGAGCGCTTCAGCGGCGCCCGTATTATGGCCGCCGTCGACAATGAGATCGACGCGTGCCGGGAGACGCCTCTGACCGTACGAAATCAAACGCAACGACATCAAGCGTGCCGGCCACTTGACATGCATGACACCGCGAATGTACTCGGCCTGCTTCAGTCTGAGACCGTCGATCTGATCGAGAATCGCCAGGGCCATGCCGGCATTGACGACTTGATGAGCGCCGGAGAGCGGAGGAGAGGGCAAGAATATCTCCTGCTTTCCACGGTAGAAAAACCAGTTCTCCTGTGGCTCTACGCTCCAGCACGTTCCAAAGGTGAAAGGACGCGTGCCGACGCGGGTCGCTTCTTCGGCCAAAGCCGTCATCGCGCCGTTCAATTGAGGACCGAAGACCGCGGGTACAGAAGGGCGAAGGATGCCCGCCTTTTCGCGGGCGATCAGGTTCACGGTCTCGCCGAGATCGGCCATGTGATCGAGTGAGATCGACGTAATGGCCGTTACGATCGGGTTCGGGACGACATTCGTCGCATCGAGACGGCCGCCCATGCCGCACTCCACGAGCGTGAAGTCTGCGTCGTGGCGCGCGAACGCGAGGAAGGCGGCCGCCGTGGTGGCCTCGAAGAACGTTATCGGCCGGCCCGCGTTCGCGGCCTCGACTTCTTCCAGCAGCTCGACGAGCTCGTCGTCGGGTATCAGAGATCCGGCGATGCGGATACGCTCGTTGAAATGAACGAGGTGCGGCGACGTATAGACATGAACGCGCTTCCCGGCGGCTTCAAGCATCGATCGCAAAAACGCGAGCGTCGAGCCTTTGCCATTGGTCCCCGCGATATGGACCACCGGGGGCAAGGACAGATGAGGATTGCCCAGAGCTCCCAGTAGCGCGGTCATGCGGTCGAGACCAAGTGCAATCTTGGTCGGAAAGAGCATCTCCAGGCGCCTCAAGATGGACGCCGGATTTCTATGGCGCGCCCGGCGCGGGATGGGTGTCACGACATCGAACTCGCCGTAACTGCGCCCTGCGCGGGGCGGTAGGCGTGGGCGGTCTGAAAGCTGTTGCTGGCGTCGAACTTGCGAATATAGAGCGCGCTCTGGCGCGTGACCGCAGCAATGACGTTCCGCATCAGCATGGCGACGGTGACAGGGCCAACGCCACCGGGCACCGGCGTGATCCACCCCGCAATGTTGCGGCAAGAGGCGTAGTCCGCATCGCCGACGACGAGCAGCTCTCCGTTCTCCTCGATCTGGTTGATCCCGATGTCTATGATTGCAGCGCCGGGCTTGATCATGTTTCCGGTCAGAAGGCGCGGCTTGCCCACCGCGATGATCACCGCGTCGGCATCTTTGGAGTGGGCCGCAACGCTGCGGGTGAGGTGATGGCAGACGGTGACGGTTGCGCCTTCCGCCATGAGCAGAAAGGCCACCGGCTTGCCGACGATTTCGGAATGGCCGATGACCGTCACCTCGAGTCCTTCGAACTGCAGTCCGGTCTCACGCAGCAGCTCCACTGCCGCCAGCGCGGTGCAGGGCACAAGATCCGCTCCGCCATAGACGATGTCACCGATCGATGCCGGATGCATGCCCTCGACATCCTTGAGTGGATGGATGGCCATCTGCAGCTCGCGGATTTCGAGATGGGAAGGGACTGGCCTCTGGAGCACGATTCCCGAGATGCGGGGATCGGCGTTCAAGGCGTGAATTGTCGTCTGCACCTCCGAAAACGTCGCCGTGTCCGGGAAATTGCGCTCTATGAACGAGATCCCGCAGCGTTCGGCGTGCCGCTTCTGGTTCCGGACGTAAAGCGCTGTCGGCGCACGATCGCCAATGCTGATGGAGACCAGCACGGGCGGCCACCCTTGATCGCTCAGATCGGCTGCACGTGCCGTAACCTGATCCAACAGCCGGCGCGCGAGCGCACGTCCATCGAGTTCCTGGCTACAGCCCTGAGCCGACAACGGCGCGATGAGCTGTTCTCTGGTTTGCATGGCGATCTCACTTTGTCAGACGTGGTGATGAGGCCGTCATAGCCTCGGTTAGTAGAGCAGCATCAGGAGCGCGGTCATTGCGGTGAGAATGACGAGCGCGGTTCCGATGAGAATGACAATGTGGCGCCATCCGAGCTCCGCGATGGCTTTGAGCGAGGTGTTGAGGCCGATCGCAGCGATGGCCAGCAGCAGCCCCCACGTGCTGAGCTCGACCACGACGCTCTTCGCGAAGTCGTAAGGGACGCTGATGACGTCGATCGTCGATAGAATGCTGTTCAGAATGCAGAGGACGAGGAAGACGATGGCGAAGACAGGAACCGCAACCCGCGCCTCACGGCGGTTTCCGGAGAGCTTCACTGCGTACCAGCTAATGGCTAGGACGACAGGGAGCAGAAGGAAAACACGGAATAGCTTCACGATGGCAGCGGAGTTCCCGGCCGTTTCGGAAACCGCATAGCCGGCGCCGACCACCTGAGCGACGTCATGGATCGTCCCGCCCAGCATGATGCCGGTGGTGCGGTCGTCGAACCCGAGCATCATGCAGAGTGGCGGGAACGCGAGCATTCCAACGGTGGCGAGCAGGTTCACGCCAACGATCACGAACGCGATATCCGTGTCCCGTCCTTTGTAGGAGGGAAGCACCGTAGAGGTGGCGAGAGTAGCCGAGGCCCCGCATACGGCCGTAGCCGAGCCGACCAGCAGGCCGAAGTATGTATTCAGCTTGAGCGCCTTCGCGATCGCCACGCCGGCCACGATCGTCACGATCATCGCTGCGACGACGGCCATCGCGACCGGTGCACCGAGCCCGATGATGTCGCCCAGAGCAACGCGCATTCCCAGCAGAGCAACGGCCCATCTGAGCAGCGGCTTGGCACATAACGCTATGCCGGGCTCGAACGCGGCGTTCCGCGTCACGCCGTGCAGTGCCATGGCGATGATCAGAGCGATCACCATGGCGGGCAACGGAAGTGCGGCGGGCATATGCGGCGCGAGGAGGACGGAGATCGCGGCGACGGATAAGGCCAGGAGGAAACCGGGAGCGAGCTGCCAATACTTTGGTACTGATTTGGCGCGTCTTGTCCGCGCCGATACGACTGCATCCATGCCTGATCCTCCCGGATGCGTTCGCGCATCCGAATTTGTGATGTTTTTTTGGTCAGGCAGGAGCAATCGGCCAATGCCCTGGGCATTGGCTCGCTGGTCAATATGGCCCTCAAAACTTCCGCGCGTTGAAGTTTCGATTCCTACCCTCGGTGCGAAGGTAGCAATCGAATTGAAGGGATTCTATTTGAGGATTGCTTCTATTAAATCGATGGCAGCTATCCCGAATCCCGACGAAGTATCTATAAGCATATTCCAAACTTCGATCGGCGAGATTACGCCTCTATGATTGAATAGTAGGAAATTAATTTACAGCATCATTTCCGATATGCATGGTGCGGCCGCTTGGCGTGATAAATTACGCTCGGCAGCCAATCGTCGTCCGGCATCTGCTATGTCGGCAGTCGACGCGACATAAAACATCAACGCGAAATGAACGGCCAATATCCCGCTGGATTGGCCGACTGAGGAGTTATTCCCATGACCGTTCGGTCAGATATCGAGATCGCGCGTAACGCCAAGGCAAAGCCCATCGTAAAAGTGGCCGACAAAATCGGAATTCCGTCGGACGCGTTGATTCCATACGGGCCGACGAAAGCAAAGGTCGTATTTCCGTTTATCGACTCTCTCGAGAATAGGAAGACCGGCCAACTTATTCTGGTTTCCGCAATCACGCCGACGACCGCGGGAGAAGGAAAGACAACAACCACGGTCGGCCTTGGCGATGCTCTCAACAGGATCGGCAAGAAAGCCATCGTCTGTATCAGGGAGCCATCTCTTGGGCCGTGCTTCGGAATGAAAGGGGGCGCTGCCGGAGGCGGCTACGCGCAGGTCGTGCCGATGGAGGACATCAATCTCCATTTCACAGGCGACTTTCACGCGATCACCGCCGCTCACAACTTGTTGTCGGCGATGGTCGACAACCACATCTACTGGGGCAATGATCTCGGCATCGACGCCCGTCGTGTCGTCTGGCGGCGCGTGATCGACATGAACGATCGTGCGCTCCGCTCCATCGTCACCGGACTTGGAGGCGTGCCGAACGGCTATCCGAGAGAGTCGGGCTTCGACATCACGGTCGCCTCGGAAATCATGGCGATCCTGTGCCTCGCCAATGATCTCAAGGATCTGGAGCAGCGTATCGGCAACATCGTCATCGGCTACACGCGCGCCCAGAAGCCCGTGCTGGCCCGGGAGCTAAATGCCGAAGGGGCCATGACGGTTCTCCTTAAAGACGCATTGATGCCGAACCTTGTGCAGACCCTCGAGAACAACCCGGCATTCGTTCACGGCGGCCCATTCGCCAACATCGCCCATGGATGCAACTCGGTGGTGGCCACGAAGACGGCTTTGAAGCTCGGGGAGTATGTTGTCACGGAAGCGGGCTTCGGCGCGGATCTCGGCGCGGAGAAGTTTTGCAATATCAAATGCCGCAAGGCGGGCATAAGCCCGGCGGCTGCGGTCGTCGTGGCCACCATCCGTGCCCTCAAGATGCATGGCGGCGTCAGCAAGGATCAGCTTGGCAAGCCGGACGTTGAAGCGGTTAAGGCCGGCCTGTCGAATCTCGGCCGGCATCTCGAGAACGTGAAGAAGTTCGGCATACCGGCTGTGGTCGCGATCAACCACTTCACCTCCGACACGGATGAGGAGATGCAGGCGGTCGTCGATTTCTGCAAAGGATATGGCGTGCAGGCGATTCCCTGCCGGCATTGGGCTGACGGCTCCGCCGGTGCCGAGGACCTGGCGCGAGCTGTCGTCTCGCTCGCGGAAGAGGGCAGTGCCACGTTCCAGCCGCTCTATGAGGATGCGCTGCCGCTCTGGGACAAGATTGAGCGGATCGCCAAGGAGCTGTATCGCGCCGCGGCGGTAACGGCGACCCCCGCGGTGCGGTCGCGCATCAAGGAGTTCGAAGCGGGCGGCTATGGGCACTTCCCGATCTGTGTCGCGAAGACTCAATATTCCTTCTCGACTGACCCCGACGCAAAGGGTGCCCCGACCGGCCATACGATCGAGATCCAGAATGTCCTCCTCTCCGCTGGCGCAGAGTTCATCGTCGCCATCGCAGGAGACATCATGAGGATGCCTGGATTGCCGAAGGTGCCAGCCGCCAACACCATCCGGCTCGATGAGGCCGGAAACATCCAGGGGCTCTTCTAAAGCAGACCCCATCGGGCGGGGTCGTCCGATGGGGTGAACATACTCTGCGGGGGCGCCGCCCTCGGAAGAGATAGACGTGTCCTATTTAGGAAATTGCAGTGCCGTATTTATGCACGGGCGTGTCGCACTACAATCGACCGGATGGGACACGTTTTCGGATTGACCCGAAGACCATGGATTCGACCCATCGAGATGGAGCAGAAAAATGACTGCAACACAACGAGTGCAGAAGCCCGACGGTTCACTGAGTGATGCTTTTTCCCAGGCTCACAATGCCGTGCAATGGCTGGTGCGCATGGTGCGTAGCTTCAGGAATGTCAGCGGCGCCGACGATGTCATCCTGCACTGGAACGAGGCGCGGAACGCGTTCGTGACGGATGAGATCGTTGACGGCTTGCAGATGGAGCTCAGAATTCCCGAGCTTACGCTGCAGTTCCTTGAGAACGGCAATCCGGTTGATCATCAGCTCCATATGGAGGGGCGGTCGCCGGCGCACGTCGAGGCCTGAGTTCTGGTAGAGCTCCTGCACCGCGGAATCGATCAAAAGCGTTTCTCCAAAGATCTGCCCTACGCGATTCCGTCTCCCATGATCGGCGACAGTGTCGAATACTCGCCGGAGCTTCGCGAGGAGGAGCTTCGCGAGATCCTCGAGTGGTTCGTGGCAGCGACGAACCTCATGAAGGATCTGGCGCGCGAGATCCCAGGACACGGCAAGGACCCCGCTCTGACCCTGTGCTCGCGTGACTTCTCGATCGAAGCCTTGATTGAGCCCAACGAGAAGCATGAAGGCGCCGATCCGGTTCGCGTCAGCTTTTGCCCGCTTCGGCAAGGCAAGGTGGGCCCGCACTATGTTGTTAACGGGTCCTTCAAAGTGGGCTCGGCAGACGTCGTGCAGATCGTCACGGTTCCCTCGAGCAAAGACGAAATTGCGAGCCCGGCCATTGCGGCTCGCCTTCGTGACATCATCGAGAGAACGCACGCCGGCTAGAGTTTGATCGCGTGAGGTGGGCTGCGCCTACGTACCCACCGGCAAGGAACGAAAAGCCGCCCGAATAGATATCTATTCGGGCGGCTCTTTTATTAGATCGTTGAGAGAAGGCGCCATCGTTTCATACGATGGCGCCGACCGACCCGCCTCAACCTGCACCCATCCCTTCGAGTGCTTCATCGTCACGCCGCTTGGGCTTTTGGGTGCTTGTACCCCCGAACGGCTTTGGAGGTTTTGCCGTCGAGGAGGGCAACTTCCGGCGTTGCGGCTTTGCCGCCGGCTTCTCGGCTTTGGGCATCGGGGAAGCTCGCACCAGGCTGCCGCCGTTCATCGGATGTTGCAGTCTGTTGTTGAGCTGGTTAGCCAGTTCGCCGGACGCTGTCATTTGCTTGATGATCGACACCAGGGCCTTGACCATCGGAAGCACGGCCTCGCCTTCCGCCCAGAAAAGCGCGATCTCCTGGGTGGCGACCGGATCTACGAGGTTCAAAGCGCGCGTCCCCGGCAAGGTCGCGAAGTGAGATGGAACGATGGTGCAGAGCCCGGCATGCTGAACCTGGAACATCAGGTGCAGAATGGATTCGGAGATCACTTTCGGCTCCGGCGTGCAGCCCGTCTTCGCGAATATTCCATCGACGAAGGTGCGTTCGTGCAGTTTGGGCCTGAGCATGGCGAGCGGAAGCTCGGATGCCTCGCGCCAAGTGATCGTTGACCGCTGCGCGAATTCCTCCGTGTCGGGAACCAGCAGGCTGAGCTTCTCGCTGTAGACCGACTGCGTGTTGCGCCGGCCCATATCGGAAGCCTCCATGTAGGTGAACGCCGCGTCAAGGGAGAACTCGTTCAGCCCGAGCCGCATCTTCTCGTTGCCGATGAACGAGATGTCGATCACGATGCCGGGATGCTTCTCGCTGACGCGGCTTAACAGCGATGGAAGAACGGGCGACATCGATGGCATGGCTCCGATGCGGAGATAGCCTTTGAGGTTGTTCGACATCGACGAAATTTCCTCGCGCATGGCCTGACAGTGTGCCAGGACCGCGCGCGCCCACCGCTCCACTTTTTTGCCCTCGGCGGTGAGGCCTTGAAACCGCTGGCCGCGTCCGCGAAGGAAGATCGGCGCTCCGATTTCGAGCTCGAGCTGCTTGATGGCCGTGGAGAGGCTTGGCTGCGTCACATGGCAGCGTTCGGCCGCGCGTCCGAAGTGGCGCTCTTCCACCACCGCGATCATATACTTGAATTGTCTCAGGAACATAGAACATCATCCTCCCGATGCATGCCCCTTCTTTGCGAGGGTGCCTCACAACATTATCTATTAAATTGTAGCTATTAAAAGGTGCCATTTGATTGAACGTAGTTATATGTCGATTGTCCGGTTCATAGTTGATCCGCCGTCATGAGAGCGGTCCAGTTGCTGTTCTGCGCAGCTGCCGCACGGCATGAATCCGTAAGCGGATCTATGCGGCGTATTCCCCTATAGAAGTTCGCGACTATATCGACGCAGCCGCTGTGGCCTATCGTGCGGTAGGGGAAACGAGGCGTCGGATTACTTCATGCTCACTATCATTGGGATCGGGTTGATCGCCGGAGTTCTGATCGGCAGCGTCGGCATCGGAGGCGTGATCGTCGCGCCGGCTCTCACCTATCTTGTCGGCTTCGACATCCGCACGGCGATCGGTGCGGCGCTGATAGGATTCGGCTTCAGCGGCATCGTCGGCACCTTGCGTTATCAGAGGCACGGCGCAATCGAATGGTCGACAGCGCGAACGCTGGTCCTCTCAGCACTGCCGGCCGCAGTCGTGGGCGCGTACTCGGTGCGCGTTACGCCCGAGCTCATGCTCAAATGTATTTTGGGCGCTGTCGTCGTGGCGTCCGGATTCTATGGTCTGGTCGGTAGCTCCAAGCGCGAAACCGGGATCTCCGGCGCATTATCGTCGCGTCAGATCGGGGCCATCGGCTTCGTCACCGGCTACGGGTCAGTAATCACTGGCACCGGTGGTCCGCTGCTTCTGGTGCCAATCATGGTTTGGCTCCAGCAACCGATTTTGTGGAGCATTGGCCTAAGCCAGGTGATTCAGCTGCCGATCTCGCTTTCGGCGACCGCCACCAACATCGAACTGCTCCCCGATGCGGCGACCTGCATCGCGCTCGCCATCGCGCTCGCCGTTGGTAGCTGGGGCGGCTCCTATATTGCACACGCAGTTTCTCAAGAGTCGCTGAAACGGGTGGTCTCGTATCTGCTCGTTGCCGTCGGTTTCGGCATCGTCGTTGATGTGTCCGCGCGCATGGCGTTCTGAGATCACGCGCGCGCACTGTGAGCCGGCGCGGCATCACGGGGCGTAAATCTCGGCGGCGTTTATGCCGAAGCTCTGGCTATGAGTAGCCCTGATTGCGAGACGCACGCACGGCACCTTCGATATCTCCGTCAGCAACGTGTTCTGAAGCCGGACGTTAGAACGGTACGGTGTTTTTCCATCGGGCAAATACGTGTTCGAATGTTTGCCTGACGGCGCAGATGTTTTAGGACACTAAAAGTATACCCTGGCACGCATGGCGAGGTATCCGCGTCGTCATACTAGGCGAAAAAACATTCTATATATTCAAAATCCTAATTTTACCCCGCCGACAATCCCATGTCTCTTAGTGGCGCCGATGCAGGCGAGATATCGCGCACGGTGATTGCTCCTGACAAAGGGGCAGACTCGATAATTCTAGCCCACGAGGGAGAGTCATGGCGGAAGGTAAACCTAGAAAGAAAGTTACGATCAATACGCTGATGGCCAAGATGCGAAAGGGCGAGGCTATTACGCAATTGGCCGCCTATGACTATCGCACGGCCGTGGTCGCGGATCGGCTTGGCGTGGACATCCTCTGCGTCTCTGACACGGGCGGCATGATCCTGTTCGGTCATCAAAGCACGGTAACCGTGAGCTTCGATGAGGTCATGATGATGGCCAAGGCCATCGATCGCGGTTCCAAATACGGACTGCGCATGATCGACATGCCGTACTGGAGCTTTCACGTGTCCCCGGAGCAAGCGGTCGCCAACGCCGGCCGGTTTGTTGCCGAGGCCAACGCCGAGGTTATGAAGTGCGAGGGCAACAAGTACCACGCCAAGAATATCGAGGCGATCGTTCGCGCCGGTATTCCTGTTCAGGGCCATATCGGCATTACGCCGATGCGTATGCCGCAGCTTGGCGGGTTCACCGCTCAGGGTAAGAAGGCGAAGCGGGCCCTAGAGCTGGTCGAAGACGCAAAGGCGATGGTCGACGCCGGTTGCTTCTCGATCATGTGCGAAGTCACCACATCGGAGATCGCCGAGTACCTCGCGGAGACGCTGCCTGTGCCCGTCATCAGCCTTGGGGCAGGCAACCGTGCGCACGGCGTGCACATCATCTCCTCCGACCTGTTCCATCTCTGGGAGGAGCACGTTCCGCGTCACTCGCGGATCTATCACGACCTCATCCCCGTCATGGAAGACGTCTTGACCCGCTACATGAACGACGTGCGTTCTCGGTCCTATCCGGGCCCCAAGGAGACCGTGTTCATGGAGAACGACGACCTGCTGGAGTTCGCGAAGGCGGTTAAATGGGAAAAGAAAGTCGACGAGATTAAATCAGGGGTGAAAGAACCCGCGTAACTCTTCCTCCTTCGTTCCCCATCCCCAGCCCACTTGGTCCGAACTCTGTTCGGACCTTTTTTTATTTGGCCTTCCAGCCAATCACGCGTTGGAAATCCCATGGGCTGTAAAGCACCGTCCGATCGTGCGCGGCGTTAGCCAGTAGATCTATCCCACCCGGCGGGCCTTGCAGATCCCAAGCTGTCAGCCGGCGATGCATCGCAATCATCAGCAGCGTCTGGTCTCGAGCGATGAAGTTTGATCTCTTTTATCTCCACGCGGGACCAGGCAGGTCTGTCGTGGCGCATAGCTTGCGATGCCGTGGTCGAAAAAATAATGAGGCCGGACAATGGGTCCGGCCTCGGTCTTCTTCTCGAGACGAAGGCTCTGTTAGAAGCGGATGATGGCCCCCGAGCCAATGAAGTCGAGGCTATCGACATCAAGCTGGCCTGCCATCCCGTTGAAGTTTTTGATGTCGCCCGTGTTCCGGCGATATTTCAGCCAAATGCTCATGGCGGCGGCATCGATCTCCTGCACGATCCCCGCACCCGCACGGGTGAACCTCGACCCTGTGGCACCGGAATCGATCAGACGCTCGCTCATCATGTCGTCGATCACGCTGTATTCTCCGTAGACGACAGTGTGGCCGAGCGGGAGCCATTTCCTGCGCAAGCCCGCCTTGTAGTACTCTTGTGTTCCCTTCGGTATCGCGTTGCCATCTGCCGTCGGGTGATCATTCCACTCGGCTCCGTAGGCTGCATAGCCGAACAGGCCGGTGGGCAAGTGTTCGAGGTAGGCGCCAAGCTGGAGATACTTGGACTCGCGCGGAATCGGACTCGTGCGCACGTCCTTGTTCTCCGAGTAGGCGGCAACAGCCTGGACCTTGAAGTCGGAAATCGTGCCTGCGTAGTTGATCGCTGTGTCCCAGAAATCGTCCTGTCCCCAGCTCGCAGAGGCCACGAAGCCGTGGAATGTCGGCGTATCGTAGCGAACGGCATTTGTAGTCGCGCCGTTACAATCGCCGCCAAACCCTCCTTCGATGTGGTGGCAGAACGCGATGTCGCCCCACCTCATGCCGATACGCTCGCCCTGATGGAGCAGGAAGAAACCCGAGCCGTCATGGACGACCCAGTTCGCCGGCCCTGCAGAGCCCGAGGAATCGATCAGGATCGGAGCATCGTCGGATGCTTGGGCGATTCTGCCGAGCGACAGCTTGCCGAGCCTGTCGCTCTGCAAAAACCAGTGGGACTTGAGGATATTTATATCGGTGTCGAAGGGGGCAGGGGTGTCCTGGCTCACCCAATAGCGCTGCCGGCCGAAGAGCTCGAGATGAAGCGTATAGCCAGCAGACCAGCCGGGCGAGATCTGCGCAATGCCTTGCATGCGCAGATGCGTGGGGCTTCCGGCACCGGTGACGTAGGTGTTCGATTCGACGCCGTCGTCCCAGTAGGTGATCTGATGCGCAATCTGCCCGGCAATCGTGAGGCTGACCTTCCGGTTTCCCTTGCGGGCCGTGGTCGCCTCGAGTTCCGCGATGCGCTCTTCCAGGTCCGCGCAGCAGTCTCCCCCGAAATCCGCTGCGGCGACTGAGTGCGTCGACACTACGACACCGACGGTCAGCACGGACAGCACCCGGAGGACGCCCGCTCCACGTTTGGCTGCAATGCTCAAGATACCCTCCCTTGAATTCTTTTCGTGCGCGTGATTGTTTTTTTAACTCATGCAATAGGAAGATTATTAACGTCATCGTTCATCTGAAAAATAGCATTTGTTCAATTGCCGAATAGAAAAAAACTCTAATGCACAAAGCTAGGTCGATGTGCGTCGGCGGACATATGTCAGAACAATCCAGCTTGGGATATGGCATGCCGGCCTTATAGGCACCGTCTATATATAAATACGAATTTCATTGGCGGCGACACGCGTTGAAAGTCGCATGCTACATAAGTCACGTTTTTACGTGCAATTATAGTGACTTGCATCGAGATGCTGAGGTTGCGTATATGAATATTGAGCGCGCAATGGCATCGTCTTGTCTATCTGGCGATAACGAACTTTAATTGCCGCCGTCGGCCACAAACGCAAAAGCGCCTGCTATGCTTACAGCAGCCGCTTTCCAGGCGAGCACAACTTCACTATGACACATGGAGGATATCGCTGTGGCAGCGAAGAATCACAGCCAATGGATGGCAAACCCGCCACTGCAGGCCGGGGAATGGGTTGATAGCCGCATCTACTCCGACGAGCAGATTTTCGAGGAGGAACTTGAAAAGATCTTTAAGGGGACGTGGATCCCTGTTTGTCACGAGTCGGAGTTGCCCAAGGCGTATGACTTCCGCACCACGTCGATTGCGCGTGAGCCGATCATCGTCTGTCGCGGGCCGGATAATCAGATTCGTGCGTTCCTCAACGTCTGCCCGCATCGCGGCATGATGATTGAGCGGCGTCCGGCTGGCAGCTTCCTCGAAGGGCAGCCGTCAGGTAACCCGAAGCGGATGACCTGCATGTTCCACGGCTGGCAGTTCGACATGAAGGGCAGCTGCGTTTATGTCGCCCGTGAAAAGGAAGGCTATCAGGATCGCCTCTGCAAAGAGGACGTCGGCCTCCGCAGGCTTCGCTGCGAAGTGAAGTTCGGCGGCTTCGTCTGGGTCAATCTCAACGACCAGGCGATGGATCTCGAGGAGTGGTGTGGCAAGCCGTTCGAGTGCCTGCGCAAAACCCTCGACGCCGAGCCCATGGAGGTGTTCCACTATCACAAGGCTATCGTCGATACGAACTACAAGCTTTGGCACGACACCAACGCTGAGTTCTATCACGACTTCATGCACTACCATAACCGCGTGACCGGCTTTAACGAGGACTACTTCGCTCGCAAGAACGAGGCGTTCGATCACGGGCACGTCGTCGTGGGAACCTTCACCGTCGATTATGAGAAGTATGAGGGCTTCGAGAGCCGTGCTTCGCTCTCCTTCCCGCATCTTCCGCCTAACCAGTGGTACATGATCGACCTGTTCCCGGGCGTGAACTTCAACCTGCGCGGATCCGCTCTGCGTTGCGACGTCGTCACCCCGCTCGGACCGAACAAGGTGATGATCGAGTTCCGCGGCCTGGGTCTGAAGAGCGACTCTGCCGAAGATCGTATGACTCGCATCAAGCACCACAACTCGATCTGGGGACCATTCGGCCGGAACCTTCACGAGGATCTCATCGGCGTGCAGGGTCAGGGCAACACGATGAAGACCGGCGCCGAGCCGCGGCGGATCCTCCACGGCCGTCAGGAAAACCAGACGATCCACGACGAGAACGGCATGCGTCACTACTACGACGAGTGGGGGCGGTGGCTGAACAGGCTGCCGAGCGATCCCGAGAAGCCGTACGCGGAGCCCGCAACGGTCGCTGCGGAATAAGTCCAGCCACAACATAAAAACAAGGAAGGCAGGCGCTTTGCCGCCTGCCTTCCACACGAAGAGCTATGAGGAGACGCACAGTGTCGACCAAGGAAATTGTTCGCGACGCCGTTTACAAGGCCACGATGCTCCTGGACGAGCAGAAGTGGAACGACTGGCTAGATTGCTGCGACGAGTCGTTCGAGTACTCGATCACGGCGTGGAGCCCCGAGATCAACTATGACATGACCTATATGTCGGCCAACAAGAGCGATCTTGCGCATCTGATCGAGCTCCTTCCGAAGCACAATACGGATCACTCGCCCCTGCATCGGCACACGACGGTCTATTCGATCGAGCCGTCAAGCGACAACAAGACGGCCACGGCCCTCAGCTCCGTTATCATCTACCAGAACCTTTACGACGGTACGAACTCGCATATCGACGCCGGAGATAGCCGTCTCTTCCTCATTGGCCGCTACGTTGACACGCTGAAGATCGAGAACGGCACGGGCATCTTTCTCAAGCGTGAGCTGAAGCTCGAGAACCGGCGGCTCGACAAGGGATCGCACTGGCCACTTTAGTTTGACAGGGGAAGAGTGGGCATGACGTGGAAAAAGGTCTGCGGCCTCGATGAGGTCGCGGTGAACACCGCAAAAGTCTTCGAAGTCGACGGAACCAACATCCTCATCGTCAACTACGGCGAGGGCTTCCGCGCCATACCTCCGGTATGTCCGCACATGGAGGAGCCGTTGGACGCGTCAGGCATCGTCGCGAACTGCGTCCTGACGTGTTCCAAGCACCTGTGGGCATGGGATCTGAAGACGCTGGAATTGCGCGCCGAGGCTGAGAAACCGCTCAAGGTCTACGAGACCAAGCAAGCGGACGGGGGACTATACGTGAATGTCGTAGAGGAACTCCTGTACGACTTCGAAAGCGAGGAAGAGTCAGACGATGAGTTCTTCTTTAGCCAGGGCTGAGCGTCCGGAAACCTCCGACACTCCCGAAGCAGACAAAGCCGTCAACGTCACGATCGAAACGCCGACGGGGCGTTTCGAATTCAAGTGCGACGAGGGAGAGACCCTGCTGCGCGCTGGATTGCGACAGGGCGTGACGTTGCCCTACGAGTGCGCGACGGGAACGTGCGGAACGTGCCGGGGACGTACCATGACGGGCAACGTCGGCGTCGGCTGGGCCGATGCCCCGGCGCTCGCGAAGCTCAAGCAAGACAAGGGTGATATCCTCCTCTGCCAAGCACGGGCGACATCGGACTGCCTGGTTCGCGTTCCGTCGAAGTCGGTGGCCCAGACGCCTACTAATGACGCACCGATGTCAAACCGCGGCATCATCACCAGCAGCCGCCGTCTCACGCGAGACGTTATCGAGTTCACGATATCGCTCGCACGCGAGATGTCGTTCGAGGCCGGTCAGTTCATGCTCGTCAGCGTAGGCGGCGTTATTGGCGCGCGTGCCTACTCCATGGTGAACTACGCGCCGGATACCGACGAAATCGTCTTTGTGGTGAAGCGTAAGGACGGCGGCGGCTTTTGCGACTGGCTGTTCGAGAGCGAGGTGGACGGTGCCAAGGTGGAGCTGTTCGGTCCGCTGGGGCGGGCGACGCTCGGACTTTCCGACCGTCGGAACCTCATTATTGCCGGCGGCGGATCAGGGATCGCCGGCATGATGGCCATCCTCGAGCGGGCGACACAAACCGAGCATTTCGCATCATATCGTGGACGCGTGTTCTTCGGCGTGCAGAAGATGGAGGACGGCTTCTATCTCGAGGAGCTTGCTGACTATGTGCAGCGGGCCGGCCCGAATCTTGAGGTGACACTCGCCCTCTCGAATGACGAGCCACCGGCCGCCGTTCATCCCGAGTTTCCATCGATCCGTCTCGCAAAGGGCTATGTGCACGAGGCCATGTCGGCTGCAATGAGCGGCCTATACGACAACGACCTGGCCTTCATCGGCGGGCCGCCGCCGATGGTGGATGCTGTGCTCCGCACGCTCATTGTCGAGGGGCAACTGACGCCGGCCTCCATTCGCTACGACAAGTTCAGTTGATAGGCCGGTGACCGGAGGAAAGGGCACCTGGAGGGAACCATGCTCAAAAGCTTGAACATCCAGCGCCGAAGCCTCCTTCTCGGGGGTGCAGGTATCGTCGCGGCTGGCGGCCTGGGGGCGCGCAGCTTCGCGCAGGAGGCTGGTGCCGCTGCGGTTCCGTCTCCGCTTCCCAAGGATCTTCATTGGAAGAACGACGATGCATTGATCGTCCATAGCGCCAACACGATCGAGACGAAGAGAGAGCACGCTGGCCGCAGCATCATCACGCCGCTCGATGAGCTGTTCGTCCGGAACAACGTCGCCCCCCCGCCGTCGGCGATCACGGAGAATCCCGACGCCTGGCAAGTCTCGATAGAGGGAGTGAAAGAGCCGCGGACCATGACCGTGGCCGAGCTGAAGACCATCGGCGTCGAAACGGTCGCGTCCGTCCTGCAGTGCTCCGGAAATGGCCGCGGGTTCTTCGATCACAAGCCGAGCGGTACGGCCTGGACTGTCGGTGCGGCCGGCTGCGTTCTCTGGACCGGCGTGCCTGTTCGTGCCGTCGTCGAGGCGCTGGGCGACCTTGTCGCCGGCAGCCAATTCATGACCGGCACCGGCGGGGAGCCCATTCCGGCAGGGTTGGATCCCAACACCCTTGTCGTCGAGCGATCGCTTCCCCTCGAGGCGATGGAGACTGCAATTCTAGCCTGGGAGGCCAACGGCAAGCCGCTTCCGCTCGCGCACGGCGGACCACTGCGGTTGATCGTTCCCGGCTATTTCGGCGTGAACAACATCAAGTACATCACAAAGCTTGCGTTCACCGAGCAGGAATCCCAGGCGCGGATTCAAGCGAGCAGCTACCGCGTTCGTCCCATGGGCGAGAAAGGGGGCGCGGGATTCCCGTCCATGTGGAAGATGCCCATCAAGTCATGGGTCCGGGATCCGGTGACGACCGCCGCCAGCGGACGCGTGCAGATTCACGGCATCGCCTTTGGAGGCGAGGGTGGCGTGAAGTCTGTTGAGGTTTCGGCGGATGGCGGTGAGAGCTGGCGTCCGGCCCGGCTGGTGGGGCCCGATCTCGGACCCTACGCGTGGCGCACCTTCGTTCTATCGGCCGAGCTCAAACCCGGCCAAGTCGTGCTTGCGAGCCGCGGAACGGATTCGTCCGGCACGCAGCAGCCCGAGGTCATGGAGGTCAACGAACGCGGGTATGGGCACAACGGCTGGCGGTCTCATGCAGTCACGGTCACGATCACCTGAAGGCTTGATCCTATCGAGAGAACCCAGATACGAAATGAATTCGATCTCACGATTTCTTGGGCGGATGCCCGCGATTGCCGCCTTAATCCTGGCACAGGGCGTGACTGGGGACAGCTTTGCAGCCGAAGCGCCGGAAGAGCTTGGCAAGCAGCTTTTCACCGGCGCGGCCTCTCCTCCGTGTGCAGTCTGCCACACGCTCTCCGACGCTGCGGCTGAGGGTGCGATCGGTCCGAACCTGGACGAGCTGAAGCCCGACCTGGAACGCGTCAAGAAGGTCGTGAGGGGCGGAATGGGCGCCATGCCGCCCTATGACACGCTGTCCGACGAAGAGGTGGATGCCCTCGGGATCTACGTTTCGACCGTCACCACGAAATAAACCGCCGCGAGTTTTCCGTGCGTGTGCCGCCGGGCGCTTTCGGAAGAACAGATGGGCGTCCTAGAGCCGTTCCGGTTTAAGTGGAAACGGAACGGCTCTAGGTTTTTGTTTCTTCGTGCTTCTCGTCGGAAAACCGGTTCCCACTTTTCCGGAAGCACTCTAAATCGAAGCCCGATCCACAAAACAGCATAGCGCCGTTCGCTGATGGGCAGCTGTTTGTTACGCCGCCAAGCGATCTGGCCGGCGTGGCGGACGGGATCCCTTCCATTGGGGCTGGGGATCGGCAACCAGTCTCACGAACAGCCACGTGATGGGTACGAGATACAGGAGCCCCACGGGGATCCACATGATGAGGCCCGCGAGCTGCTGATCTTCGAGCAGCGTAAGGCCCCATTGCGCGGCGCCCGCCTCGTGGATCGGATAAAGCGGCTCCGGCGAAAGCAGCATCAACGCGCCAGGCAAGCCGCTGATGACTGCGCTCCCCGCGACGAAGGTCATCGTTGCTGCGACCCCCATGCGCCGGCGGCCAGAAGGTTCGATGACAAGGCTCCAGAACATGAGCGCCGTCACGAACAGCGTGGCATGCTCGAATGCGTGTGCCCATGCGTTGTTGAGCGCCCACGCATAGGGCCGCGGCAGATGCCAGAAGGCGAACGTACTCGAGAAGAGAAGGCCGACTGCCACCGGATGCATGAGGCGGCCGACTATGCGGTCAAAGCCTCCGGCGCGCCAAGCCGAGCCGATCTCCTTGCGCACGCTGCGCGGAAAAGCCCAGAGCATCACGAGGGCCGGACGGCTCCAGACCAGCATCGGCGGCACGATGAGCGTCAAGATCAGGTGTTGGATCATGTGCATCGAGAACAGGGCGTCGGCGTACGCATCCAACGGCGACAGCAGGATGAGGACCAGAGCAGTCATGGCTGCGCCGAATGCCAACGACTGTCCACGCGCAACGATACGCAGGCCCGCCTGCTGGCGAATGCGCAGGATGCCGGTGGCATAGAGAAGCGTCGTTACGCCGAAAAGGCAGGCGAGGACCATCGGCGCCGAAGATGGGCCGCCCGCCACCGTCCCGCCGATCCCATGGGCGAACGCAACGCGTCCGGACAGAAGCAGCGCGAGCATGGCGAACGCTAAGCGCATGGTAGCCCCAGGAACGGTCCGGCGAGATCGAAAATGATCGCGATCAGGAACAACGCGCTCGCGAGCAGGCCGCACATGGCAAGAAAGCGCGTGCGGCCTTCCCCGGCTTCGACGAGTTCGTGTGTGCCGCCTTCTTTCTCGGTCCGCGTCCGCTGGAACAGCCTATAGGCTACGGCGCCCGCGCCGGCCGCGATGGCGATCGCAATAGCATCGACCACCACGACGAGGCTCCATGCCGATAGGGTAGCCTCTCCCGCACATGCCCGATCGGCGAGCCCGTAGTTGACCAGGAGATGAAGGAACCACGCCGCGGGGCCGCCGGCGAGCGCATAGGAAAGCGAGCTGGTGCTCGCATGCGCACGATGCGGCGCGGGATGGGCCTGCTCTGCGATGTCGGTTCCGGGCGTCATGTGCTCATACCAGGCGCGGCGAGATATAGAAGGCGAAGAACACGGCAAGCCACACCACGTCGACGAAATGCCAATAGATCACGCCGATGGAGATCGGAGCGTTCCGGCGGCTGTCGAAGAGGCCGCGCCAGGTCCATACGGTGAGCGCGGCAAGCATCAGCAGTCCGGCGACGACATGGGCCATATGGAAGCCGGTGATCGTGAAGTAGAGCGAGCCGTAAGAGCTGCTCGTGATACCGAACGTCTTGTTGTGCCATTCGAACAACTGGACCACGACGAAAAGGGTCCCGAGGCCGATCGTGGCCATCAGCCCCAGCACGGTGTGCCGCGCCGCGCCGTCCTTCATACGCCTTTCGGCCCAGGCGGCTGTGAAGCTGCTGGCCAGGAGCACCACGGTGTTGGGGAGAGCGAGGGCCAGCGATGGCGGACCTTCCGGCAGCCATTCGGGATGAGGCTGGACCGCGAGATAGGCATAGCTGAAGAGGAGATAGACGAAGATGGCGGCTTCGGTGCCGATCGTGCAGATCATCCCCCACCAGCCCAGGGAGCGGCGGCCAAGCGGGCCGACGGGAAGAGCGGGAAGGCGGACGGCGATCGTGTCGGTCATGGGGCTTGCTCCGCAATCTGTGCGAGGCGCCGGCGAGGCCACAGCCACAGGGCGATGATCAGGAGACCGGCAACGGCTGCGGCCGCCGCGCTCCACCATGCGCTTGCGAGCAGAGCGACGAAGATCGTTGTGAGCGCCAGTGCCAATAGCAGCGGTGCCAGACTGTCCTCCGGCATCTTGAGCACGAGGTCCGGCTCAGCATCCACGGGCGTCGTCGCCAGCGTCTCGCGGCCCTGATCGAGCGCCGGGCCGGTGCGAAGCGCGGAAAGATGCTCCGTCTCGTCCAGTTGCTTTTCCCAAAGCGGATGGCGGCTCGCCACCGTTGGAATGACCACGAAATTGTAAGGCGGCGGCGGGGAAGGAACGGACCACTCGAGCGTCGGCGCGTTCCAGGGATTGGGACCGGCGCGCGCCCCGCTCCTGAGGCTGCGGACCACGTTGAGGAGGAATACCGCAACCCCGATGGCCAGCACGAAGGCTCCGGCGGTTGTCACGAAGTTCAGCGTATCCCAGCCGAAATGCGAGCTGTAGGTATAAACGCGCCGCGGCATTCCGTAGAGGCCGGTGAGATGCATCGGCAGGAAGGCAACATTGAAGCCGACCAGAATCAGCCAGAAGGCCCAGCGGCCGGTGCGATCGTCGAGCATGCGGCCGGTCATCTTTGGAAACCAGAAGGTAAGGCCGCCGAGCACGGGAAACACGTTGATGCCGATGAGAACGTAGTGGATGTGAGCGACGATGAAGTAGGTGTCGGTAAGCTGCCAGTCCACGGGCACCGCGGCGGTCATGAACCCCGACACGCCGCCGATCACGAACATGACGATGAAGCTTGCGAAATAGAGAAATGGAACGGAGAGGCGCGGGCGCCCGGTGAGAATGGTTGCGACCCAGGCGAACACTGCGATCGCGCTCGGGATGACGATGACGAACGACGCGGCGCTGAAGAACGACATGCCGAGCATCGGCAGTCCCGTGGCGAACATGTGGTGCACCCAGACGCCGAAGCCCAGCACCATGGTCAGCACCGTCGCAAGGGCAACGATCGTATACCCGACCAGTGGCCGGCTGCAGAAGACGGGCAGCGCGTCGGAGACCATACCCATGGCCGGCAGAACGATGGCGTACACCCAGGGGTGCCCGAACATCCAGAACAGGTGCTGCCAGAGCAGCGGATGCCCGCCGGCTGGCACGTCATAGAAGTGCGTCCCGAACCGGCGGTCGAGCCACAGGAGGAAGAACGCCAGGCTGACCGCCGGCACCGCGATGAAATTGCCGGCCGATGCGGTGAGCGTGCCCCAGATCAGGATCGGCACCCGGTTGAGCGACATGCCGGGCGCGCGTGTGCGCAAGAATGTGACGATGAAGTTGATCGCCCCGATCGTGGTCGAGATCCCGAGCAGGATGAGCGCCATGGCATAGAGATCTATGCCGGGTCCGGTGTTGAATGCCTTCGAGGCGACGGGAACGTAATCGAACCAGCCGGTATTGGGTGCGATGCCGGCCGCAAAGCCTGCATAAAGCATGAGCCCGGAGAATAGGTAGATCCAATAGGAGAGCGCATTGAGACGCGGGAACGCCATGTCCCGCGAACCGAGCAGAAGCGGCCAGAGATAGTTGCTGAAGCCGGAAAGAATGGGCGACGCATACCAGAAGATCAGAGACGCTCCATGCATCGTAAAGAGTATGTTGTATTGCTCCGGCGTGAGCAGCCGCTGGCCGGGTCCAGCGAGTTGAAGTCGCATGATGAGCGCCTCGACCCCGCCTGCGAGCAGGAAGAGCATGGCCGTCACGATGTAGCGTTTGCCAATCTCCTTATGGTCCACCGTCGATAGCCAGCCGATGAACCCGGGCGCTGTGGCCCATAGCTGATGGAGCCTGGTCGCAAGATGTTCCTCGTCGACATCGGCGAGGGCGGGCGTGCGGCGATCGAGGGAGCTGGCCATGAGGGCGCCTAGTTGAGCGTTGCGAGATAGGCGCGCACCTGCTCGAGTTCGGAGCCGGTGAGCGGAACGGCCGGCATGCGCGTACCGGGTTTGAAATGCTGCGGATCGGCAATCCAGGCTGAAAGGTGGCCAGCCGTGTTGGGAATGGTGCCGGCCGCCAGCGTCGCGCGGCTGGCGAGATGCGAGAGATCCGGCCCGAGGATGCCGCCCGCTTTCGTGCCGCGCACGGCGTGACACGCGGCGCAGCGCCGCGCGAACGTCTCTTGGCCGGCCGCTGCAACGGCGTCGTTGGGCTGGGCCGCGGGCGCGATCTGCTCTCTCAGCCAGGCCTCGAATTTGTCGCGCGGCTCGGCCACGATACGAAGCCCCATGTGCGCATGCTGGGCTCCGCAGAACTCGGCACACTGTCCGAAATAGACGCCCGGCGCATCCGCCTCAATCCAGGTGGTGTTGACCTGCCCCGGCACGGTGTCGGTCTTTCCCGCGAGCGCCGGAACCCAGAACGAATGGATGACGTCCAGAGAGCTAAGCTTGATGCGCACCGGCTCGCCGACAGGAATGTGCAACTCGTTTGCCGTGACGAAGACTCGGCCAGGCTCATCGCTTTCGTAGCGCACACGCCACCACCACTGTCGCCCGTTAATGTCGAGGGTGAGCTTCGGCTCCGCCGGCGGGGAGCCCACCCTGGCGAGCACCACCATCGTCCAGACGACGCTGCCGAGCAGCGCGATGACCGTTAGGGTGAGACCGGCGGTGACGAAGCGCAAGCCGTTGCCTTCCCGACTTATGACGTCTCCTTGATCCGCCGTGCTGCGCGCTATTCCCCAAACCACGAGGCCGGTGATGACGAGGACCACGACGATGGAAAGGACGAGCAGCGCCCATGTCAGCGTTTTCACCGGATCGGCGTGCGCTCCATGGGACCTGAGATAGCTGAGAGGCGTAGCGGCGATGCCGGGTGCCGACATTGCGCAAAGAGCGACCATAATGAAAATGGCTCTGACGCTCCGTGGCAGCATCTCCATGGCGGCCCTATTGCGTAGTGGTCGGCGTTGGGCGAGCTGCGCCTGCATCGGCCGACAGAGACTTGACGTAGGCTGCGAGCTGCCAGATCTGCTCGTCGGGCAGGAAGCCGTGGAACGAGGGCATCCCGTTGGGCCGTCCGTCGCGAATGGACGCGGCAATATTGTCGATGCTCGAGCCGTAGATCCACTTGGTGTCCATCAAGGGTGGTCCCATGCCGCCGCCGCCATGGAAGTGGCAGCCGACGCAATTCATGGCCGAGTAGAGCTGCTTGCCAGCCGCGATTTGCTCAGGATCGTTCGCGACTTGCGCTCCTTGAGGGGAGGCGACGTGCTGCGGAGGCTGGCCGCCGGGGGCAAGCGGCACGAGCGGAACAGAGGGTGGTGCTTCGGCGTGCGAAGCCGGTGCGGTAGTCGGTTGTTGCTTAGCCGCTGTGCGGTCGATCTGATCGCACGCCGCGATCGCAAACGGGAGCAGGAGCAAGGTAAGATGCTTTAGAAAAATCATGGCACCGGTCTCCCGCTGGCTCCTTGGCCAAGGTCGAGGTGACTGCCCGCATCCGGGTTCGTTGTTCCTAACGGGAGGATTACCTTATGGTTCCGGCCCGTCCGTTATTTGTAGCTCGTCCGCATGCCGACGAGAGCGGGACGCGGGTGACTAGTCCGAGACGTCGCCGGAACTCAGCAGAGTGGGCTCGGCAGGGTGGGCATCAATGCATCGCTCTCGACAGCTCGTATCCATGCTTGGCCCGCGTCAAGCCCTTGGGAAATCCGCTTCGGTCGCGATAGCTTCGCGGGGTTGCCGGCCGGCGCTTTCTTGCGGTGACCGCCGAGGCGGCCAATGCATCCAACAGCGCGATGCCAGCGATGGCGCACATGGCGAGCTTGAGATTGGACCGCTTGGGATTGTCGTGCGCCAGCCCATTGGAGAGGGCAGCGAGATCCATGGCGTCTCCGGCCACGCGGCTCCACAAGCCAGCCTCCTTCTCCGTGGACAAGGTGACGACACCGCTCGCGATCTCACGCGCGCCGAACGCCCGCACCAGCGGCTCCATACCTTCAAGCCCGAGCGTACGCGTGATGCGTGGGGCGGCCAGAATTTCGAACAGGCCAAGCCCTAGACTGGCCCACCCGAGCGATTTTGCGAGTCGCTCCTCGGGATAGACGGAGGACGGGCCGGTTTTGACGATCTTCGGATCCCCCTCGGGGCGAACCAGGTTTGCTAGGTTTTGCATGGAAATCCTTGATAGCTAGGGTTTCAATACGACCTTGACGCAGCTGTCACGCTTGTCCCGAAACACCTTGTACATCTCGGGCGCGCTCTCGAGATCGGCCGTGTGGGTGATCACGAAAGACGGATCGATTTCCTCGTCCTCGATGCGCCGCACGAGGTCGTCCGTCCATCGCTTTACGTGCGTCTGACCCATCCGGAACGTCACCCCCTTGTTCATGGCAATGCCCATCGGCATCTTGTCCACGAGCCCACTGTAGACGCCGGGAATGGAGATCACGCCGGCAGGCCGGCACACGTAGATCATTTCGCGGAGAACGTGGGCCCGGTCGCTTTCCATCATGAGCATCTGCTTGGTGCGGTCGTAGATCGTGTCGGGCTGATGGAAGGACACGTGGGCTTCGAGGCCGGTGGCGTCGATGCACTTGTCCGGACCTTTGTTGTCCGTGAGTTCGTTCAGCCGATCGACGACGCTTTCGGTCTCAAAGTTGAGCGCAATCGCACCGCCCGCTTCCGCCATGCTGAGCCGCTCGGGAATTCTGTCGATGGCGATGACCTGTTCGGCTCCGAGCAGGATGGCGCTCCGGATCGCCATCTGTCCTACCGGGCCGCAACCCCACACCGTGACGGTATCCGTCGGCTCGATGTCGCACTGCTTTGCAGCCTGCCAGCCAGTGGGCAGGATGTCGCCGAGAAAGAGCGCCTGCTCGTCGCTCATGCCGTCGGGGACCTTGATATGCGTGCTGTCGGCGAAGGGAACGCGGAGATATTCGGCTTGCCCGCCCGGGTATCCGCCCGTGAGATGGGTGTAGCCGAACAGCCCGGCGGTGCCGTGCCCGAAAATCTTGTCGGCGATGTCCTTCCTGCGGTTCGTGCGTTCGCAGACCGACCAGTTTCCGCGCTTGCACTGCTCGCACTCGCCGCAGGTGATGGTGAACGGCACGACAATCCTGTCGCCTTTACGGAGGTGGCCGTTGACGCCTGAGCCGACCTCGACCACTTCGCCCATCATTTCGTGGCCCATGATATCGCCGGGCATCATGGCTGGAATGAAGTTATGAAAGAGGTGGAGATCCGAGCCGCAAATGGCGCAGCTTGTAACCTTGATGATGGCGTCCCGGGGATCCTCGATTTCCGGATCGGTGACCTGGTCGCATCTCACGTCTTCCTTGCCGTGCCAGACGATCGCTTTCATGGTTCTGCCGCTCCAGCGTTGATAGACGCGCAATACCCCGCGGCTCAAATCGTTCCCACGGCTCGGCCGGAAACGCCTGAGCGCGTTCATGCGGGCGGCATCTTCGCCTCCCGCTCGGATTTGCTCCCCCACGCCGGAAAATTTGGAACGGTTTGATCGCCGCTACGTTGGCGTCAAAAGGAGATCATGTGCGGCCAGGATAGCCTGATCGCCGTAGGTGCTTTTTGCACGCTGGTGAGTTGGATGGATAGAACCAAGCAAGATCGAGGCATGACGCCGATGAACCCGGAACGAGACTTCCGGGATCATCTCCGGACCTATCGGGGTTTCGTGCGTGGTATCTCCTGGACGGTGGCGGGGTTCGCCGCGGTCCTCATCGTGCTAGCTATCTGGCTGCTGTGACGCGTGGGGTTTTGCGACGTTGCCGTGGTCCGTCGCGTAACGCTCCTCTCTACTCACGCAGCACCACTTTCACATCCCCCTCCGTCCGGAGAACGTCGACGAACGTGCTGTCGCTCCGCCTGACAAAGCGGATGTCGGCGCGGCTCTTGCCGAGGCGGAGGCCGCGAAGCGTCAGGTCGTCTGCAAAGCGCGGCAGCAGTGGATTTTCAATCTCGATACGCCGCCGCTCATAATCGATGCTGAGGCCCAGCGAAGCGCCAATGAGCGCAAACATCGCCGCTGAGGCCCAAGCCTGGGGTGAGCAGGAAACGGGATAGGAGATCGGGCCCCGCCGCGGCTTGCGTGGGAAGCCGCAGAACAACTCGGGCAGACGCCGGTCCGGCTGATAGGACTGGGCGCTGTAGAGGCCCTCGAAAATCTTGTCCAAAGCAGATTTGAAGCCCCATCGGGCGAGGCCGAGAGCGATGAGGGCGTTATCATGCGGCCATACCGAACCGTTGTGATAGGACATTGGATTGTAACGGGCCGCATCGGTGGACAGCGTCCGCACTCCCCAGCCGCAAAAGAGCTCCGACGCCAGCAGGGAAGCCCCGACCTGATGGGCGCGATCCGGTGCCGCGAGATCGGTCATCAGGACATGTCCGGGATTGGACGCCTTCACCCGGCAGGGAGCTTTATCGCCGTCGAGGGCGAGGGCAAATGTTCCAAGCTCTGGGCACCAGAATGCGGCATTGAATTGGTCCTTCAACGCGGCGGCCTTGGCACGCCACTCGCCGGCGCGCAGGCTTTCGCCGAGGCTGTCGGCGATCATCGCGGCTTGCAGGCGAGCTTCGTATACGTAGGCCTGCACCTCGACAAGCGCGATCGGTCCCTGCGCAAGTGCGCCGTCACGATGGAAGATCGAGTCGAAGCTGTCTTTCCAGCCCTGGTTTGCAAGCCCCTCAGGCGTTTCGCGTATATATTCCACGAAGCCGTCACCATCCGGGTCGCCGAAGGTCTCGCACCAGTCCAGCGCCCGGACGATATTTGGCCAGATACGCCTGATCGTCACCTCGTCCCCCGTGCGGGCGAGATAGCGCCCGGCGAGCAGCACGAACAGGGGCGTTGCGTCAACCGTGCCGTAGTAGGACGCGAACGGCACCTCGCCCGTGCGCGCCGTTTCGCACCATCGCTCTTCGTGGAGGATCTTGCCCGGCTGGGCATCGCGTGGGGGATCGAAATCGCGCGCTTGCCGGGCCGCGAGATACAACAGCACGCCGCGTGCAATCGACGGATCGGCCCAGAGCATGAACAGGGCGGTGATCAGGCCGTCGCGGCCGAAGACCGTGCTGTACCAGGGAATTCCCGCATGCGGATAGACGCCCTCGGCCGTCTTGCTGAGAAGCACGTAGATGTCGCTGCTGGAGCGATGGATCAACTCGTTGAAGAGGCCGTTCGATGTCTCGACCTTCACCGCTCCCGCAGTCAGCTCTTTCGCTTCGCGCCGTTTCAGACGATAGGCCGAGAGAAAATGGGGCGGCGGCGGACCCGGTTCCTCTTGCGATTCTCGGAATTGCAGGCTCGCAACGATCATGACGCGTTCGCCAGGCGCGAGGCGGATGGAAAACGTTGCGCGATCTTCCGTGAGCGAGGCAGGAGGGGGATCAAACCGGATGGTGGTCGCGCGCGTGATCCCATCGAGCCCTTTGTAGTCGAACTGCGCCGCGGAGGTGCCGGACCGCGCCGTGGCTTTGCCTCGCCCCGCTCTCTCGAGGCCGCGCACCTCGAAAAGATCCATGAAGTCGGCGCCGAATGTGATTTCGAGGCTGAAGTCTCGTGCCTGCAAATCGAAGTTCCGAACTTCGATCCGTTCGAAACATGCCCCTGCCCAGAGGAAGGTATTGCGCAAGATCGATATCGTGTCCTTGCGGAAGCCCTCCGCCTCGTCCTCCATATCCGGATTGGTGAGGCTGACGGTGAGTTTCGCGCTATCATCATCGAGGCTCGATGCCAGAAGCAGCGGATGCTGGCGGTTGATCGTCAACTGCCAGCGGGAGAGATGGCGCATATCGTGGAAATAGATCCCCTCCGCCGTCGAGGCTGACTTGCCGCAGTCTCCCTCCATGTCGAGAACCGCGAAGGCGTCACCGTGCTTCAAAACCTTGGGCGGCAGCGCCGCGAGCGAGACGTGCGCCTCAACTCCGTAGCCCGGCTCGCCCGCCTCCGGCCCGGGGGGATCTGATGCTGCGCTTTTATCCATGGCACTTGGACCCATGGCGCCTGTCGCCGCTAGAGCGCGTTCATTGCGGTTGGGAACGAATGATTATGGGGCGTACACGTGGAATCGGCCATCTCCCCTCCCATGTTGAAAGATAAGGCCTAGAGCCGTTCCGGTTTAAGAGGAACGGGGAACGATTCTAAGCTCTTTGTTTGCTCGTGCTTCACTTGGCTTGCATGGCGCCGCCATGACGGTCCCACTTTTCGCGAAGCACTCTAGACCGCGTCCAGCTCGATGTTTCGCGCCGCCGGCAGAAAAATGCCCTCCTTGGTAGACGGCGTCTTGACCCGGTACATGGCGAGCCGCTCGTAGGCGACTTCATAGTCGGTCGCCATTCTCGCAGCCGTGAACCTTTCGAGAAAGCGGTCTCTCACACCTGTTCGATCGATGGTGTCGGCTTCCCGGGCTGCCGCGACAGCCTCGTCGATGGTGTCGACGATGAAGCCCGTAACTCCGGGCTCGACAATCTCGGGAACCGATCCCTTGCGCCACGCGATGATGGGTGTCCCTGCGCTCATGGCTTCGATCATGACCAATCCGAAGGGCTCCGGCCAGTCGATCGGAAAGAGTAGCGCCCGCGCATTGCCGAGGAATGGGCCTTTCTCATGTTCCCCGATCTCACCAATGAACTCGATCAATGGATGCTTGAGCATCGGCGCAATGAGCTGATCGAAATAGGCCTGGTCGACCCTGTCCACTTTGGCGGCGATCTTGAGTGGAATGCCCGCTTTTTTGGCAATCTCGATGGCCCGGTCCGGCCGTTTCTCAGGCGAGATGCGTCCGAGGAACGCCAGGTAGTCGCCGCCGGATGCGTGGAAAGGGATAAGGGTTTCCGGAAGACCGTGCGGAATGGTGGCGTGCCACGTCACGTCCGAGGGCATGGGAAGGCGCTGATTGTTGGAGATCGAGATCAACGGCATATCCGAGAAGGCTTCATAGACGGGCATGAAATCGGGAACATCAAGCCGGCCGTGAAGCGTCGTGAGTGTCTTGTGGGCGAGGTCTTCGAAAAGCGCGTAATGGAGAAGATCGACGTGGAAGTGGATGATGTCGAAGTGCTCCGCCCAGCGACGTACCTCGCGCACCAGAACGATGTGGCTTGCGAGATGGTCACGGATGCCGGCGAGGCGCAGCGCCTTCGGGCAGGCTGGTACAAGGTTTGCGGAAGTTTTGGATTCTCCGCTCGCAAACAGCGTGACGTCGTGGCCCTTCTCTACGAGTGCTTCCGTCAGCCAAGACACCACGCGCTCGGTACCGCCGTAGAACCTTGGAGGAACAGCCTCGGCGAGGGGGGCTACCTGGGCAATACGCATCGCTATCTCCGGACATCATGCCCAAGGCAATGCCGTCTCGACGCCAAAGTTCCGTCAGTTGGGGTGTGAACGCCCCATTGCATGTCGCTGGCCTCCGCGCGACATTCCGCTACAGGATGGCGCCGAACCGATGCAGGAGTGGGGCGTTGGTGAAGGTCCCGGTCATATAAGGCCCTTGCTGCGGGTGCAGCCATGAGAGATCTGACGGCCTACCGCGGCCGTCCTTACCGGTTTGTCGGCCGCTACGTCCTTGCGTATCCCCTTTCCCATGCAGCCATCACATTGGCCGTGGTCGCGGCGGTTTTCTGCTCGGTCTCCACCCAGTATGGCGTGAAGTACCTCGTCGATGCGCTCTCTGCCGGCGGCAGCCACCACAAAGTGTGGATCGGCTTTCTCGCCCTCGCTACGTTGATTGCCCTCGATAATCTTCTCTGGCGCGTCGCGAGCTGGATTGCCAACTCCGTCTTCGTCGACGTGACGGGACGGGTAAGGAAGGATCTCTTTTCCCACCTTACCGGCCACGCGCCGAGCTACTTCAGCAACCGCTCGCCGGGCGCGCTCACCAGCCGCGTCAGCTCGACGTCGAACGCCATCTTCACCGGCGAGATGATGTTTACGTTCAACGTGCTGCCGCCGCTGGCGGCCACATTCCTCTCCATCGGGTATCTCGCCAGCGTCAGCGTCGCCATGGCCGTTGCGTTGACGATAGCCGGCGCGCTCATCGGCTGGGTGATCTTCCGCTACGCCTCGCGCGCCCGTCCGCTGCTCCATGCGTATGCCAACGAGGCGGCAGCGGTCGACGGACAGATGGTCGATGTCGTCTCGAACATGACGCTGGTAAAAGCGTTTGGCCGTTTGTCCTTCGAGCACCGGCGGCTGCGGGGCGTCGTCGGCAAGGAGATGATCGCCCGCAAGCGGAGCCTCTACTATCTTGAAAGGCTGCGCATCGCCCATGCCGTCGTCACGTCGATCCTCACGTTCTGCCTTCTCGCCTGGGTGATCAATCTCTGGAGCCAGGGAGAGGCAACGCCCGGCGATGTCGTCCTGGTCTGTACGCTCGGCATGGCTGTCTTGAGCGCCACCCGTGATCTTGCCGTCGCGCTTGTCGACGTGATGCAGCACTTGGCCAGGCTCTCCGAGGCGGTCCACACGCTTCTCGAGCCCCACGGCCTTAGGGACGCGAAGGGGCCGGGGCCGGAGAAAACCTCAGGCCAAATCGAATTCAGGAACGTCACGTTCTCCTATCCCAATTCCCCGCCGGCGTTGAACGGCATCAGCCTCAAGATTGAAAGCGGGGAGAAGGTGGGCATTGTCGGGCCGTCCGGTGGCGGCAAGTCCACGCTTCTCGCGCTTATCCAGCACTTCTATGAGCCGGAGGACGGAGCCGTTCTGGTCAACGGAAAGGACGTGCGCACGTTTCCTGACCTCGCCCTGCGGCGAACGATGAGCGTGGTGTCACAGGATGTGCCGCTCCTTCATCGTACGTTGCGCGAGAACATCGCCTACGGCCGGCCCCGTGCCACGACGGAAGAAATCTGGCAAGCGGCTGAAGCTGCACGTTGCGCAGCGTTCATCGGTGCCCTGCCCGACGGTATGGAGACGGTGGTCGGCGATCGGGGCGCGAAGATCTCCGGCGGCCAGCGCCAGCGCATAGCCATAGCGCGCGCCTTCCTCCGGGATGCTCCAATCCTCCTGCTCGACGAGGCGACCTCCGCCTTGGATCCGCACGCCGAAGAGCTCGTTCGCCAAGCCCTGCAGCATCTCATGCGGGGCCGCACCGTGCTGGCCATCGCCCATCGCCTCACCACGATCCGCAATTTTCAGCGCATCATCGTTCTCGATCGCGGTGCGGTGATCGAGGATGGAGATCCGGAGGAGCTCATGAGCAGGGGAGGCGTCTACAAAGCGCTCGTCGATCTTGAGCTGGAGCGTTTAAGCCGCATGCACACGGTGAGCGCGGCCGAGTAGCAGGGAGTTTGGGAGAGGTTTGAAAGGTGACGTCGGGGATGTGTCAGCCCGCGATCTCATTTTATTTTATGTCGTGGGGCGGGGCATTCGGCAAGCTCTCGCCAAGTTCCGGATTGGGCTCTCCGGCCAGCAGCGCCATGATGGCGACCACAAGGACGACGGCAATGATTCCGCCGATAACCAGCCGTCTCCCGCCAGTCGTCGTGCGTGGATCGGATGTGGAACGCTTGTCGGGCAGCATCGATACCCTTCTTCCTGTTGCAACGTGTGCTACGTTCCGGCTTCAGCGGTGTCAGACGCGGGCCGGCAATCCTTCCTCCTGCAGCGCGTCTTTGATCGACGGTCGCGCCATGAGCGTCGTTCGATAGGCCGCAAGCTCGGACGGGACGCCGATGCCGAACGTCTCGGCCCATCGCAGAATGACGAACAAATAACAGTCGGCCACTGTAAATCGGCTGCCGAGAAGGTGATCTCCGTCGATACGCCCGGCGAGGAACTGCAGGCGCTTCTTAATGTAATCCTTGGCCTCGTTCTTCTCGCTCTCCGAGCTGTCCGAGAACAACGGCTTGAAGCTTTTGTGCAGCTCGCTCGAGATATAGGCCAGAACCTCAAGCAGCCGTGTGCGTCCGAGAATTCCATCATAGCCGAGCTTGCCGTAGGTCGCCGCGATCCAATCCAGGATTGCAACGTTCTCGGTTAGAATCTCCCCGCTTCCAAGCGCGAGGGCCGGGACATATCCCTTGGGATTGACCTTGAAATAGTCTCGTCCCTGCGATGTCGTTTTGGACTTGAGATCCACCCTGTCGAGATCGAAGTCCGCGCCGACCTCCCGGAGGGCGATATGGGAAGCCAGGCTGCAGGCGCCGGGGCTGAAATATAGGATCACGGCATTGCTCCTAGCTCGAGGCCACTCACGCGTTCCAACGACGCCGATGCGACATTGGTTTCACGCGTCATGACGCGCCTCTGGTCTCCGCCTCTTCGGGAAAGCGACTTGGCCCGCCCAAGACCAGCCCATCCATCGGTAATATTGCAGTCGAGGCGTGGGGCTCCGGCGTGTCCCGATTGATCGGATCTCCGCGCTGCGGGGGAGGCCGCCGTAGTGGCTCGAGCGGCCCACGGTCATGGCCAAATTTCATTGTCCATATGCCGCATAAGATATAGATCAAATATATGTTAATCGACGCCGGGTAACGAGGGACGGCGTGAGCGGCACCGGCTCATCCGTTCAAGATATTCAAGAATGAGCGCGGTATGGTTTCGACATTGACCACGAACGAGCGCCTGCTCGCGCTCGTCGTTTCCAGTTTCGTTTTGGCAGGCGGCCTTGCTCTGGCGATCGCCGGGCGCAACGATCCCGTGGGAGCGCACGGCGTCATTATCGTACTGTTCGCTCTTTTCTGTGCACTCGCCGTTCTGCGCAGCTACCATGAGGCGGAGCCCGGCCCTAGTCGTTTGGCCGAATATTATGACGAGCCGACCAAGGCGGGCATCGTTCTCTCCATCGCATGGGCGGTCGTCGGGATGTTCTTCGGCGTCTGGGTCGCGGCGCTTCTGGCTTGGCCGGATCTCACGTTCGATGCGGAATGGGCGAGCTTCGGCCGCATCAGGCCCGTGCACACCACCGGTGTTATTTTCGGTTTCGGCGGCAACGCCCTGATCGCCACATCCTTCCACGTTCTGCAGCGCACATCTCAGGCCCGCCTGCCGGACCAGTTCAGCCCGTGGTTCGTGCTGATCGGCTACAATCTCTTCTGCATCGTGGCGGTGACGGGCTACGTCCTGGGCATAACGCAGTCGAAGGAATACGCGGAGCCGGAATGGTATGCCGATATCTGGCTGGTGATCGTGTGGGTGGTCTATTTCACGATCTACATTCGCACGCTGCAGCGGCGCAAGGAGCCGCATATCTACGTCGCCAACTGGTACTACATGGCCTTTATCCTGGTCGTGGCCGTCCTGCACATCGTGAACAATCTGGCGCTACCCTTGTCATGGACGGGAGCCAAGAGCTATTCGCTGTTCTCCGGCGTCCAGGACGCCATGGTGCAATGGTGGTACGGGCACAATGCGGTCGCGTTCTTCCTGACGGCCGGCTTCCTCGGCATGATGTACTACTACCTGCCGAAACGCGCCGAGCGGCCGATCTTCTCGTATCGCCTGTCCATCATCAGCTTCTGGGGCATTACCTTCCTCTACCTGTGGGCGGGCTCGCACCACTTGCACTATACGGCCCTGCCCCATTGGGTGCAGACGCTCGGCATGACGTTCTCGATCGTGCTCCTGGTGCCCTCCTGGGCGTCGGCCGGTAACGCGCTGGCGACGCTCAACGGCGCCTGGCACAAGGTGCGCGACGACGCGACCCTGCGCTTCATGATGGTCGCCGCCGTCTTCTACGGGCTCTCGACGTTCGAGGGCTCCTTCATGGCCATCCGCGCTGTCAACTCGCTCTCCCACTATACGGACTGGACCGTAGGCCACGTCCATGCCGGTGCCCTTGGCTGGGTGGCGATGATCACGTTCGGCTCGCTTTATGCGCTCGTTCCCTGGATGTGGAAGCAGGAGCGCATGTACTCGCCGCGTCTGGTGGAAGTTCACTTCTGGCTCGCCCTCGCCGGCACCATCATCTACGTCTTCGCGATGTGGAACTCGGGCATCATCCAGGGCCTGATGTGGCGCACCTATAATGACAGCGGCACGCTCGCCTACTCGTTCATCGACAGCCTCGTGGCGATGCATCCCTATTACATCGCCCGTACCGTCGGCGGTCTGCTCTTCCTCTCGGGTGCAGCGGTGGCCGCCTACAACATCGCAATGACGATCCGCATGGCGCGCGTGGGCGCTGCGCCGGAAGAGATCGGAGCTGAAGCGCCCCTGCCGCATGCGGCCGACGTCGCCGTCCAACCGGGGGAGTAGCTCGTGCCCACCTTCCACCGCAGGCTCGAACGCAACGCCATCGGCTTCGTACTCGCCATCATCGGCGTGTCGGCGATCGGTGGTCTCGTGGAGATCGCGCCGCTCTTCACGATTCACGAGACCGTCGAGAAGGCGCCGGACATGCGCGTCTACACGCCGCTCGAGATTGCCGGTCGTCATATCTACATGCGCGAAGGCTGTTATGCTTGCCACTCACAGATGATCCGCACGCTCCGCGACGAGGTGGAGCGCTATGGGCCCTATTCGCTCGCCGTCGAGTCGCAATACGATCACCCCATGCTGTGGGGCTCGAAGCGCACCGGCCCGGATATTGCTCGGCTCGGCGGGAAATACTCCGATGCCTGGCACGTCGCCCACCTGATCAACCCGCGCGACGTGGTGCCTGAATCCGTGATGCCGCGTTACGGCTGGCTGCAGCGCAACCGGCTGAGGGTCGATGACCTCGACCGCCATCTCGCGGCACAGCGCTCCCTCGGGGTGCCCTATACCGATGAGATGGTCGCCAATGCCGCCGCCGACGCCGCAGCACAGGCGAGCCCTGATAGCCCCGGTGCCGCTGGTGTCGCGGAGCGCTATGGTGAGGCGACGAACGTGCGCGCCTTCGACGGCGATCCCGCGCGGCTCACGGAGATGGACGCGCTCGTAGCCTATCTGCAGGTCTTGGGGCGGCTGACCGATGCGGCGCATCAACAGGCCGCCAGCGCAGAGGAGTGAGGCGATGAGTTTCGATCATGAAACGATTGTTGCCTTCGCCAAGAGCTGGGGCTTGATTTATCTGATCGCGATTTTCGTGATTGTTCTGATTTATGCGCTCTGGCCTGGAAATCGGAAGCGTTTCGATCGCGCGAAGAAGAGCATCCTGGATAAAGACGACCGGCCGAGGACGTAGGATGGGAACCGAGAAGCGAGATCCTGTCACGGGCCGGATGACGACCGGCCATGACTGGAATGGCATCCAGGAGCTGGATACGCCGATACCCCGCGTGGTGCTGTTTTTCCTGGCAGCGACGACGCTGTTCGCGATCGTCTATTGGGTTCTCATGCCGGCCTGGCCGCTCGGCGTGACCTACACCAAGGGCCTGCTCGGGATTGATCAACGCCAGATTGTCACGCAGCAGGTCAACGACGCTGCTGCGGCGCGCGCCGCCTGGACCGACCGCATCGCCAACGCAAGCTTCGAGGAGATTGCGTTCGACGACACGCTGATGCACCACGTGCGCGAGACCGGGCGCACGCTTTTCACGGACAACTGCGCCGTGTGCCATGGTACCAGCGGAACGGGCGGGCCGGGCTTTCCGAGCCTTGCGGCGGGAGCCTGGCTGTGGGGCGGTGATGCCGCCACCATCGCCGAGACGATCCGGGTCGGCATCAATTCGACCCATCCAGAGACGCGCGCGTCGCAGATGATGGCCTTTGGCCAGGGCGGAATGCTCGACCGTAAGGCGATCCTCGACGTTGTGGCCTATGTCCGCTCCCTGTCCGGCCAGACGCTCAGCGAGGCCGAGCAGGCACGCGTCTCGGCTGGTGATGCCGTTTTCGCGGAGAACTGCGCAGCGTGCCACGGAGCGGATGGCGGCGGCACGCACGAGATGGGTGCGCCGAGCCTTGCCGACGCGAACTGGATCTATGGCGGCGAGGCGCAGTCCGTGTACGCGTCCATTTACGGCGGACGCCAGGGGCACATGCCCCATTGGGAAGGGCGCCTCTCGCCGGTCGATATCAAGTTGCTCGCGCTCTACGTGGGCACGCTCGGAGGCGACGGACGATGAGCGCTCGAGCCGGCGATAAGCGCCCGCTGCGCATCAACTGGCGGCTCGCCGCGTTCCTCCTCGCCGGCGCCAGTGCGGTTGTCTTCGCCGCCGCCAACGTGCATCTCGTCTATGTTGCGTTCGTGTCTCAGCCGGATTGCGTGCCGCACGCGAAGGCGATGGGCAACGACGGCACGTTCCGCGCCGCCCGGTCTGCGTGCTGAGAGGAAAAATGGCCATGGCAGCTCTCGAGAATACTGCAAGCGCTCCGCTTCCTTTGGCGATGCAAAGGCGGCGCAACCTGCCCGCGTCGGCTGCGCTCGGATGGCTGGCGGCCGGCTGGCGAGACCTTTGGCAACACCCGCTGTCGAGCTTTGCCTACGGGCTTCTGGTTTTCGCGGTATC
>JRYH01004820.1_pt1 | contig 48356 bp, 45 predicted proteins | sample 235351 | NCBI WGS metagenome assembly JRYH01 (sample SAMN03074221, study PRJNA261480) | activated sludge metagenome | biome: Wastewater Treatment Plant; feature: Wastewater; material: Activated sludge; isolation source: activated biomass of a wastewater treatment plant treating wastewater... ...
TCCAGTTCGCGCGCCAGGGCTACAAGGACATCGAGTTCGCGACCTACGACACCGATTGGGACAGCGAGGCCTACCTCACCGTCTCGGGCCAGAACTCGAACAACTCGGTGCGCGTCACCGACGCGTTCCTGAACGCGGTCGAGACCGACGGCGTCTGGGCGCTGACCTCGCGCACCACGGGGAAGACGGTGAAGACCGTGCGCGCCCAGGATCTGTGGGAGCAGATCGGCCACGCCGCCTGGGCCTCGGCCGACCCGGGAATCCAGTTCCACACCACCATCAACGACTGGCACACCTGCCCGCAATCGGGGCCGATCCGCGCCTCGAACCCGTGCTCGGAGTACATGTTCCTCGACGACACGGCGTGCAATCTCGCCTCTCTCAACCTACTCACCTTCCGTCGCGGCGAAGCCGCGCAAAGAACAAGCGGCGGAGCCGCGCAAGGAGCGAGCGAGGCTAAGAGCTTCGACACCGAGAGCTTCGCGCATGCCTGCCGGCTCTGGACGGTCGTGCTCGAGATCTCGGTCCTGATGGCGCAGTTCCCCTCGCGCCAGATCGCCGAGCTCTCCTACCGCTACCGCACGCTCGGCCTCGGCTTCGCCAACATCGGCGGTCTGCTGATGGCATCGGGCATCCCCTACGACTCCGCCGAGGGCCGCGCCATCTGCGGCGCCATCTCCGCGCAGATGACGGGCATCTCGTATGCGACGTCGGCGGAGATGGCGAGCGAGCTCGGGCCGTTCCCCGGCTACGATCCGAACCGCGCCGACATGCTGCGCGTGATGCGCAACCATCGCCGCGCGGCCTACGGCGAGACCCGCGGCTACGAGCGCCTCTCCATCGCGCCCGTTCCGCTCGACATCGCGAGCTGCCCGGACCGGGACCTCGTCACCGCGGCCCAGGCGGCCTGGGATCTCGCCATCGACCTCGGCGAGAGGCATGGCTACCGCAACGCGCAGTCGACCGTCATCGCGCCCACCGGCACCATTGGCCTCGTCATGGACTGCGACACGACGGGCATCGAGCCGGACTTCGCGCTCGTGAAATTCAAGAAGCTCGCGGGCGGCGGCTACTTCAAGATCATCAACCGCTCGGTGCCGGAGGCGCTGCGCGTCCTCGGCTACCGCGAGAGCGAGATCGCCGAGATCGAAGCCTACGCCGTAGGCCACGGCTCGCTCGCTCAGGCTCCGGCCATCAACCACGCCACCCTGATCGCGCGCGGCTTCACGCCCGAGATGATCCAGAAGGTCGAGGCCGGCCTCGGCACCGCTTTCGACATCAAGTTCGTGTTCAACCGCTGGACGCTGGGCGATGCGTTCCTGACCGGCACGCTTGGCATCCCGGCCGCAAAGCTCGACGAGCCGGGCTTCGACCTGCTCGCGCACCTGGGCTTCTCGAAGAGGGACATCGAGGCCGCCAACGAGCACGTCTGCGGCGCCATGACCCTCGAAGGCGCCCCGCACATGAAGCCTGAGCACCTGCCCGTGTTCGACTGCGCCTCGCCCTGCGGTCGCAAGGGCAAGCGCTACCTCTCGGTCGAGAGCCACATCCACATGATGGCGGCGTCGCAGCCGTTCATCTCGGGGGCCATCTCGAAGACCATCAACATGCCGAACGAGGCGACCGTCGACGACTGCAAGCAGAGCTACAGGCTCTCCTGGCGCCTCGCCCTCAAGGCCAACGCGCTCTACCGCGACGGCTCCAAGCTCTCGCAGCCCCTGAACGCGCAGGTGCTCGGCGACGACGTCGACGAGCAGGACGAGGCGGCCGAGCAGATGACGGCGGACAAGCCGCAGGTCCAGCGCATCCTGGCCGCAGCCGAGAAGCTCGCCCGCCGCGTCACCGAGCTCGAGGCCCAGCTCAAGAACGCCTCAGAGCGCTCAGCCACCCGCCAGCGCGCCAAGATGCCGGGCCGGCGCAAGGGCTACACGCAGAAGGCGTCCGTCGGCGGCCACAAGGTGTACCTGCGCACGGGCGAGTACGACGACGGCGCGCTCGGCGAGATCTTCATCGACATGCACAAGGAAGGCGCCGCCTTCCGCTCGCTGATGAACAACTTCGCCATCGCCATCTCGCTCGGCCTGCAGTACGGCGTGCCGCTCGAGGAGTACGTGGAAGCCTTCACCTTCACGCGCTTCGAGCCCGCGGGCCTCGTGCAGGGCAACGAGACCATCAAGAACGCCACCTCGATCCTTGACTACATCTTCCGCGAGCTCGCCGTCTCTTATCTCGGCCGCAACGACCTCGCGCACGTCGATCCGCGCGAGATCGTCGGCGAGACCGGGCTCGGCTCCTCCGACGAGGAGACCGACGAGCAGCTCGCCCTCGACCTTCCCGAGAGCGTGACGAAGGTGGTGTCGAAGGGCTTCATGCGCGGAAATCTGCGCATCCACGCCGGCGGACGCAGCCATCAGATCGAAGCCGATTCGGCGCTGAGCCTCTCGTCCCTGCGCTCCGATCTTGCGGCCTATCCCATGACCGAAGGCGCGACCGCCCTTTACAGCGACGGCGCCACCGCCCTCAAGGCCGACACCGAGGTCATGTACCAGCGCACGACGGTCTCGGAGACGCAGGTGGTGGAAACGCAATTGGTGAAATCGCGCTCGGCGAGCGATCGCATCGCGGAGGCGCGGCTCAGGGGCTACGAGGGCGTCTCGTGCCCCGAGTGCCAGAACTTCACCATGGTGCGCAACGGCACCTGCCTCAAATGCGACACCTGCGGCTCGACGAGCGGCTGCAGCTGACAGAGCGGAGGGCGGGGTTGCGAGATCCCGCCCTTTTCCGCCGCGTCGACGAAATGTGCTCCTGCGTAACGGTTCGTGCCCTGTGCCCCGACCTCGCGCTGACAGACTGGAGCCTCCCATGCCCGCCTCCCCGCCGACGCCCGCGAGCCCCTTCGAGCTCCTGGAGCTTCCCGACGGACGCTGCTGCGTGGCCCGTACCGCCGCGACGGAGGCGACGCTGGTCGCTGGCTCCTTCGCGAGGCTCGATCCCAAAGCGGGCGATCTTCTCCCGGACGGCCCCGGCGCCTGCCCCGTAGGCGTCTACGCCTCGCGCGACGACGCCGAGATCGCCATCCTGCGCGCCTCCCCTGCGCCGGATCCCTCCGCCCCGCTGGCGGCCTTCGCGTCTTGGCTGCGTCCGCGCTAAAGTTGCATCTGCGCCCAAATAGTCCGCATTCCCCGTTGATTCACACTTGTGGATTCGGTGCCGCCGCCGCAGACTCGCGGCACCGAAAGCGCAATAACGGCAATGTTGCGTTTTTGCCTACCGCGTCCCGATCCCAGGCGCTCGCGCGTCGATCCTGCAGCGTCGCCCTTCGAAAGCGAGGTGGCATGCCTCAATTCATTCCGAGACTTTCGCGCATCAGCGCGGGCAAGCAGAAGGGCCCGAAGGACGCCACGCCAACCGCCCCGCGCACGCGCGAGGCGCCAGTCAACGTGGAGCGTCTCGCCCGGCTCATGCCGCAGGTCCGGAAGCGCTTGGCCATCGATCGTGCGTTCACGGACGCGGCCTTGCTGGCGAGCCTCACGGCCATCGCGAGCCATCCCTCCCACGGGGAGCGATGGCACGCGGCGGAAGCCTCGACGCTCGGTCAGTACCTTGCGACCACGGGCCAGGATATGCACCGCACGTTGGTGACGCTCCTGTCTCTGCTGCCACGGCCTTGACTGGAATCAGTTCAGTATCGCCGCCAGTCTGTCATGTTGCGTTCCCCGTGTTGCGTTCAGTGTCCGTCACGGGCCTCCCGCGTCGAGAGGAGAGGCCTTCGCTTGCGTTTCACGAAGCACACCGGAGCAATCCATGTCATCTGCCGGCCTCGCGGCCCCAGCCGTCGTCTATCTCCTGGCTGACCATCTCGATTCCGCCCTCGCCGCGGGCGAGGACCTCTTGAAGAGCACGCTGCGCTGGAACGCGGGCGATCCGCGCGCGCTCGAGGGCCTGGCCGCGCAGCGCCACCAGGAGCGGGCCGCCATCGACGCGGCGCGCACGCTCGAGATGGTGCTGCTCGCACGCGTGCTGAAGTCGCGCGCAACCGCACAGGAGCTGGCGAAGCTGGACAGCCAGTTCAAGCTGATCACCCGCCTCTACACGAGCGGAACGGAGATCGTGGCCGACGCCGCGCGCGGACTGACCGACGAGACGACCTACGCGTTCGACGCCGGCGACGGCGTCACATCGTATCTGCGCACGCGCGGCCTCATTGCCGAGGACGCCCCCGCGCCGCTCGAAGCCGCGCGGCTGACCGTCACCGAGCAGTTCCTGGTCGCCGGCAAGATGCAGCTTGGCCCCCTGCTCGACCTGATCGCCATGTTCCTCGATACGCTCGAGACCCATTACGAGCTCTACGACCAGCCCCAGCGCGGCGGCAATGCGGTGCTCGCCTCGCGCACGCCAACCAGTGGCGTGACAGTCTAGGTCATGACCTAGAGCGTGTTCAGATCTTATGGACTGAAAGGTCATTCCCCTCCCCCTTGTGGGGAGGGGTCAGGGGTGGGGGGAGCCCCACGGCTGATGGTCTGCAATCCCCCCCTCCTAGCCTCCCCCACAAGGGGGGAGGGACAAGGACGATCAAGCGCGCCGACCGCGCCCGTATGATCTGAACAAGCTCCAGCACGCAAAAGCGCGGCCCTTCGGGGGAAGGACCGCGCTCAAGCTGCCATGCCAACGCTCCGGAGCGGCGGTCAGCCGCTCTCGTGTCAGCCGTTGCCGTCGTCGTCGGCCGCGTACCGCCCGGCGCTCGTATAGGCCGGCCGGCGCAGTTGCCGCTCCTGCGTAGCGAACCGCTCCTGCCCCGCATAGACGTGCCGTGAGAACACCGACATATCGTTGGTCCCGTCCCGCGTGAGCGGCCGCGCGCGCTCCGGCTGCCGCCGCAGAGCCGCCACGGCAACCGGCGCCTCCGCCTCACGCTTCGGCTTCTGACGGGCCGCCGCGACGCGGTACGACCGGGAGTTCTGCTTGGCGCTCCGCTCGGCAGAGCTACGCTTGCGGACCGGCGCAGCGTCATCGTCACGCAACGCGACCGGCGTCGCGCCGAGGGCCGCCTCGTCCGCTTCCACCATGGCGACGACGCGGAGAGGCGTCACGGGCCGAGCCGGCGCCTGTACGCCGCGGGACGGAGCAAGCTCAAGCGGCATGGGATCCGCGGCGGCGAGAACGGTCGGCGGTGCGAGTGCCGCGCCGCTCTGCGTTCCCATCGCGCCCGCGAGCTGCACAGGCGCGCCGGCCTGCGCAACGGATTGCGGGAATGGCGAGGCGAGGCCCGCCACCCGGTAAGCGCGATCCGCACCGGCCTCGGCCTCGTCGAGGCTCGCGTACGTCCCGATGTAGCCAGGCACCGGATCGTACTTGCGGTTCCTCTTGTAGGTGGCCTCCTCGCGGCTCGGCGCACCGATCACGCGCACCTTGAGTGTCGCCACGCCCTGGCCGGCAAACCCCAGGATTTCAGCCGCCCGGCGCGACACGTCGAGCGTGCGGTTGCCCCAAAAGGGCCCCGCGTTGTTGATGCGCAGCACGATCGAGACGCGCGTCGCCGGCGACCAGACGAGCAACGTCGTCCCATCCGGGTAGACGGGGCTCGCGGCGTTGTCCGGAGCCTCGGAGTTGAACGCCTCGCCTGAGGAGGTAAGGCCGCACGGATTATGGCGGTCGCGCTTGCAGGAATCGTAGTGGGAAGCCCGCACGGTCTCCTCCGTGCCGACCAGCGCCGCCGTCTCGGCAATGGTCTTCACGCGGTGGCATTTGCCGTAGAAGCAATAGGTCTTGCCGGGGGTCTTGGCCTCTGCCGCCCCTCCTCCCAGTCCCGTTGCCAGCAACGCCGCGCCGAGGGCCGGCGCGAGAGACTTGAAGCCCGCCCGTGCGATCTTATGAACGCCCAAACCTTCAGCACTGCTCGAAGGGGTTCTCATCGATCAGCTCCATTTCTGTTTTGACTTTGAGACGGCCCGCGGCTCCCCCTTGGGCCGTTAATGGTTAGCGGGCGCAACAGAGCACCTGCAACAATGGCAGGGGAGCGGCAACGTCGCCGCATGCGGACAACACCGCCATCTCGATTAAGTTGCGTTCCTAGATAAGCTCCCGCTCCGAGAGCAGGCGAACGAGCGCCGCGCGGGCCTCCTCGAGCCTCTCCGGATCCGCACTGCGGAGCACAAGCTCGGTCCTATAAACCCCGTCGGCAAAAGAGGGATAGCTGCCCATGGCGACGTCCGGATAAGCCGTCTGATGGCGCGCAAAGAGATCCGCGAGGTCCCCTTCGGCCCTGTGGACGACAATCGAGACAGCGTTCACTTTCGGCCCGGTCCTGAGCCGCTGTGTCGCAGCGGCGAGCATCGATTTCATGATGTCGGGCACCCCCGCCATCACGATCACGTTGCCAATTCGGAAGCCCGGGGCCGCCGATACGTCGTTGGCGACCAGCTCGGCGCCCTCCGGCATGCGCGCCATGCGCAGTCGGGCCGGCGTGAGCGAGATTCCGCGCGCCGCATACTGGGGCGCCATCACCGCCACGGCCCTGGGATCGATGTCGACCGGAACGCCGAACGCAGCACCGATGCTGTCGGCGGTGATGTCGTCGTGCGTCGGACCGATGCCGCCGGTCGTGAACACATAGGTGTAGCGGACACGCAGCGCGTTCACCGCCGCGACGATGTCGTCCCGCACGTCGCCGACCACGCGCACCTCGCGCAACACAATGCCGATCGCGGTCAGGTGCTCGGCGATGGCGCCGATGTTGCGGTCATGCGTCCGCCCCGAGAGGATCTCGTCGCCGATGACGAGCACCGCCGCCGTGACGATGTCGCCCTCGGACACGTGCGTTTCCTCAATCATGTGAGCATCCACCCTGTTGCGGGCTCCGCAACGGGAGCGGGCCGCCTCGCAAATAGCATTGCGGAGGGCGCCAGCGCACTCTGGATAAACGCGCTCCTTGTCGGAAAAACCGGTTCCCACTTTTCCGGAAGCACTTTAATGCTCGGCCGCCATGAAATTCCCCACCCCCCTCGTGCGCGGGCGCCTGATCAAGCGCTACAAGCGCTTCCTCGCCGACGTCAGCCTGGACACCGGCGAGCTGGTGACGGCCACCTGTCCGAACACGGGCTCCATGATGGGCCTTGCCGTGCCGGGCGCGGTGGTCTGGCTCTCCGTCAGCGCGAGCCCGACCCGCAAATACCCCCACACGTGGGAGCTGGTCGAGGCCGACGCAGGCAACGGCCCGACGCTCGTCGGCATCAACACGAGCCACCCCAACCGGCTCGTGTCGGACGCCGTCGCATGCGGCGCCATTCCCGAGGTCTCGGGCTACGCGACGTTGCGGCGCGAGGTGAAATACGGCCTCTCGAGCCGCATCGACATCCTGCTCGAGGACCCGGGCAAGGGGCTTTGCTACGTCGAGATCAAGAACGTCCATCTCTCGCGCCGGGCGGGCCTTGCCGAGTTCCCGGACTCGGTAACCGAGCGCGGCGCCAAGCACCTCGCCGAGCTCAGCGCCATGGTCGCGGCCGGACACCGCGCCGTCATGCTGTACCTGATCCAGCGCGCCGACGCCGAGGCGTTCTCGCTCGCGGCCGACATCGACCCCCGCTACGCGGCGGCGTTCGAGGCGGCCCGCGCCGCCGGCGTCGAGGCCATCGCCTACGCCTGCGACCTGTCGCCGACGGAGATTACGATCGCGCGTCCCGTGCCCGTCTTGACCTGAAGCGTCACGACCTCAGTCACGGGCGCGCGCCGCAAGGCCGGGAAGCAGGCGTCCGCACGGGGCGCACGCCTTGCCTCCTCGGCCTCACGCGTTAGCGTCACTCAGCCGCCTCGCCATGGCTGACGAGCACCTGGTCGGCGAGCCGGCCGGTCAGCTCCGCGAGGTGATCGAACGTCGCCGTGTACGTTCCGACGCCGGACGTCGCCGAGCGCAACTCCACGATGAGATCCTCGATCTCGGCTTCCGGGATATGCGCCGAGACCACGTCCCACCCGGGCCACCCCTCGCGCGCGTCGAAGCCGAGGATCTGCCCGCGCCGCTGCGGGATCATGCCGTTGACGCGCGCCGTCGCCTCGGATGGAACCGAGATCTCGACCGCCATCACGGGTTCGAGCAGCACGGGCTGGCACTTCGGCAGCCCTTCGCTCATCGCCAGCCGGCCCGCCTGCCGGAACGCCATGTCGGAGCTGTCGACGGTGTGGAACGAGCCGTCCGTCAGCGTGACCGCGATATCGACCACCGGAAACCCGAGTGGGCCATGCTTCATGTAGTCGACCACGCCGATCTCCACCGACGGGATGAACTGCTTCGGCACCACGCCGCCCGTGATCGTATCGCTGAACGCGAAGCCCGCCCCCCGCGGCCGCGGAGAGATCGACAGCACCACGTCGCCGAACTGACCGTGGCCGCCGGACTGCTTCTTATGCCGGCCGCGGATCTCGGTCGATTTGCGGATCGTTTCCTTGTAGGGCACCTGCCGCTTCTGCCGCTCGACCACGACGCCGTATTTGCGCTGCAGCCGCTCGAAGGCGACCCTGAGATGCATCTCGCCCTGGCCCTTGATCAGGACCTGGTGCGTGTCCTTGTTGTGCTCGATGACGAGCGAGGGGTCCTCCTCGATCAGCTTCGACATCGCCGAGGAGAGCTTCACTTCGTCCTTGCGGTCCTTGAGCCCGATCCCCGACGCGAGGACCGGCGTGGGCGGCCTGGGGCCCGCGATCTGCACCACCGACTTTTCGGTCGTGATCGTATCGCCGGTCCGCACCGAATCGAGGCGTCCCAGCGCCACCGTATCGCCCGCGCGCGCGCCAGCGCGCTTGTGCGTCTCCTCGCCTTTGAGCGAGAAGAGCCCGGCCACGCGCTCCTCGACCGCCTCCCCGCCGGACACGGTGGCGCCGTCCGCGAGGTCGCCCGTCAGCACGCGCGCGATCGAAAGCTTGCCGCCATGGCCGGTGTAGAGCGTCTTGAACACGTAGGCCGAGCTTTTCGCGTTCTCGATCTTGAGCCGCCGGGCGGTGGCGTCGACACACGGCACCTCGTGCCGGAGCGCCTTCAACAGCCTGAGGATGCCGTTGCCGTTCTGCGCCGAGCCGAGCAGCACCGGACAGATGAGCCCGTCCTCGAACTCCCGCGAGAGATCGGCGAACACCGTCCCGTTTTCGGGCGCGAGGTCGGAGAGGAGCTGCTCCATCAGGGCGTCGTCGTAATCGGCGAGCTGTTCCAGCATGTGGAACCGCGCCTGCTTCTCGCGCTCGAGATCGGACGCCTTGATCTCGACCATCTCGGACGGCGCGTTCTTGCGGAATAGGAAGCCCCGCTCGAGCGCGAGGTCGATGAAGCCCGTGGCTTGGCCGTTCTCCCAGATCGGGATCTGCCTCAGCACGAGCGGCTTCGTCGACGCCGGCTGCAAGGCCGGCACGATCTCGCGGATCGGCGTCTCGCAGGCGTCGATCTTGTTGAGGAAGAGAAGGTGGGGAATGCCGCGATCCTCGAGCTGCTTCAGGATCACCTGCAGCGCCGGCACGCGTTTCGCGTCGGGTTCCGACACGACGACGGCTGCATCGCACACCGTCAGGGCCTCCGCGCCCTCATGCTGGAACTCGATGGAGCCGGGGCAGTCGATGAAGGTGAAGGCGTCGTCCAGGAACTCCACGTCCGCGACGTTGAGCTGCACGCTCATGCCATGGGCGCGGGCTTCAGGGGACGCATCGCCCACGCTCGATCGATCGGCGACGGAGCCGGCCCGCACGATCCCGCCCGCACGGGCGAGAATTGCCTCCAGGAGTGATGTCTTGCCGGAGAGAAACGGGCCGATCAGTGCGATGCAGCGGGTGCTGCGGCCCGAAGCGTGCCCGGAGCCGGCATCGGGTGTGCCTCTCGGGCGGTCGGATTGCCCCATGGTGTCCTCCTTCCCGCGTCCCGGATTGTGGTTCCGGGTTGAGCGTTGACGAGGCGCAGTCGGGTGCGCGTCGCGCACCCCCGCGCCTCCTCAAGGAGCGCGACGAGATGATCGTCGCCCCGCAGCATGAAAGACGCAAGAGCCTTCCGTCTTAATCGGCTCCTAATCTTTGTCGCTCAAACATCGGGAGCGAGATCCTGCGGGGCGGAACACGGACGTGCACCAACCCGCTGCGATGCAACAAATATTCGCAGATGCGGAAGTAACGTTCGTGAAGAATGTTTCCAAAAATTACTTGAAGAACGACCGGACCGGCCGCATCATTAAAGTGTCAGCATGACGGGTTAAACATGGTCATGGGACACGATTCGACGACACGTATCGGCGACCCCGACAATAAGAAGAAACGATCCCTGGAGAGGCTGAGGCTAGGCGAAACGACCGGACCGGATTGGCGGAACGAAATTACCGGATCGAGCGCTTAAGCTCAGAGAAGGACGTTGCGTTATGCATAGAGACAAGCTCAACAAGTTCCTCGTCAAGGCGGCGGACGCGGCAGGCTATGCCATGGCCTCGCGTGAGGAGGATCTGACCGAGTGGACGCTGCTTCAGCCAGAAGTCGCGCTCCGCAACGGTCATGCCACCGCTGCCACGACGGCCCGGAGAATGTCACTGCCCTTTGCTCGTTTCGAGCAATGGATCTCTCATATGCTCTCGCTCTCGGACATCCGCGTCACCCCCCGACCGCTGCTTCCGAGCCGCTGAGAGTTCCCTCTGACAACACCATGACGGGCTGCTCGCGCGGCCCGTTTTGTTTTGGGCCGAGACCCCGCCGATTGACTCGACCCCGGTCGGATGCAAGCCTTGTCCCTCGATCAATCCATCGGAGGAAAAGCTTGATGCGTCGCATAACGTCCGTCGTCGCCACCCTTGCACTTGGCGCCACTGCGGTGTTCGCGCAGAACGTCCCTGTCATCAAGGAGCGCCAGGATCACTTCAAGAAGATGGGCGACGCCGCAAAGCCCGTCGGTGCGATGTTCAAGGGCGAGGCAGATTTCGATCTCACCAAAGTCCAGGCCGCTCTGAAAGTGATGCAGGAGAAGGCCCCCATTCTGCCGACGCTGTTCCCGGACGATACGAAAACGGGCGGAGACACCGAGGCTCTTCCCGTCATCTGGCAGGAGAAGGCCGACTTCGAGGCCCGCTTCAAGAAGCTCGGCGAGGCGGCCAAAGCCGCCGAGGCCTCCATCACCGACGAGGAGACCTTCCCCGACACCTGGAAAGAGGTGATGGGCAATTGCAGCGGCTGCCATAAGAAATTCCGGAAGCCGAAGTCCTGAGGCGCGCCTCATGGCGGAGCGATCGCACGGCCAAGCGAGCGTCCAGGTCTGGGATCTGCCGACGCGGCTCTTCCACTGGGCGCTCGCGGCGCTCGTGCTGTCCGCATGGGTGAGCTACGAGTTCGCGGAGAACCTCCGCGACTCGACGCTCGTCTGGCACCGCGCCAACGGCCTCGCCGTCCTCATCCTGATCGTCTGGCGTCTGCTGTGGGGGATCTGGGGTCCGCCGACGGCGCGCTTTGCAAGCTTCGTTCGCTCGCCGGCGACGGCCCTCGCCTATGCCCGCGCGCTCGTCGGGGGCCGGGCCGCGCGCTATCTCGGGCATAATCCCCTCGGCGCCCTCATGGTGCTGGCGCTGCTGGCGACGGTTGCGGTCCAGGCCGGGTTCGGCCTTTTCGCAACCGACGACAACGATCTCGTGGGCGGCCCGCTCTATCGTCTGGTCGAGGAGGCGCAGAACGTGCGCGCCGCCCGCCTGCACGGGTTCGTGTTCAATTTCGTCCTGCTGCCGCTCGTGGTCCTGCACGTCGCGGCCAATGTGCTCTACGCGTTCGGGAAGAAGGAGCCCCTGATCCAGGCCATGGTGACCGGCCGCAAACCAGCCGCCCCCTATGCGGACGCCGCTGACGCCGCATCCCCCTCACGCACCCGCACCGGCAGCCTTGTCCGCGCGCTGGCCTGCCTCGCCGCGGCGGCCGCCATCGTGCTCGGCGGCATCCTCGCCCTGGGCGGCCGCCTCACCCTCGCCTGAGCGAGCGCGCACGCGGCACCCGGAACGACGGTTGCGAAGGGGCGGCTGCCCTTACTTCAGGTTCCCGCAGAAGCGCTGGATGCGCGTGCAGGCTTCCGTCAGAGCTTCCGTCGAGGTGGCATAGGAGATGCGGAACGCCGGCGAGCCCTCGAAGGCCGCGCCGTGTACCACCGCCACGCCCTCGTCCTCGAGCAGCGCCGTCACGAAATCCTCATCCGTATTGATCGTGACGCCCTTGGGCGTCGTCTTGCCGATCGCCCCCGCGCAGCTCGGATAGACATAGAACGCGCCTTCCGGCTTCGGACACATGAGCCCCTTGGCCTGGTTCAGCATACCGACCACCAGATCGCGGCGCTGCACGAACACGTCATTATTGCGCTGGATGAAGTCCTGCGGCCCGTTGAGCGCCTCCACGCCCGCCCACTGCGTGATTGAGTTCGGGTTGGAGGTCGACTGCGACTGCAGCTTGCCCATCGCCTTGATCAGCGGCTCCGGCCCCGCCGCGTAGCCGAGCCGCCAGCCCGTCATGCAGTAGGCCTTGGAGAGCCCGTTCATGGTCAGCGTGCGGTCGTAGAGGCCCGGCTCCACTTGCGCCGGCGTGTAGAACGTCAGCCCGTCGTAGATCAGGTGCTCGTACATATCGTCCGTCAGCACCCAGACATGCCTGTTCTTGTGCTGCATCAGAACGTCGGTCAGCGCCTTGAGATCGGCGTGCGAATAGGCCGCCCCCGTCGGGTTGGAGGGCGAGTTGAGGATCAGCCACTTGGTGGCAGGCGTGATCGCCCGGTCGAGCACGTCGGGCTTGAGGCGGAAGCCGTCCTCGATCCGCGTCGCGGCGAACACCGGCTTGCCGGCGCCGAGCAGCACGATGTCGGCGTACGACACCCAGCACGGCGCCGGGATGACGACCTCGTCGCCGGGATTGAGCGTCGCGAGCAGCGCATTGTAGAGCACCTGCTTGCCGCCCGTGCCGACCGAGACCTGCGAGGGCTTGTAGGTGAGCCCATTGTCGCGCTTGAACTTGGCGACGATGGCCGCCTTGAGCTCAGGGATGCCGTCCACGTCGGTGTATTTGGTCTTGCCGTCCTTGAGAGCCTTGATCGCCGCCAGCTTGATGTTCTCGGGCGTATCGAAGTCCGGTTCCCCTGCCGAGAGCGAGATGACGTCCCGGCCCTCGGCCTTGAGCTGGCGCGCCTTCATGGACACGGCGATGGTGGCGGACGGTTGGATACGGTTCAGGCTGTCGGCAAAAAAGCCCATGAGCGACATCTTTCTCGTTGGACGGAAGGAAGCCAGCGGGTTGCGTTCGAAGCCGCGGGCGGCGCGGACGCTACGCCGGGAGCCTCGGAAGTTCAATATCCGCAGCGCACATCCGATCCGATTGGCAGCCGTGTCGCATCGGGCACGCCGGCGACACTAACTTTTCAGATCCGCGGAATAGCTTCCATTCGCCACAATCCGGGCAAACCCCCGCCACAGCGGGGAGTTGTGATCCCATTCGGATCACGTCGCGCTCGAATCATCGGAAAGGTAAAGAGGGCCCCCTCGCATGCCGCGTAAGGACGTATCTCCCCAGTTCCGCAAGCATCTGCCGGATCTTTTGGCCGGCCTCGCCGTTTTCGCGCTTCTGCTTGCCTTGACGGGCTGGCATATCGGCATCGCCGCCGCCTCGGACACGCGGTCGCTCGGCGCGGTCATGGACCGCAACGCCTCGGCGCTGCTTCTCGCAGGTGCGTTCGCCGCCATGGCCGTCTTCAACGTGGCCTTCGTGCGCCACCTGCGGCGCGCCTACGCTCCCCGGAGAGCCGGTCTGCGACACCGCAGACAATCCGATAAAAACCCCGGCGCATGAAGAGTTTACCCATCGCCGGATAAAATTTGCCCGGGGCGGGCTCGCCCGTGAACCGGGTCTGCGCTATAAGTGTTACAGAATATCGTAAGGTGCGTCCGGCCGCCGGACGCATGACGGATCAGAGAGCCAGAGTTGCCAAAGGGCTGCATCATGACGCTCCGCTTCGCTCTTCCCATGACGACCATCCGCACCGGCGCCGGTTTGGCCCTGCTCGGGGTGCTCGGCGTCGGGATTGCCACCACCAACACGGATGCGGTGGTCGCGGGGCACTTTGCGGCGGCCCTCGAGGCGGCCCCCCGTCAAGCGGCGGTGGACGTCGCCGGGGCGGATAAGGCTCTGGTCTCGGGCAGCGAGGCTTACTGGCTCGAGCGGCGTCGCCACGAGGGCGCTGGCGCAGCCATCGAGCCGGCGGCCTGGACGGCACCCGCCTTCATGGGCAACGTCGCAGTCGGCTCCCGGATCACGGTCGCAACCGGCAAGGAGGCGAGTGTCTTCGAGGTGGTTGCCATCACCGAGTCCGCAGTCGAGGGCTCCGGCAACCGCGCGGAGCGGCGAGTCGTCATCACCTGCCGCGATCTGAGCACCCAGGACGGCCGTCTCCAGACCTTCGCCACCACCGTCGGCGGGCCGGAAGCGTCGAGGTCCGCCCGCGCCCTCTAGGTCGTGACCCAGGCTGTGCCAATCCCATGCGCCCCGTATTCGAAGCCGCGGCGCCCCTCCCCCGTTGCGCGAGAGAAGCGAGCCCCTATGATGCGGTCCGCACGCCGGCATCGCACACGTGGAAGGGAGTTCGCGGTATGAGGCTCAATCCCCCGACGATCGTGATCTTCCTCATTTCCTTTGTCCTGGCGACGCTGGCCCTGATCACCAAGCTCGGCTTCATTCCGGTGCCGCGCTACCTGCCGCACCAGGAATTCTGGCTCTCGATCACGGCCTACTTCACGCTGATGGTGGGCAACCTGGTGCGCGGCCTCTGACCGGCCGGCCCGTCACCACGCGATCGGCTTGCGGTCGCGGAAGAATCCGCCGGTCGGCCCCGTATCCGGAAGCGTCGCCAGCCACACGGCCGTATCCGCGCCTTCCTCGGGGCTCCGATCCGCATCGGGCCCGCCCATTTCGGTCCGCACCCACCCGGGACACATCGCGTTGACCTTGATGTCTCCGCCACCGAGCTCGGAGGCCGCGATCCGCGTCAGCGCGTTGAGGGCCGTCTTCGACATGCGGTAGGCCGGATAGCCGCTCCCCATGTCGCTGAGCTGTCCCGCGCCGGACGAGATGTTGACGATGCGCCCGTAGGCCTGCTCCCGCATGAGCGGCGCCGCCGCCTGAATGAGGCGGACCGGCCCCAGCAGGTTGGTCTCCATCGTCCGGCGCAGCGTATCGGACGTGAGATCGAACAGGCTCGCCTTGAAGCCGCCCGGCGCGTCGATGAGGATCGCCGCGTTGTTCACCAGGATGTCGAGACGGCCGTAGATCCGCTTGACCTCGGCCACCGCCCGGGCCGCACTCCCCTCCTCGTTGACGTCGAGCGCCACCACCGGGATGTCGATCCCTTCCGGCTTGAGCGTTTCCGCCGCGGCGAGCCCCTCGCGCGTGTCCCGGGCGCCGATCACGGCCAGGATGCCGAGACGCGCAAGCTGGCGCACGATCTCGAAGCCGATGCCCCGGTTCGCCCCCGACACGAGTGCGGTTCGTGTGACAGCCATGCCGAATGCTCCTTGGAAGACTGAGGTGTTAGCCTAGCGCCTAACGCGCAGCGCCGCACCCCGGCATGATGGCGGAACGAGAGATCCGCCGTCGCGGAACGGGAAGACGCCGGCCCGTAGCCGAAAAGTTGTATGACCCAGGAGCAACGGCGCTCCGCTCGCAGGCTGCCTTCAGGGCGCATCGGCCGGAGCCGGCGTGCGGGCGGCCGCATCCGTGCCGCGCCCTTCGGTCAGGCGTTGAAACACGACGTACAGCATGGGGATGAGGAAGATCCCGAGCGCCGCAGCCGCGATCATGCCAGCCAACACCGGCACGCCGACCGCGATCATGCTGTCTGCGCCCGGCCCGTTGGCGATGACCAGTGGCACGAGACCCATGATGAAGGCGAAGCTCGTCATCATCACCGGCCGGAAGCGGAGTCGCGCACCGTCCACGGCTGATTCGAGAAGGCTGTCTCCGGCCGCCCGCCGCTCGATGGAGAACGCGACGATGAGAATGGCGTTCTTGGCCGCGAGCGCCACCAGCACCACGAGACCGATCTGCGCATAGAGCGTGAAGCTCATGCCGAGCGCCCAGAGCGCCGCGATAGCTCCCAGAATGGAGACGACCACCGACAGCAGCACCGGGATCGGGATCATCCAGCTCTCGTACAAGGCGACGAGAAAGAGGTAGGCGAACACCACCGCAAGCCCGAGCACGATCGTCGTCTGCCCGGCGGATTCGATCTGCTCGCGCGCCTGCCCCGTCCATTCGTAGGCATAGCCCTCGGGCAGCGTCTCAACCGACACGTTCTCCATGCCGGCAATCGCCTCCCCGGGGCCGCGACCGGGAGCCGGTCCGCCATTGATCGAGATCGCGCGGTAGTTGTTGTAGCGCGTCAGCGTCCGCGGCCCGACGTCGAGCCGCACGTTCGCGATGGCCGACATCGGCGTCATCTCGCCCGCGGAGTTGCGGACGTAGATGGAGGAGATGTCGTCGACATTGCCCCGGAACTGCTTCTCCGCCTGCATCCGCACGGTCCAGGTGCGGCCGTAGAGGTTGAAGTCGTTGACGTAGTAGCCGCCAAGCGTCGCCTGGAGCGCCGCAAACACGTCCGCGAGCGAGATGTTGAGCGCCCGCGTCTTGTCGCGATCGATGTCGAGACGGATCTGCGGCGTCTCCGCTTCGAAAGTTGAGAACACGGCCGCCAGCTCGGGGCGCTGGTTCGCCGCGACGACGAGGCCGCGCATGACGGCCGCCATGTCGGACGGGCTCTGGCCCTGCAAAGCTTCGAGCACGTACTCGAACCCGCCGACCTGGCCGAGACCGGAGATCGACGGCGGGTTGACGACGATGATGCGCCCTTCCGCAATGGTCGACAGCTCGCCGATCAGCCGCCCGGCAACGCTCGTCGAATGCATCTCCCGCGTGGTGCGCAGGGCATAATCCTTGAGGCGGATGAACATGACGCCCGCGTTCGAGGCTGCTCCACCGCCCAGGAAGTCGATGCCGAGCACGCTCGTCACGCCGTCGACTGCGGGATCCGCGCGCACGATGGCCTCCGCCTTGGCGGCCGTCTCCGACGTCCGGTTCAGAGATGCGCCGGCCGGCAGCGTGATCACGCCAATGACGAAGCCCTTGTCCTCCTCCGGCAGGAAACCCGACGGCGTGCGGTTAAAAATGACGTAGGCCGCGCCCGCGATCGCGATCAGCGCGACGATGCTCGCCATCGAGACGGACACCAGCCGCCTCACCACCGCCGCATAGCCATCCGCGACGGCATCGATGGCCCGGGTGACGTGCTTCATCACGCCCGTCGGGTGCCCCGGCTTGAGCAGGATCGAGCAAAGCGCCGGCGAGAGCGTGAGCGCGTTGATCGCCGAGATGACCATCGCCGCCGAGATCGTGACGGCGAACTGCCGGAACAGCACGCCCGACGAGCCGGAGAGGAAGGCGACCGGAACGAAGACCGAGAGCAGCACCAGCGTGATGGCGATCACCGGCCCGGCGATTTCCGACATGGCCTTGCGCGTGGCATCGGCCGGCGACAGATGCGGCTCGGCGTGCATCACGCGCTCGACGTTCTCGACCACGATGATAGCGTCGTCCACGACGATGCCGATGGCGAGCACGAGCGCCAGGAGCGAGATGGTGTTGGCCGAGTAGCCCGCGGCCACCAGCACGGCAAACGTGCCGATGATCGCCACCGGGACCGCGATCAGGGGGATGAACGTCGGACGCAGCCGCCCCAGGAACACGAACACGACGATGGCGACCAGGGCGAACGCCTCGACCAGGGTGTGGATCACCTTGTCGATCATCGACGAGACGAAATCGGCCGTGTTGTAGACGTAGGCGAACTCGACGCCGGGCGGGAAACGGTCCCGGAGCTCCGCGAGGCGCTTGGACACCGCCGTCGCGACGTTGACCGCGTTCGCCCCCGGCGACAGGTAGACGCCGATCGGCGCCGCGGGCTTGCCTTCGTAGCGCGCCTCCGTATCGAACGACGCCGCCTCGAGCTCGATGCGCGCCACGTCACGGACGCGCACGAACGAGCCGTCGCCGCCCGACCGCACGATGATGTCGCCGAACTCCTCCACGGTGGAGAGGCGCCCCTTGGTCGTCACCGTGAGCTGCAGGCGCTGGTCGGCCGAAAGCGGCGCCGCGCCGATGCGTCCGGCGGCCGCCTGGAGGTTCTGCGACTGGATGGCGGCGATGACGTCCTGCGCCGAAAGGTCGAGGTTGGCGAGCTTCTGCGGGTCGATCCAGATCCGCATCGCATAATCGCGCGCGCCGAAGATCGACGCGTCTCCCACGCCCGGAACGCGCTTCAGCTCGTCGAGAATGTTGAGCGTGACGAAATTGGACAGGAAGAGCTGGTCCTTGTCGCCGTTGGGCGAGTAGAAGAGGAACACCTGCAGAAGGTCGGTCGAGACTTTCGCGATCGTGAGGCCCGTGCGCCGCACCTCCTCGGGAAGCTTCGCGGTCGCGAGGTTGGCGCGGTTCTGGACGTTGACGGTGTCGATGTCGGGGTTCGTGCCGAGCAGAAACGAGACCGTGAGCGAATACGATCCGTCATTGGCCGAGGTCGACTTCATGTAGCGCATGCCGTCGACGCCGTTGATGGCGTTCTCGAGCGGCTGGGCGATGCTTTCCTCGACGGTGTTGGCGTCGGCGCCCGGGTAGGAGGCGCTGACGCGGACCGTCGGCGGCGCGATCTCGGGATATTGCGCGACGGGGATGACCTGCGTGGCGATCAGGCCCGCCAGGGTGATGACGACCGAGACCACCATCGCAAGGCGCGGCCGGCGGATGAAGATATCGTAGATCATGCGCCGCCTCGCTCTACTTCGCCGCACTCATGTCGTCTTTGATCTCGCTCGCCTCCACGGCGATGCCGGGCCGCACCTTCTGCTGCCCGCTCGTGATGACGCGGTCTCCCTCGGCAAGGCCGCTTTTGACGACGATCAGCGGGCCGCGCTGCTCTCCGACCTCGATGCGCCGCGTCTCGACCTTGCTCTCGGGCGTGACCAGCAGCACATAGGCGCCCTGCTGGTCGAGGAGGAGCGCGGACTGGGACATCATGAGCTTGAGCACCGGCTTCTTGGCCATGACGCTGACGCCGACGATCGCCTGGTCCACCAGCAGCCGTTCCGGATTGGGCATCTCGGCGCGCACCGTAATCGTATCGGTGCCGGCGTTGCCCTCGACCTCGACGAATTTGATCGAGCCGTCGTGCTCGTAGACGCTGCCGTCGGGCAGCTTCAGGCGGACGAGCACGCTGTCGGCCGTGACACCCTCGCGGCGCACCTCGAGCAGGACGCGCTGCGGCACCGGAAAGGCGACGTACATCGGGTCCTGGCGCACAAGGGTGACCAGGGGATTGCTGCTCGGCCCCACATACTCGCCGACCGAATACGTCGCCCGCCCCGTGCGACCGTCCATGGGGGCGTGGATGTCCGTGTAGCCGAGATTGAGCTCGGCCTGTGTCACGGCGGCCTGCTGGGCCTGGACCGCGGCGCGCGCCTGCGCGAGCTTGGAGATGGCATCGTCCAGCGCCGACTGCGGCGACGTCCCGCGCTCGGCGAGCGGCTTGGTCCGGTCGTAGGTGGCTTGCGCCAGCTCCTCGGCGGCCACGGCGCTGGCGAGGTTCGCCTTGGCGAGGTCGAGCGCCGCCTGGTAGGGCTCCTTCTCGAGCGTGAAGAGGACCTGGCCCTTCGTCACCTCGCCGCCCTCCTCGAAACCGCGGCTCGCCAGAAAGCCGTCGATGCGGGCCCGCACCGTCACCTTGTCGATGGCCTGAACGCGTCCGATATAGGCGTCCTGGTCGACAGCGTCTCGAAGGCGCACGCTTTCAACCACCACGCTCGGAGCCGGAGCGGCGGCTGGCGCCTGAGCGAGGGCCGGGCCCGAAAAGACCAGGGACGCGAGCACGGCCACGCCCAGCAGATGACGTCCCGCCGCCGACGGCAATCGCTCATCTCGCGTCACGATCATCGTATCCTCTCATCCGACACCAAGGGGCTCTGGCGACATCTATCACACATCCGGCGGCGCGAGGCCCCGTCCGCGATGCGCCCACTATGAACGACTTTGAAGCGAAACGTTTCCCCCGTGTAAAGGGGCCGGCACATCCCGGGATCGCGAGACGGAGATCGAAGGCGCCGCATCCATCCGTCGTCCGTCGAGACCGGGATGAGGCTTTGGCGCGGGCGCGCGCTCGTGTATGATGAGGGCTTGGCCCACCGGAGCTCGGACCATGCCGGCCATTTCCTGGCTTCTGCAGCCGATCATGACGACGGCGGCCTTCATCGCCGCATGGTTCGTTGCCGAGGATTCGGCGAATTTCGGCGTCGTGCAGATGGCCGTCGCCGTCCTGCTCCTCACCAGCATCGTCGCGCTCGCCACGTTCTGGCGCTCCATCGCATCCTGGATTGCCGCGCTCACGCGATAAGGCTCACGCAACGTCCCCAAACGCGCGCGCCATGTGCATGTCAGGCAAGGATCAGCCCGGGTTCGCCTTCGGCCGCCTCCCCGATGGCGGCCGCCGCGGCAAATCCATGCTGTCGGAAGATCGCCAGGACCTCGGGAACCGTCTCTGGCGCGCAGGCGACGAGCAGGCCACCACTGGTCTGCGGGTCGCAGAGGAGCGCCTGATCGACCTCCGTCATGGGGCGTGCGTATGCGACCTCTTTGCCGTAGCTGGCCCAGTTGCGCCCCGAGGCTCCGGTGATGAACCCTTCTTCGGCCAACCGGCGGGCCGGATCCAGCAGCGGCACCTCTGACCAGCCGATCCGGAGCCGGCAGCCCGAGCCTCGCGCCATCTCGAGCGCATGCCCCGCGAGACCGAAGCCCGTGACATCGGTCATCGCATAGACTCCGTCCAGTCGCGCCAGATCAGGGCCCGGCGTGTTGAGACGGGTTGTCGTCTCGATCAGGCGGGCGTAGCTCGCCGCATCGAGGGCACCTTTCTTCAGCGCCGCCGAGAAGATCCCGACGCCGAGCGGCTTGCCCAGAACGAGGGCATCTCCCGGCCGCGCGCCGGCGTTGCGCTTGAGATGGGCCGGATCAACCAGGCCGATGGCGACGAGGCCGTAGATCGGCTCGACCGAGTCGATGGTATGGCCTCCGGCAATCGGAATGCCCGCGGCCCGACAGGCGTCGGCCCCTCCGTCGAGGATCCGGGCGATGGTCGCCGTCGAAAGCGTGTTGATCGGCATGCCGACCAGCGCCAGCGCGAAAACCGGCGTGCCGCCCATCGCGTAGACGTCGCTGATCGCATTGGTGGCCGCGATGCGGCCGAAATCGCCGGGGTCGTCCACAATCGGCATGAAGAAATCGGTGGTGGCGACGATGGCCTGATGGTCGTTGACGCGAAAAACAGCCGCGTCGTCGGATGTCTCGATCCCGACCAGCAGCTCCGGCGGCACCGGCAGAGCGATCCCGCCGCGCAAAATTCCCTCGAGCACGCCCGGAGCGATCTTGCAGCCGCAGCCGCCTCCGTGGGCCAGAGAGGTGAGGCGCGGCTCGGCGGAGGCCGGGATATCGGTCATTGCGTGCGATCTCCTCAATTTTGGAGGCAGGTCGGATCGGCTCAGCCTGGAGCGCTGCACCTTTGCTGCCAACGAATGTCCTACCGCGATCGAGACGAGAAAGCACGGGCCCCGGTCGAGCGAACGCGATCGGCCAACGGCCACCCGCGCCTTGACTTGCCGGCCGGGCGGGACGATCTTTAGAGTTGGATCTATCCGCATGACTCGGAAGAAGAAAATTCGGAAGATTACGATGCGGAAGAAGGAGGTCGCATGAACATAGACCTTTCCCGCCGCAGCTTTCTGAAATTGACGGGAGCCGCGACGGCAGCAACGACGCTCGGAGCCATGGGCTACGGCGCAGCCGAGGCCGCGACAGCCGCCCATGTGCGCGCGTTCAAGCTGGCCACCACCACCGAAACCCGCAACATCTGTACCTATTGCTCGGTCGCCTGCGGGATCATCATGTATTCCAAGGGCGACTACAGCGCCGGTGAGAAGGCCGAGCTCATCCACATCGAGGGCGACGCCGACCATCCGACGAACCGCGGCACGCTCTGCCCGAAAGGAGCAGCGCTCAAGGATTTCGTGAAGTCCGAGACCCGCTGCACCAAGCCGCGCTACCGCGCGCCCGGATCGGACCGCTGGGAGGACATCACCTGGGACGCCGCCCTCGACAAGATCGCCCGCGCCATCAAGGATGACCGCGACGCGAACCTGATCGAGAAGAACGCCGCCGGCGTCACGGTGAACCGCTGGACCACGGCCGGATTCCTTGCCGCTTCGGGCGGCACCAACGAGACCGGATGGCTGACCTACAAGGTCGTCCGCTCGATGGGGCTGCTCCCGTTCGACAACCAGGCGCGCGTCTGACACGGCCCCACGGTAGCCAGTCTGGCTCCGACGTTTGGCCGTGGCGCAATGACCAACGCCTGGACTGACATTAAAAACACCGACCTGGTCATCGTCATGGGCGGCAATGCCGCCGAGGCGCATCCGTGCGGCTTCAAATGGGTGACGGAGGCGAAGCACCATCGCGGCGCCAAGCTGATCGTCGTCGATCCGCGCTTCAACCGCACGGCTTCGGTGTCCGATGTCTACGCGCCGGTCCGTCCGGGCTCGGACATCACCTGGCTGATGGGCGTGATCCGCTACTGCATCGAGAACGACAAGGTGCAGTGGGACTATGTGAAGAGCTACACCAACGCGACCTATCTCGTGCGCGAGGATTTCGGTTGGTCCGAAGGGCTCTTCACCGGCTATGACGAGGCCAAGCGCGACTACGACCGCACATCCTGGGAGTACCAGATGGGCGAGGACGGCATGGTCAAGACCGATCCGACCCTCAGGGATCCGCGTTGCGTCTGGAACCTGCTGAAGCAGCACGTCGAGCCTTACACGCCCGAATTCGTGGAGAACGTCTGCGGCACGCCGAAGGATCGCTATCTCCAGATCTGCGCGATGATCGCCGAAACGTCGGCCCGCGACAAAGTGATGACCGCGCTTTACGCACTCGGGTGGACCCAGCATTCCAAGGGCGGCCAGAACATCCGCGGCATGGCGATGCTGCAGCTCATTCTCGGCAATATCGGCTTGCCGGGCGGCGGCGTGAATGCGCTGAGGGGGCACGCGAACATTCAGGGCCTGACCGACATCGGCCTGCTGTCGCACATGCTGCCGGGCTACATGGAGCTGCCGACCGAGCACGAGACCGACTATGCGACTTACATGTCGACGCGCGGAAACCGACCGCTCATTCCGGATCAGACGAGCTACTGGCAGAATACCAGCAAGTTCATGGTCAGCTTCATGAAGGCCATGTGGGGGGAAGCGGCCACCGCCGAGAACGACTGGGGCTATGACTGGCTGCCCAAGCTCGACGTCCCCTACTACGACATCCTGCGCACCTTCGACATGATGACGCGCGGCGAGGTCAATCTGTATTTCTGCCAGGGCTTCAACCCGCTTCTGTCCTTCCCCAACCGGGCCAAGCTGACGGAAGGTTTGTCGAAGCTGAAGCTTCTCGTCACCATCGACCCGTTGCAGACGGAGACCGCGCATTTCTGGGAGAACCACGGCATTTACAACGACGTGGACCCCTCCCGGATCATGACCGAGGTGATCGAGCTGCCCGCGACCTGCTTCGCCGAGGACGAGGGCGCGACGGTGAACTCGGGCCGCTGGCTGCAATGGCATTGGACGGGCGCAACCCCGCCGGGCGAGGCCAAGCACGACACCTGGATCATGGCCAGCATCTTCCTTCGCGTGCGGGAGCTTTACCGCAAGGAAGGCGGAGTCTGCCCCGAGCCGATCCTGAATCTGAGCTGGGACTACCACGATCCCGTCGATCCCGAGCCAGAGGAACTGGCCAAGGAGATGAACGGTCGGGCGCTCCGGACGCTCCATGATCCGAACGACCCCACGAAGGTCATTCTCGAAGCGGGCAAGCTGCTGCCCAGCTTCAGCCTGCTGCGCGACGATGGTTCCACCATGTCCGGCTGTTGGATCTACACGGGATCCTGGACGGAGGCGGGCAACATGATGGCCCGGCGCGACAACAGCGATCCGGGCGGCATCGGCACCTACCTGAACTGGACCTTCGCCTGGCCGGCGAACCGCCGCATCCTCTACAATCGCGCGTCCTGCGACCTCAACGGCAAGCCGTGGGATCCCACGCGCAAGGTCATCGAATGGACCGGCGACCGCTGGGACGGCTTCGACGTGCCCGACATCGCGCCCACCGCCAAGCCGGAAACCGTCATGCCCTTCATCATGACGGCCGAGGGCACGGCGCGGCTGTTCTCGCGCGGACAGATGCGCGACGGCCCGTTCCCGACCCATATGGAGCCGTTCGAAAGCCCGGTCGAGAACCCGTTCAACCGCAAAATGCGCGGCAACCCGGTGGCGCGCATCTTCCCGAACGACGTGGCGCAACTGGGCACCAGCGACGAGTACCCCTATGTCGGGACCTCCTATCGGCTGACGGAGCATTTCCATTACTGGACCAAGCACAACCGGGTGAATGCGGTTCTGCAGCCGGAGTTCTTCGTGGAGATCAGCGAGCAGCTGGCGGCAGAACGCGGCATCACCAAGGGCGGCATGGTCCGGATCTGGAACAAGCGCGGTCAGATCTGGGCCAAGGCCGTCGTGACCAAGCGGATCCGTCCGCTGATCTGCGACGGCAAGCCGGTGCACATCGTGGGCATTCCGCTGCACTGGGGCTTCATGGGCGCGGCCCTCAAGGGCTTCGGCCCCAACAGCCTCACCCCCTTCGTGGGCGAAGCCAACATCGACACGCCGGAATCCAAGGCGTTCCTTGTCAACATTGAGCCGGCCGAGGCAATGGTATGACAACGGAAAGGGCACCCCAACCCGTGACGGCCGCCGCGAACCCTCCGGTTCAGCCGCTGCCCTCGAACCTCTTGCCGAGCGACGTCGTCAAGATCTCGGCCACGTCCCACGTGCCGGAGCCCGAGCGTCGACTGACCAAGGTTGCCAAGCTGATCGACGTCTCGAAATGCATCGGCTGCAAAGCCTGCCAGTCAGCCTGCATCGAATGGAACGATACCCATCCGGACATCGAGGAGAATGTGGGCGTCTACGAGAACCCGCACGACCTGACGCCGGAGATGTTCACGCTCATGCGGTTCACGGAATACGAGAACCCGATGACCCAGGAGCTCGAGTGGCTGATCCGCAAGGATGGCTGCATGCACTGCGAGGATCCAGGGTGTCTCAAGGCGTGCCCGGCCCCCGGCGCGATCGTTCAATACTCCAACGGCATCGTCGACTTCATCTCGGACAACTGCATCGGCTGCGGCTATTGCGTGGCGGGCTGCCCGTTTGACATCCCCCGCATCTCGAAAACCGCGCATGTCGCCAGGAAATGCACGCTCTGCTCGGATCGCGTGGCGGTGGGGCAGGGACCGGCATGCGCCAAGGCCTGCCCGACGCAGGCAATCGTCTTCGGCACCAAGGAGGACATGATCGCCCATGCCGAGGAGCGGATCACGGATTTGAAGTCGCGGGGCTACGAGAATGCCGGCCTCTACGACGCGCCGGGTGTCGGCGGCACGCACGTGATGTATGTTCTCCATCACGCCGACAAGCCGTCGATCTATTCCGGTCTGCCTGAAGCGCCGCGGATCTCCCCGGTGGTCGAGGGCTGGAAAGGTCCGCTCAAGACGGCCGCTCTTGCCGTTGCCGGTCTCGCGGCGGCGGGCGCGGTGCTGCACGGCATCTTCGCCAAACCCAACCAGGTCAGCGCGCACGAGGAGGAAGAGGCGGAGGAGCTTGTAGAGGACGCGGCCGACCATCATGGCGGCGAAGCTCATGAGAGCGGCAGAGGATAATGGCTGACGAGCGCGTCTACTCCGCACCGGGCGATGTGATCGAGGCGACGCAGCCCGTGGTTCTCGTGAACCGCTATCGCGGCTTCACCCGTATCAATCACTGGATCACGGCGGGTTGCATGATCGTGCTCCTGCTTTCGGGCTTTTCCCTCTTCCATCCCTCACTCTTCTGGCTGACCAGCCTCTTCGGCGGCGGCCAGACGACGCGCTGGCTGCATCCGCTCGTGGGGCTCCTGCTGTTTGCGAGCTTTTTCCTCTTGTTCGTGCAGATGTGGAAGCTGAACCTCCCCCGGCGCGAGGACATGGAATGGAGCCTCCGGATCGGCGACGTGCTCAAAGGCCATGAGGAGAGGCTTCCGGAGCTCGGCAAATACAATGCCGGGCAGAAGATGGTTTTCTGGAGCATGTCCGGGCTGATCGTCGTTCTGATCATCACCGGCATCATGATCTGGGAGCAGTATTTCGCGAGCCTGGTCTCTATCCCGGTGCGGCGCGTCGCGCTTGCGGTCCATGCGCTGGCCGCCTTGGCCGCCATTCTGGTCTTCATCGCCCACGTCTACGCGGCGATCTGGACCCGTGGCACGATCCGCGCCATGACGCGCGGGACGGTGACCGGCGGCTGGGCCTATCGCCACCATCGCAAGTGGCTGCGCGAGCTGGCTCGACGTCGGGGCACCGGTCCGGCAGAATGATCGCGTGCGCGGGCACGCGACCGACAGCAAGGGCGGCCTCCGCACCGACCCCAGCGGCGCATCGTCTTGAAACAGGCATCCGGACGGAGCGCACCGGAGACCCCGTGCACGGAGTGCACTGGAGACACCATGACAGACGACCTGCAGCCTGATCCGTCCCTCATCGGTGGCGTGCCCTCACCGCCGCTCGCCTTCCTGCCCGATCCGGTAAAGCTCTTTCAAACCCGCGCCCGGCGGTTCGCCTTCCTAGCCGAGACGAACGAGCTTGCACCCTATCTGAGCTTTCTGGCCGAGCTCTCGCGGCTTCAGGCGCGCCTTGCCGTGATGCTTCCGCCGGTCACGCCTGTGGAGCCTCAGCGGATCGCCGAGGCCGCGAAGGCCGGGATGCCGCCGATCGACCGCACGGCGCTCGCGAGCGACCCCGGTCTCGCCGCCACGCTCGACGCGCTGATCGAAGGCGCGGCCGCGCTCGATATGCCAGAGCCCGGGCGCCTTGCACTGGAGGCCGTGCGCAGCGCCGACCAAGGCGACCGGCACTGGCTCCTGACGAACATCCTGAGCGATCACATCCCCGAGGACAGTGCCGCGCCGCACCTTTTCGTCGCCGCCGCCGCCCAGGTTCATCTCGCACGCCTTGCCGCAACGCTCGATGCCGGAATGCTGGTGCCGGTGCATGTCGGCATCTGCCCGGCCTGCGGTGGCCGTCCGGCCACCTCCTCCGTCATGGGCATGCAGGGGATCGAGAACGTCCGCTATGCCGCTTGCGCCTCATGCGCCACGCAATGGAACGAGGTGCGGGTGAAATGCCTCTGCTGCGGCTCGACCAAAGGCATCAGCTATCGCTCGGTGGAGACGATCGAGGCCACGGTCAAGGCCGAGGTCTGCAGGGAGTGCAAGTCCTGGCTCAAGATCTTCTACCAGGTCAAGAACCCGAGCCTCGATCCGGTGGCCGATGACGTCGGCAGTCTCGGCCTCGATATCCTGATGAAGGACACGGAGTTCCGCCGCGGCGGCTTCAACCCCTGTCTCGTGGGCTATTGACGAAGCTCAGACCACCCTCGGCAGACCAGCCGTTCAACCTGCGGCGCTGCCGAATATGGCCTTGAGGCTGGTCGTCATCATCTCGACCGCGATGGCGGCCAGAATCATGCCCATCAGGCGCTTGGTCACCGCCGTCGCCCGCGCCGACAGATAGTGTCCGAGCAGCGGCGCCGCGAGCAAAGCCACCGCGAGCACGGCCAGGAAGGCGCCAAGCCCGAGCATCAGCTCCATCTCTTTCCGTCCGTCGCCGCAGTGTGTCCGAACACGATCAGGCTTGCGATGGTGCCGGGTCCTACCAGCAGCGGAATGGTCAGGGGATAGATCGCGATGCCGGCCGCGTCAGCGTCCTGACCAGACTCATGACCGGACGGATGGTGCTGCGTGCTCGACTGGCCGTTCAGCATCGACAGCGCGATGAGAAGCACCATCAATCCGCCGGCGAGCCGAAAGTCATCGATCGTCAGTCCGAAGACGCTGAGAACCGCGCCTCCCGCCACCGCCGAGACGACGCAGCCGATCACAACGCCGATGATGGCCACCACCGCCACGCTCCGCCTTTCCTGATCCGTGCGCCCCTCGGTCAGCGACAGGAAGATCGGGATGTTCGCAATCGGGTTCATGATGGCGAACAGAGCAGCGAACACCTTAATCGCAAATTGCGTGTCGACATCCATGTCTTTGGCCTCGTCAGGGCTGCACCGGACTGGCGCGGAATGCACCGCGGCCGGCATGATAGTGCGCGCTTGGGGATCGCAGATCACAAAAAGCCGGCGCTGCGAACGAGGCAGCGCCGGCCCGCGGGCCGAGGGACCGCATCATCAGGTGACGATCTCGCGCGCCGTGAGCGCGTACTTGAAAGCGTCCGCGTCGAGGCAGTCGAGCCGCACGTTCTTGACCTCTGCCTGGGGGTACATGAGGAACGGAAGCGCGGGCGCACGGGAGCCCGGAAGGGCAACATCGTGGGCCGCGTTGTAGGCGAGCCAGTTACCCTCCCACGATCCGAACAGGGCTTTGCGGGCCTCGGTCACCTTCTCGTCGCCGAGCGGCAGGTTACCGGGCGGCTCCTCGAGCATCACCTTGCGCACGTCCGCCGGATCGACGGGGACCCAGCCGAAATCGGTGAGAAAGACCTCGGCGCGGCAATGCTGGGCCTTGGTGACGACCTCGTTCTTGGCGCCGAGGCTCGCAAAGCCGAATGCCGACGGCGCTACGCGCAGGCCATAAAGGTCCCGCGCCGGCAGCCCCGCTGCGCGGGCGAGCCCCACGAACAGCGCGTTGAGATCCGCGCATTTGCCGCCCAGGTTTCCGGACTGGAGCATGGTTGCGATATCTCCGAGGCCGCATCCCCGCACGGCGGCGTCGCGGTGGGTCGCCTCGACGATCCAATCATAGATGCTCCGCGCCTTGTCGAGATCGCTCCCAGCATTCGCGGTGATCCGGTCCGACGTCTCCTTCACGATGCCGTCGGTCGGGATGAGCTCGGTCGGCGCGAGGTTGAGAGCGCGCTCGGCGTCGGAGAGGGTATGCGGCCCGGTAGGCGCGGAAAGATCGACGGCGCGGCTTTGCGTGGCGAAGGCGCTCCTCACCTCGACCGCCGGCGCACGCTCCCCCTCCTGCCAGACGACATGGAGCATCTCGGCGCCGTATTTCGGGTCCCTGGCGATCTCGGCGGTGATCGCATTGGTCTCCCATGTGCTGCCGCCCGGCTTGAACCAGGCCGGATCGGCGTAGGCCGGCAGCGGGATCCAGGCCTGCATCGGGCCGGCCGGCTTCGCGATCTCGACGCGCGTGATCAGCTCGAAGGTGCGCCAGGTCCCGGGTTTTGGCGCGAAGGCCGCCCATGCCGGCAGGCTTGAAAAGGCAACCGTGGAGAGCGCCGCGCCCGTTCTCAAGACATCACGTCTGGTCACACTCATGGAAGGAGCTCCTTTTGTGCAGGTGGCGCGCGCCGCGATCTTCACACAGCCGATTTCTGCCCGATAACGCATCTTGCGTCGCAATTCGACGGACACCAATTGATGTCTTGTTCCGAATGACCGGCACCCATCGGTAACCGTTCGCAAATTTGACTGTTTCCAATGGGTGCCATAGCGTGATGTCGTTGTCGTGAACAGTGTCTCGACCCTCGGCCTCGGCGCTACGGCGGCGGGGCACGGACGGCCGCGCGGCAGGGGTCATGTGCTCCCGCCGGTGGTCTTGAGCCGCCATGGACGTTGCATGAACCAGAACTGCCCGGGACAAATGAAGCGGCTCCCGTCCGTCGACCGCGTACTGCAGACCGATCTCGGCAAGGTGGCGTGCGAACGCTTCGGACATGCCGCGACCGTCGAGGCGATCCGGCGCGCGCTGGCCCGTATCCGGGACGCCGGCGACGATGCCCACGAGCCCTGCGATGCCGCGGCGATCGCCCGGGAGGCGAGCGCGCACCTCGAAAGCGAGGGCCGGCCGAGCGTGCGCCGGGTGTTCAATCTCACCGGCACGGTGCTGCACACGAATCTCGGCCGTGCCGTTCTTCCTGAGAGTGCCATCGCCGCCGCCGTCGATGCCATGCGCTTCCCCGTCGCGCTCGAGTTCGACGTCGAGGGCGGTGCGCGCGGTGAGCGCGACGATCATGTGCGCGGCCTCATCCGCGAGCTGACCGGCGCCGAGGACGCCGCGATCGTCAACAACAACGCCGGCGCGGTGCTTCTCGTGCTCAATACCTTCGGTGCCGGCAAGGAGGCGATCGTCTCGCGCGGCGAGCTGATCGAGATCGGCGGCGCATTCCGCCTGCCCGACATCATGACGCGCGCGGGTGCGCGCCTCGTCGAGGTCGGCACCACCAACCGCACACACCTCAGCGACTACGAGGGCGCCATCACCGCCGACACCGGCCTGATCCTCAAGGCGCACACGTCGAACTTCGTCATTCAGGGTTTCACCAAGTCGGTTCCAACCGCCGAGCTCGCCGCCCTCGCCACGCTGCGCGGGCTGCCGCTGATCCACGATCTCGGATCCGGCGCCCTCGTCGATCTCACGCGCTTCGGCCTCGCCCCGGAGCCGACGGTGCGCGAGGCCCTGGCCGAAGGCGCCGGCCTCGTCACCTTCTCGGGCGACAAGCTGCTCGGCGGCCCCCAGGCGGGCGTGATCGCCGGCGCACGTGCGCTGGTCGAGCGCGTGGCAAAGAATCCCCTGAAGCGCGCGCTGCGCATGGACAAGATCCGCCTCGCCGCGCTCGAGGCCGTGCTGAAGCTCTATCGCGATCCCGACCGCCTCGCCGCGCACCTGCCGACGGCGCGCTTTTTTGCCCGCACGAAAGCCGAGATCGCCGCCGTCGGCGCGCGCCTTCGCGACGCCGTGGCCGCGGCGGTCGGCGAAGACTATGCCGTGAGCCTCGCCGAGTGCGCGAGCCAGATCGGCTCGGGCGCGCTGCCGCTCGAGACGCTTGCGAGCTCCGGCCTCGCGATCAGGCCTCGCGAGCGCAAGGACGCCGGCCGTCGCCTCGCCCTGCTGGCCACCGCGTTGCGCCGTCTCCCGATCCCGGTCGTCGGCCGCATCGCCGACGGCGCCCTCATTCTTGACATGCGCTGCATGGAGGATGAGCCCGGCTTCGTGGCGCAACTGCCGGCGCTTCGTAGCGCGGCGCCGCCGGATTTTGGAGACGAGGCCCCATGATCGTCGGCACCGCTGGCCATATCGATCATGGGAAGACCACGCTGATCAAGGCGCTCACCGGCGTCGACACCGATCGCCTGAAGGAGGAGAAGGAGCGGGGCATCTCGATCGACCTCGGCTTCGCCTACTGGCCGCGTCCCTCGGGCGATATCGTGGGCTTCGTCGACGTGCCCGGCCACGAGCGCCTCGTCCACACCATGCTGGCGGGCGCGACCGGCATCGACGTCGTGCTGCTGGTGGTGGCTGCCGACGACGGCGTGATGCCGCAGACACGCGAGCATCTGGCAATCATCGACCTCCTCGGCCTCGACCGCGGCGTGGTCGCCCTCACCAAGTGCGACCTGGTCGACCAGGACAGGGCTCGGGCAGTCACGGCCGACGTCACGACGCTTCTCCGCGGTACGGGCCTCGACGGATCGGAAATCGTTCCCGTTTCGGGCGTGACCGGAGAGGGCCTCGTTGCGCTCGCCGAAAGGCTCGATGAGGCCCGCACCGAGGTGCCGGCGCGCGCCGCCGGCGGCCGTTTTCGCCTGGCCGTCGATCGCTGCTTCACGCTGAGCGGGCTCGGCACATCGGTCACCGGTACGGTTCTCTCCGGAAGCGTGGGCGTCGGCGACGAGGTGATCGTCAGCCCCACCGGGCTCGAGGCCCGCGTCAGGTCGATCCACACCCAGAACCGCCCGGCGAACCGCGGCGCCGCAGGTGAGCGCTGCGCGCTCGTCCTGAGCGGGCCGCACATCGCGAAGACGAGCGTGCACCGCGGCGACGTCGTCGTCGATCCGACGCTGCACGAGCCGACGCGCCGCATCGACGCGACGCTGCGCATCCTTCCCACCGAGCCGCGGCCGATCGGGCAATGGTTCCCGGTCAAGGTTCATCACGGTGCCGCCGAGGTTCCGGGCCGTGTCGTCGTTCTCCGGGATCAGCCGATCGAGCCCGGCGGACGCGATTTCGTGCAGCTCGTCCTCGAGCGTCCCCTTGCGGCCGCGGCCGGGGACCCGTTTGTCATCCGCGATACGTCGTCGAGCCGAACGGTCGGCGGCGGGCGCTTCCTCGACCTGCACGGGCCGGAGCGGCGGCGGCGCACGCCCGAGCGGCGCGCGCTCCTCGAGGCGCTGGACGAACGCGATCCCGCACGCGCCGTGGAGCAGCGCCTTGCAACCCGGGGCGCCTGGTGCGATCTCACCGCCTTTTGCCGCGACCGCGCGCTCTCTGCCGACGATGCTGAGATCATCGCATCGCGTCTCGGGCTGGCCACGCTGGCCTGCGACGGCCGTATCGTTGCCATGCGTCCTGACGGCTGGAACGATATGCGCCTCAGGATCGGACGTTCGCTCGATGCGTGCCATGCGGAGCGCCCCGATCTTCCAGGCGTTGCGTTCGAAACCTTGCGACGACTGATCGAGCCGAAATTCCCGCCCGCCCTGTTCATGGCCGCCCTGCGCCGGCTCACGGAGGCCGGCGAAGTGGCTCATGATCACGCCTGGGTTCACCGGCCAGGACACCGCGTGACCTTCTCGGCCGAGGACGAAGCGCGTTGGGCGGCCATTGCCCGGCACCTGGCGCCGCAACCGTACCGGCCGCCGCGCGTGCGCGATATTGCGCGGGCGTTGGATCTCGATGAGACCCTCGTCCGCCGGGTGATGCGCATGGCGGCGCGCCGGGGGGATGTCGAGGAGATTGCCCCGGATCATTTCTTCACGTTTGCCAGCGTGCAGGACATGGCGGCGATCGCAATCGACGTGGCCGAGAACGCGCCTGACGGTCGGTTCACCGCCGCAGACTTCCGCGACCGTCTCGACAATGGCCGGAAGGTCGCGATCCAGATTCTCGAGTTTTTCGACCGGCACGGGTTCACGGTCCGCCGAGGCGACTTGCGCAGAATCAATCCAGCCCGCATTGACTTCTTTGCGCCGTCGCCGGCGCAGAAGCATGGAGGAGTCCCGTCCCCGGTGGGGCGACCGGTCTTCAAAACCGGGTGGGGCCGTCAGACGGTCTCAGGTGGGTTCGACTCCCATCCTCCTCCGCCATCCTCTCCCGAGACACACCGATGAGGCCCGCTTGAGATCGGCCGCACGGTAGATCCGCGTGACTTCGATCCTCAATCGGGATCAGGCGTGGTGATGCGGGGCGTCTGCCCGCCGCGCAGAACCGTGTTGCCCTGGAAGAGCGTCCGCTGGTCGATGGCGGGCGGCGAGAGCCAGTCGGCTTCGGCCATCTGGCCGCTTTTGCCATACACGGCCAGAGCGTTGGCGTAGGTGACAAGTCGAATGTCGTCCGCCGGAAGCCCCTGCTCGGCCATCAGCTTGGCGGTCTTCGGCACCGACAGCGGATCCGAGACGCCCCAATCGCAAGCGGAATCGACGATCAGACGCTCGGGCCCGTAGCTCCGGACCAGCGCGATCATACGCTCGGCGGTCATCTTGGAATGCGGATAGATGGAGAAGGCGGCCCAGAAGCCGCGGTCCCTCACCTCCTGGATGGTCTCCTCGTTGACGTGATCGATGACGACACGCGACGGATCGAGCCCGTGCTCCAGGATGACGTCCATGGAGCGCGAGGCGCCCCGCTTCTTGTCGCGGTGCGGTGTGTGGATCATGACCGGCAGATCCAGCTCGCGCGCGAGGTCGAGCTGCAGGCGGAAATACTTGTCCTCGAGCGCGGTCTGCTCGTCGTAGCCGATCTCGCCGATGGCCACGACGCCTTCCTTGGTGGCGAAGCCCGGCAGCAGCTCCATCACGCCCTCGGCGAGCGCCTCGTTGTTGGCTTCCTTCGAGTTGAGGCCGATGCAGCAGTAATGGCGCACGCCGAACTGACCGGCACGAAAGCGCTCGAAACCGAGAATATGCGAGAGATAGTCCTTGTAGCTGCCGACATTGGTCCGCGCCTGGCCGATCCAGAATGCGGGTTCGATGACGGCGACGACACCGGCGTTCGCCATCGCCTCGTAGTCGTCGGTCGTGCGCGAGATCATGTGGGCATGCGGATCGATGAACATGGGAGATCTCCAAGGCGTTGGTAGGGTCAGGCGACCGTGTCCCAGGTGAGGCGCCCCTCCAGGAGGGCCGCGGCAAGGTCGGGCGATGACGAAAGCGTCTCTTTGGCAGAGGCGGATTGGCAGTCCGCGAGGGCGAGGGCCGCGCCTTTGCGCTCCGCGTCCGTACCGTTCCGCAAAATGGACGCCAGCGTCGCGATCTCGGCTTCTCCCGCGAAGGGGGCCACGCAGCGCCACAGCTCGGGAGAGATGGCGCGCCGGGCCGCCCGGCGCTCGGCCGCATAGTCGATCAGCATCTGGGCGAGCTCGGCGTTGCGCCGCGCGTCCAGTCCTTGGATCGGCGCAAGGCGACTGCCGATGAAGAGCGCCTTCACCACCATCTGGTTCCACTGCGCGTCGCTGAAGTGTTCTTCGGGATAAGGATTACGATGGGCCACGGCCTCGAAAATCGGCTGCATCGCCGACCGCACGCCTTCGGCGGCATAAGGGATCAGCCGTTCGGGCGCCGGAAAGAGCGGCAAGCCTTTGAGAAGCGCGACCTGCTCACCAAGCTCGGCTGTGCCGAAGATCGTGGCCAGGCCCGCCACGAACGCCGCCTCGTCGCCACGGTAGCTTGAGAGCGCGAGCAGGATGCGCCCAGCCTGATCGACACTCCAGCCCGTCGCGTCCAACCCCGGCCGTAGGGCCTTTCCTGCCTCCTGCTCGGCCGGCGTCAGATCAAGATCTGCTTTCCCGAGCTTGCGTGGTGCCAACCCGATTGCAATGCCGAGCTGCAAGGGCTTATCGCCGGCTTCGATGATCGCCGCCTGCTGATCGAGCCAGGCAAGCGCGTCGGGAGGGAGGCGCCGGGCGAGCCACGCATGGAGAAGGGATTTGGCGTCCTGGGCGTGCGACAGGGTCGAGGTCATGGTGCGTCTCGCATTTGATCAGGTTCCGGCCACGTAGCGCTGAAGCATGAGCGTCAAGGCAAACAGGGCGACGCACACGACCGCGATGCCAAGGCTGCCGTGCGCGCCCGCAACCACCGCGTCCATGAGGGCGATGCTGGCAATCAAAAGTCCGACGGCCGCCTCGCGATCACGCGGCACGCCCGATGTCAGCCACGCGATGGCCCGTCCGACGGCGCCGGCGGCAAGCGTCGAAAGAAGAAGCAGAGGGAGCGTCGCGTCTCCCGTCATCACGGCGACGGCGACCGGAAAGGCGAGGAGGAGCGCGGGCCATGACGTTGCGGGCGACTGAAACGCGCCGCCTTTGGCCGCCTGCGTGATGCCGGCAACATAGAAGAGCAGCGCGAGCGCCGCGCCGAGAACCGGCGCCGACAGGGCCGCCCCGGCCGCAACCGCCGTTCCGACATAAACGAGCGCACGGCACAGTCCCATGAGGACGGGCGAGACCGGATTGCCCTTGTGCCAAACGTCGTAGATCAGGATGAGCCCCGCCAGGGCCGCTCCGGCGACGGCGCTCTCCACGCCGAACGCCGACAGCAGCAAGACACCGGCCGCAACGAGCCCGCCGCCGACGGTAAAGGCCGCCGACGGCGTAACCGCGCCGGACGGCAGCGGGCGGTCCGGCCGCTCGCGCCGATCGATGTCCCGGTCGAACGCGTCGTTGAGAACCATGCCCCCGGTATAGAGCGCCGACATCGCCGCGAGAGCGAGGGCGAGGCTCGCGGGACGCATGCCGCCCGCAAGCACCGACGCGGCCAGCACGTTGCTCCAGATCGTCGGCAGATTGGAGATGCGGGCAAGCCGCAAGAGCGCCGCAAGCGTGCTCACGCGCCAAGTTCCATGCGCACCCACTGAAGCTCCCGCACGATATCGCCGGCCATGTCCGCCGACTTCAGTCCCTCGGGAAGGACGTTCCAGGTGTAGGTTTCCACCTCGAGATGGGGGGAGACCTCCTCGACGCGGCAGAGAGCCAGGACCTCGCGCAGGGTCTCCTGCGTGGAAGCCAGCTCCTCGTAGCGATCGAGGAACACCGGAACGTGGCAGTGAACCCGCCATTCGCCGCCGGCGTCCCCCCGGCGCGCGGCGCGGAACGCATCCGGAAGATCGGTGTGGCGCGTGATCCGCCCGTCCCGCCGCTCGACCGTCTGGTGCAGATAGATGCCGTCGTCGAAACGTCCGAGCAGGCGCTCGAAGCGCGACGCGGCGCCTGTCGCGCTCAAGGCCGCGCTGAGCTGCAGCTTGGCAACAGCGATACCGGCCGCGCGGATCGCTCGAAGCGTCGGCTCCGCGTCCTCGAAGGCGACAGCCGAGTGGCAGACGTCGAAACAGAGACCGATGTGGCGCCTGAGGCTCGGCTCGGCTTCACTGGCCGGCACACCGGCAAGGCGCGAGAACAACGCACATGCGCCGCTGGCGAACAGGTGATCCTGGAAAAAACGGATAGCCTCCTCGGTGGTTTCAAGGATGCAGGCGGGCTCGGGCTCGATGGCCAGCACGATCGTCCGCCCTGTGTCGCGGAAGATGCCATGCAGATGGGCGGCGGCGCGCACGAAGCCTTCGGCGATCCGCTCGACGTCGATCCGGCTCGCGGCCTCGGCCCTGAACGCACCCGGCACCGTGCTGATGCTGGCCGTCATGCCGTGAGGCGCAAGGTCGGACAGCAGGTCGGCAACCAGGTTCGTGAAAGCGAGCCGCTCCGGCGTGCGCCAATCCGGAGCATAGACGCGCTCCTTCACGCGCTCGCCGTGGAAGCTGCCGTAGGGAAACGCATTGATCGTGAAAACATAGAACCCGCCATCAGCCAGAAACCGCTTGAACTCCGAGAGCGCCGCTGGCTCCGACAGTTCGCGCGCGGCGACGGCCGAGAGCCGCAAGCCGACACCCATGGGGCGTTCTGAAGAGACCCGCGCCTTGACGTCGGGCAGATGGCGCCCGAGCGCGGCCCGGATCTCGGCCCAGCTCTCTCCGGCATGGATGTTTGTGCAGTAGGTGAGATGAGGGTGTCCCGGGAGCGCAAGCTGCATCAAATGCCGGCCTCCCGCCTGAGCCACTCCAGAGACTGGCCGATGAGCTCCGGGTCCATGCTGTGGACCTCGACACCGACGCCAAGCGCCTCAAGCAGCGTGATGGTGAGATCGCCGCCGAGATGCTCACGGAACTCCTCGAGCCCTTTGAGAAGCTTGAGCGCTCCGGTGTCGTCGCGCGCGTCGCAGGCCTCGTGCCAGAGCTCGAACCCGAGCCGCACCAGAAGGCGGGCCACGCGCAGATCCTCTCCCGCCGGCAGCAGCCCGGCGAGCACCGAATAGCGCGTGTCGAGCGCGATGCCGATGGCAACGGCCTCGCCATGGCGCAGGGCATAGTCCGAAAGGACCTCGAGCTTGTGCGCGGCCCAGTGCCCGAAATCGAGCGGCCGCACGCTGCCGCGCTCGAAGGGGTCGCCGCCGTGAGCGATCTGGCGCATGTGGAGCAGCGCGCAATGCCGGATCAGCTTCTCGAGCGGCTCCGACGCAAAGAGCGCCAGCGCCTCGGCCTTCTCCTCGAGCCATTCGAAGAAGGCCCGGTCGCGGATGAGCGCGACCTTGACCGCCTCCGCCATGCCGGCGCGCTTGTCGCGGCCCGGCAGCACATCGATGAAGGCGGAATCGTTGATGACGGCATGCGGCGGAACGAACGTGCCTAGCATGTTCTTCATGCCGAACGCATTGATGCCGTTCTTGACGCCGACCCCGGAGTCGTTCTGGGCGAGAACGGTGGTCGGAACGCGGATATGGCGGATGCCGCGATGCGTGGTCGCCGCCGCATATCCGACGAGATCGAGCACCGCGCCGCCGCCGATGCAAACGACATAGGAATGGCGGTCGAGACCGTTGTCGACGAAGCGTCGCTGGAGATCCGTCAGGAGCTTGGGGTCATTCTTCGCTGCCTCACCGCCGACGATCGTTTCGACAGGGCCGGCGAGGATTGCGCCCGGGCACGTGTCGACGTAGGCCGCGATGCGCCGCTTGAGGTCCGGCATCTCACGCAGCACGCCCTCGTCGAGAATGACGCTCACGCGGGTTGCGGCATCCCGTTTAGGGCCCAAAATCAAATCCGCGAGTGTGCGATTATCCGTCGAAAACGCATCACGCGTAAAAGATACGGAGAATTCATAAGCCAATGAGAAGCGTTGCAGAAATAACCGATCGTCGTTTTTTGATTCAAGCAGAGGCAGAGCAATTGCTGTCTCGCGTGGCACGGCGTTTCCCCAGGCTATTTTATTTTTATTCAGGCGTCGGAGCTTGAATTCGGGATTTATTCCCGCATAAGTCCGGAACAAAACCCCAATCCGCCAAGGCGGCTGTCCTCGACAGCGAAGCCTGACGCATTCGGTTTTGCTCCTTCCTATCGTGCTGGCAACTTCGGCAGGTGTCAAAGACAAAGGTACTTCCGCCTCCTGCGGGCACGGCGCTTCGCGCATCCCGCGTGCCAACGCGCGCTCAATCGGGAATAAATCCCAATGCAATGAAGAAACTAGGAAACGTCACACCGGATAACTTCCCAATTGCCGGTTATTTCTCAAAATTTAAATTTTGCTGATTGACCTGGGTCATGAAGCCATTGCTCTATAAGGCGCGTTCAGAACTCTGAAATGCAATGCAAGCGAAGCCTCGGCGGAGCGCTTGTATTTTGCGCGACGCAACATAATCAGCGCACGCAAATCATGCCGTTTAGAAACAAACAAAATGGGAGAAACGTCCAAATGCGAATGCGGTTCATAATGTCCGCGTCGGTGTTGGCGGCTGGCCTCCTGGCAATGGGCACCATGCCCTCCGTTGCTCAGGAGGTTCCCAGGACAGCCGATCAGGTGGCGCGTCCGGGCGGAAAGTTGCCGGGAGATCCGAAGATCGCACTTGTGAAGGTGGCCGATGGCTTCCTGGACCCGGTCGGCGTCGCCTCTGCCCGTGACGGCACCGGGCGTATCTTCGTCGTGGAGCGCCAGGGCAAGATCCGGGTCGTAAACAAGGACGGCAAGGTCAACGAGAAGCCGTTCCTGGACCTGACCAAGAACAGCCCGCTCGGCAGCGAGGTCCAGACAGGCTTCGTCGAGCAGGGTCTGTGGGCCGTGGCCTTCCACCCGAAGTTCAAGGAGAACGGCCACTTCTTCGTCAGCTACGCGTCGCTGCCGTTCAACGGTGCGCACATCATCGCGCGCTATACCGTCGATCCGACGAGCCCGGACGTCGTGTCGGTCGAGCATGCCAATAAGACCGTCAAGGTCATCATGCTGATCCCGCAGCCGTACTACAATCACTACGGCGGTGGCATCCAGTTCGGCCCCGACGGCTTTCTCTACATCGGCAAGGGTGATGCCGGTTGGGAAGGCGATCCGCTCGATGCGGGCCAGAGCAAGAACGTGCTTTGGGGCAAGATGCTTCGCATCGATATCGATACCCCGGACAACGTCGGCTATCACATTCCCCAGGACAACCCTTGGGCAACCGCCTACCAGGATCGCATGATGACGCTCTTCGGCATCACCGAGGACGGCTTCTCCAAGATTCATATGGGAGCCCGCGGTGAATCCTGGGCCTATGGCCTCCGCAATCCTTATACGTTCCATTTCAATGCCAAGACGGGCGACCTATTCATCGCCGACGTGGGTCAGAACCACCTCGAGGAGATCAACTGGCAGCCGGCATCGAGCAAGGGCGGTGAGAACTACGGCTGGAAGCACAACATGGGCACCATGTGTCACCCGCTGAGGGGACCGGACGACAAGTGCCCGCAGGTGGGCGTGCTGCCGGTCGCCGAGTATCCGCACCAGGAGCCCTATCCCGGTGCTGAGAAGCTCAAGGACGGCTGGGGTTGCTCGGTCATGGGTCTCGGCGTCGCCAACTATGCCGGCATGAACGGCGTCTACCTCACCGGCGACTGGTGCTCGGGCCGCGTGTTCGCCACCGGCTGGGATGGCAGCAAGTGGCAGATGCAGGAGCTTGCACAGACGGCGCTTCAGTTCACGGCGGGTAACAACGACGAGGACGGCACCGTGCTGGCGGTGAACTGCAACTGCTTCTACCTCGACGACAAGGGTGCCGCGGCCAACCCGCCGGGGTCGCTCTGGAAGGTCGTTGCGGCCGACAAGGTTCCCGAGGGAGCCGAGGTCGCCAAGACGAAGAAGTAGCAGCGGACAAGGTCACGGATCGCGCCACGCTTCATGACCTTCGGAAGGCCCTTGCGCCACGCGTGAGGGCCTTCCGTCTGCCGGCACCCACACGCTCCGTATTCAGAGAGATGCACGACACATGATATCGAAACTGCGGGCTTTTTTCGCCAAGACGGCTGGCACGGCAGCGGTTCTGCTGAGCCTTGCCTGCGCCGGGCCGGTGCTGGCCGACGTCGAGTTCCGCCATGCGCTCGACGATTCCCCGCTCGATCTCGAGCCCCTCAAGGGTGAGGAGATCACGGACGCGGTGAAGTCGTTCCGTAAGGACGGCGTCAATCCCTACAACGGCAACGCCGAGGCGCTGGCAGCCGGCAGGACGCTCTATGAGGAAAACTGCCAGGCCTGCCATCTCGAGGATGGCCGCGGCGGCATGGGGCCGAGCCTCGTCGACGACATCTACGTGAACGAGCGCGCGAACACCGACGTCGGCAAGTTCGAGATCATCCATTCGGGCGCCTCGGGCGCCATGCGCTCGTTCTCAGAGCGCGGCGTGACTCAGGATCAGATCCTCAAGATCATCACCTATATCAATTCCCTGAAGAAATAGCCTGTCTCCGGGAGATGATGCATCCAACCGTCGTCATCAATGTCGTCGGGCTGACGCCGGCCCTTCTCGGCCCGCACACGCCGAACCTCGCCCGGTTCGCCGCCAAGGGGTGTCTGCGGCCGCTCACGACCATCACGCCGGCCGTCACATGCTCCGTCCAGGCCACGTTCGTGACCGGTGCGGCACCGCGCGACCATGGGATCGTCGGAAACGGCTGGCTGTTTCGAGATCTCATGGAGATCTGGCTCTGGCGCCAGTCGAACCGGCTCGTGGCAGGAGAGCGCGTTTGGGAGGCGGCCAAGGCGCGAGATGCGCGCTTCACGTGCGCCAACCTGTTCTGGTGGTATGCGATGGCGGCTTCGACCGACATCGCCGTCACGCCGCGCCCGATTTACAAGGCCGACGGGCGCAAGTTGCCGGACTGCTATTCCGATCCGCCGGAGCTCCGGCATGATCTGACGCAGAAGCTCGGCCCGTTCCCGCTGTTCCGGTTCTGGGGACCGGCCACGTCGATCGAGGCCAGCCGGTGGATCGCCGAGGCCGCGGCGCACGTTCTGGCCACGCGTGATCCTACGCTGACGCTGGTCTACCTGCCCCACCTCGACTATGGCCTGCAACGGCTGAGTCCGGATCATCCTGATATCGCCAAGGACCTCTTGGAGATCGACACGGTCGCCGGCACTCTCATCGACCGGGCGGAGGCGCTCGGCCGGCGCATCATTATTCTTTCCGAGTATGGCATCGTGCCAGTCAGCCGGCCCATCCACATCAACCGCGCCTTGCGGGAGGCTGGCCTCCTGTCGGTGCGCGAGGAGGACGGCGGCGAGATCCTGGATATTCCGCTGTCGCGCGCCTTCGCGCTGGCCGACCATCAGATCGCTCATGTCTACGTGCGGAACGACAACGATCGTCCTGCGGTGCGCGCCGTGCTCGAGCGGCTCTCCGGCGTGGCCGAAATTCTGGATCGCCCGGCGCAGGCCGGTTGGGGGCTCGATCACGCGCGCGCGGGCGAGCTCGTCGTGCTCTCCGCGCCGCACGCCTGGTTCACCTACTATTATTGGATGGACGACGCCCGCGCACCCGACTTCGCGCGCACGGTCGACATCCACAGGAAGCCGGGCTATGACCCCGCCGAGTTGTTCATCGACCCCGCGATCCGCTGGCCGAAGCTCGCACTCGGATGGCGGCTCCTGAGGAAAGCCTTGGGCTTCCGCACGCTGATGGACGTCATTCCGCTCGATGCGACGCTCGTCAAAGGCTCGCACGGCCGGGCCGATACGCCACAGGAGCATGGGCCGGTCTTCCTCTCGTCCGCGCCGCACCTCGTGCCGGACGGCACGGTCGATGCCCGCGCGGTAAAGGGCCTGATGCTGTCCCACGTTTTTGATCGGTAAGGAGCTTGAAGCATGGCCGCCGCGCGCGAGCATCTCGTTCTGGTCGACGCCGATGACACGGAGATCGGAACCGCAGAAAAGCTCGATGCGCATCGCCGTGCGCTGCTGCATCGCGCGTTCTCCGTGATTGTCTGGGATTCCGCAGGCCGCCAGCTCCTGCAGAAGCGCGCCGCGATCAAATACCATTCGGGCGGCCTCTGGACCAATGCGTGCTGCGGACATCCGCGCCCTGGCGAATCGGTCGTTGCCGCAGCCCGGCGCAGGCTCGCCGAGGAGATGGGCTTCGTGTGCCCGCTCGAATGGCTCGGGACGGTGCAGTACAGCGCCGCGTTCCAGAACGGGCTTACCGAGAACGAGATCGTGCACGTTTTTCGCGGCCGCTACGATGGCGAGCTCAAGCCGGACCCGGCCGAAGCTGAAGATTACCAATGGAGCGACCTCGATCGGATCCGGAGCGATATCGCCGCCGCACCGGACCGCTTCAGTGTCTGGTTCCTGCGCTACATGACCGAGGAATGGCCGCTCGCGCGGATGCCGCTCGTATAGATGAGTGACGCTTTGCTCGAGAGACGCACGCCTTGTTACTTTTTCTGTAGAACGCCGAACACAGGGGTCCGCACATGACGACCGGGGAGAAGCAGGACACAGGGCACGACGAGCGCACGGCATTGTCTCGCATTGTCGATGAATTCGCCGCCGACAGCGGCACGGTCCACTTCCTCGGAAGAGACGGGCTCCTTCACCTCGCCGCCGCGAGTCCGGGCATTCCCGACACGGTCCTTGCCGTTATCCGCGCCATACCTGTCGGCAAGGGCATGGCGGGGCTTGCTGTGGAGCGCGCGCAGCCCGTTACGGCCTGCAACATCCAAACCGACGCGAGCGGCGACGTGCGTCCGGGCGCACGTGCCACCGGCCTTGCCGGGTCGATCGTGGTGCCGATCTTTGACGGCGCCACGGTCGTTGGCGCCCTAGGCGTGGCGAACCGATCCGAGCGAACGTTCAGCGACGACGAGGTCGCGCGCCTGATCGAGGAGGGACGGCAGCTCGCCGCTCAGCGCCGCGGCAACCGTTGCACGACGTGAGCATGACTGTTGTGTCGAGCTATCGTTATTAAGGCGATTAAGGCGGCAGTTCTGCTTCGCACCGACCCTGGATCCTGGTGAACGACACCGCAGGATTGCACGCTCCGACATGGCCGCCGCGGAACCTCATTCAACCTTGCGGTCTCGGCAGCATACTCGTAATTTGGATCGCGCGGGGATAAGCGACCGACGGGCATGCCGTGCCGTCGTATGAGCGTTGCCTTTCACACTCACAAAGGCCCCCATCATGCCGGACAAGCCTGCAAAAGGTATCGATCGACGCGATCTGATGTTGGCATCCATTGCCACCGTCGGCGCCGCCGTCGCCGTCAACACTGGCGCTGGTGCCGCAAATGCCCAGGACGCAGCGTCCCCTTCTGCCGCTCCGCCGTCGGGAACGGTCTATACCGGCGACGTTATCGAAGGCAAAAAGGTCATCAGCACACTTGACGTCAATGACCTGGAGCCCGGCAAGAAGCACCTTCTGTATTTCCGGGGCGTTGAGATGCCGAGCGGACAGCACTGGTATGTGTCTGTGACGGTCGCCAAGGGAGCAAAGCCAGGCAAGCGCGGCGTCCTGACCAGCGGCGTGCATGGCGACGAGATGAGTAACGTGCATACGGTCCACACCGTGATGAGCCGGCTCGACCCGGCGCAGATGTCGGGCACGGTGATGGCGGTTACGGACGTGTCCCCGCCGGCCCTGCAAAGCATGCAGCGCAGATGGCCCAACCAGGGCAGAGGCATCGATCTGATCGATATGAACCGGGAGTGGCCTGGGAACGAGAACGGCGCCACCGCAGCGAGCCGGCACGCCGGGCTTCTGTTCAACCGGCTGCTGCGGCCGAACGCCGACTTCGCGATCGACTTCCACACCGGGACAACCGGATTTGAAGTCACCGCATTCAACATCGGCGGCATGGATGTGCCCGAGGTCAAGGCGATGATGGAGTTGTATCCCGTCGGCCAGATCTTCGACAATCATGTCTATCCCGGCGTCCTGCACAACGCGTTCATGGACGTGGGCATCCCCGCCTTCACGCCGGAGATCGGCGCGGCGCGCGTCCTGAACCTCGAGATGATTGCGCTCTTCGTGGAAGGCACGATGAACGTCCTCAAGCATCACGGCATCGTTGCCGGGCCTATGGGACGGACAGGCAAAGACACGACTGTCTTTGTCGGCAACAGCGCCTTCCCGATCCTGGCCACCGCGGGTGGACTCGTCGAGCATCTGGTCAAGCTCAACGACAAGGTTGAGCCTGGACAGAAGGTTGCCGTTCAGCGCGATAGCTTCGGCGAGGTGGTTGCGGAGTACACGAGCGGCGTGGCCGGCGAGATCACGGGCCTGCGCAGCGATGCCATGACCGAGCCCGGCAACCCCTTGGTATTCATCCTCTTCAACAAGCCGGAGCCAAAGGACGTCCAGGTCTACCCCGAGTAGCAATCCGCGTCTCTCTCGAGGTCGGTGACGGACTTTCGACTTTCCGCCCCAGGGGCTCGGCGCGGCCCCAGCGCCTAGACTGCGCTAGGTCAGTGGAAAAAGAGCGGAGGAAGAACTCCAAGCATCTGGCGTACGGCGATGAGGCACCGGCAACCGGCGTGGCTCTGAGCGACATCGCGACCGGCGACAGACCAGGAAAAAACGGTGTAGCGTGCGTGGTGATGGGCTGGCGGTGTACGCCAAGCCAACGGCTGAGCGCTGCCCATCAGCCCCTTGTGCGTCCTCTCGTGAAAACCCCGTTAGGAGGAAAAATGTACAAACACATCCTGGTTGCAACGGATGGTTCGGAGCTTGCCCGTAAAGGGCTTGAGCATGGCCTGTCGCTTGCCAAGCTGCTCAATGCAAAGATAACCGTTCTTGCCGTTTCAAACCCCCTGAGTGCGGAAGAAGCGAGCGCCGCCCAACGAGCCGGCGTGGGCAATCCTACGATCCGCTACGACCAGCAGATCGACAACCTCATGAAGGAGCGTTTTGCGTACATCGAGACGCGTGCAAAAGAGCACGGCGTTGTGGCCGAGCTGACGCATGAAATCGATGAATCGCCGGCTGAGGCAATCGTGAGATTTGCCAAGCTCAAAGATTGCGATCTTATCGTGATGTCCTCGCACGGCCGGCGAGGCATCCAGAAGATGCTGCTGGGGAGCCAGACAAATGAGGTTCTGGTAAAAACGACGATTCCCGTTCTGGTCATTCGCTAGGAAATTCTGCGGCACCCGGAAGCCCGCAAAGGATGGACGCCCTTGCGTCGCTGGTATTCCCCCACCGTTGTCATGCTGGTGGACATGCCTGCTTGCGCGAGAGGGTTACGGACATTCAGTCCTCAGGCACCCGGTGCAGCGGCATCGTCCTGCCAAATGGATCCCGAAATATTCCTCTCCGTAGTCGTACGAAAGCTCTTCGCCAGGCTTGATGGCGCGGAGAGCAAAGATATAGATGCGGCGCCTGCGGATGACTGTTTCGCAATTCGGCGCGCAGGAGTGGTTGATGAAGCGGGCGGTATTCGCCGGTATGTTCCCGTCGATCATGCTCGTGCCGCTCGTCCAGAAGAGGTACTTCCCGCGATTCTGCTTCATCTGCGCGGCTGTGGCGGGGCGCCCGATGTATTCAATGACGCATGAGCCCTTGGGGATGCGTTCGTCCGTAAAAAGGCCCCTGCCGCTGTGCGAGCGACGGACCGTGAGGCGGAAGGGTCCGGGTGTGAAGCGCCGCTTCATCGGTGAGAGGAACTCGCGAGATCATGTCGAGGCAATGGCGGGCAAGGCGGCGTCGCCTCATGCAGGCCGGTACGGGCACGTGTCAGCCGACAATGCCGAAGCGGTCGGGATAATCAACTCCGTAAGCTGCTACCCTCTCTTGAAGCAGACCTGAGAGGCCTCCTTGCAGATGGCCTGAGGGTGGATCTCGGCTGCTGATCTCGAACGGCCCCCGTCCGACGTGCACTTGAGTCCGGAGGCGCCTTGGCTTCAGACTGCGTGAGGGCCATGAAGAAAGAGCGGAGAACATTCAACATGACGGATGACCGAGGCGTGGCCAACGGCGACGAGCGGGACGCCGTCTCGCGTCGTAGCCGCCTCCTGATCCGCTGGAGACCGCGAGAGGTCGAGGGGATCAAGCCCCGTTTCTCGAAGAGCATGTGCAGGAATGCGTGATCGGCGGCGCAGAAAGACGAGAGGGCCTGGGGCTGACACAGGATCGCGTCCGACGCGCGGTCCGACGGTCAGTCCGCGCCGGTGGGGCGCGTCGCAGCCCACGCAACGATCTCCCTCAAATTCGATCTTCGCCTGGCTAAAGCGCGAGAGCATCGCGCTCCTGGCTCTGAGCGGCGCGGCACTCACCGTTCTGGCTCAGCTCGCCACCGTCATGCCAGTCACGCCACAGATTGCGACATGGCTCGCAGAGTGGCAGCAGCTCACGCAAACGTTCTGGCGCCCGCCGCTCAATCTCGTGGGCTTACCGCTCCACCATGACATGGCGGCTGCCCTCAACGTATCGGCTTTCATGGCCCTTCTCGGGTTAGGCGCGCGGATGTCGGCACGGCTCGCGGGCAAGCCTCTGCCCCCGATGGGCTTTGACCGGTTCTTTGACGATCAGACCTGGCCTAGCCTCATCGCCTTCGGCGCACTGTGCATGGTGTTTCTGGTCGGCCACGGCGCGTCGAGCGCAGATACTCTGGTCGTGATGGGAAGTGAGGAGCTCGGCAAGTACGCCTTCGCGGTTATTGTGACCCTCGGCTACTTCGCGGGCGATTTCATCGGCCATCGGCAGTTCCATCGGCGGCTCTACCGCCTGGCTGTCATCGTTGCGGCCGTTGCGGCTGTAAACCTTGCCATCCTCAGTTTCGATTAGGCCGATATCGCGAAGCGCAGCGTCGTTGATCCGATCGGTTTCCTCTCGATAATATCGCAATACGATATACAGTGCACAGGGTGCGAGCGAACCAATTGCATCGGTTGAACTGGTTCACTTAGCCCAAGCCGCTCGCTCCAAAAGGAAGCTCGAAAGTGTCTCTCGTTCCGCCGTTCACCGAGGAAACAGCCATCGCGAAGGTCCGCATGGCGGAAGATGGCTGGAACAGCCGGGATCCTGAGCGCGTGTCGCTCGTCTACACACCGGACAGCCGGTGGCGGAACCGGGCGGAGTTCCCTGTCGGGCGACAACAGATCGTCGAGTTCCTCACCCGCAAGTGGGCAAGGGAGCTCGACTACCGTCTGATCAAGGAGCTCTGGACGTACCGAGACAACCGCATTGCCGTGCGCTTCGCCTACGAGTGGCATGACGATAGCGGGCAGTGGTTCTGCTCCTATGGCAACGAGAACTGGGAGTTTGCCCCAGACGGACTGATGCAGCGGCGCTTTGCATCGATCAACGATCTGCCGATCAAGGAGAGGGAGCGCAAGTTCCACTGGCCGCTCGGCCGGCGTCCGGACAACCATCCGGGGCTTTCGGAGCTCGGTCTTTAGAAGTGGCGGGTGCGCCAAGCTCTCGAGTGCAACCGGCCATCAGCGGAAGATCGCCGGGGGCAGTCTGAAGCCCGCCCCACTTTATTCCAGGGAGAATGTTCGCTAAAATATTTGGCCGTTTTTTTAATGATATCAACGGCCGAGAACAGCGGTGGCGCCCCGAACTGAATATAACTGCGAACCCTTATGTCATTGAAATTGCAATATAATTATAAATCATCTGAGGCGGTCGGAGCCGCCGCCCCCTGGAGGCAGTCGATCCGTCCCCATAGCTGACATCAGCGGCGTCCAGCGTCACGTCGTACTCATCCGGGTGCCACATCCGCTGTCGGGCGCGAGGAGCGGGCAACAGGCAGCTCGCGCATGCCGTCGCGAATGACCCGGAGCGGACAGTTTACACCGCTGCTGACTATGCTTTGCCTGCTGGCCTTGATGTGACCCCCTTCTTTTAT
>JRYH01001702.1_pt1 | contig 48274 bp, 56 predicted proteins | sample 235351 | NCBI WGS metagenome assembly JRYH01 (sample SAMN03074221, study PRJNA261480) | activated sludge metagenome | biome: Wastewater Treatment Plant; feature: Wastewater; material: Activated sludge; isolation source: activated biomass of a wastewater treatment plant treating wastewater... ...
TTCAACCCCTACACGATCCAGATCGAGCCGCACGACTGGATGGCCGAGCTGTTCGACGCGATCGCCCGGCTGAACACGGTGCTGCTCGACTTCGACCGCGACGTCTGGGGCTACATCGCCTTCGGCTACTTCCGGCAGCGCACCAAGGCCGGCGAGATCGGCTCTTCGACCATGCCGCACAAGGTCAACCCGATCGACTTCGAGAATTCCGAGGGCAACCTCGGGCTGGCCAATGCGCTGCTCGGCCACCTGTCGGCCAAGCTGCCGATCTCGCGCTGGCAGCGCGACCTGACCGACTCCACCGTGCTGCGCAACATGGGCGTGGCGCTGGGCTACTCGCTGCTGGCCTGGGATGCCTGCCAGCGTGGCCTGGGCAAGCTCGAGGTGGATGCGCCGCGCATGGCGGCCGACCTGGACGCCAACTGGGAAGTGCTCGCCGAGCCGGTCCAGACCGTGATGCGCCGCTATGGCGTCGAGAATCCGTACGAGCAGCTCAAGGAGCTGACCCGCGGCAAGCGGATCACCGCGGCCGACCTGGCCGCCTTCGTCGACGGCCTGGCCATTCCCGACGATGCCAAGGCGCGCCTGAAGACGATGACGCCAGCCTCCTACGTCGGCAAGGCCGCCGAGCTTGCGCGGCGCGCCTGACCCGGTTCCGACACGCTAACCCGACCTCCCCGCGGGGAAGCCGTTGGTGCCGCTTCGGCCTTCGGGAATAATCCAAGCGGGCAATGCGTTTGCCCCCAGGATTCCTTCACGATCCCTTACCCCCACGAGGAGCGCCCAATGAACAAGAATCTCGTCGTCGCGGCCATGGCCCTTGCCGTCGCCGCCGGCAGCCTGATTGCCACGCCTGCCGCCGCGCAGTTCGCCAAGGCCGAAGACGCGATCGACTACCGACAGTCCGCCTTCACCGTGATGGCCAATCACATGGGCCGGCTGTCGGCCATGGCGAAGGGAGAGAAGCCCTTCGACGCGGCGTCCGCCAAGGCTTCCGCGCAGCTGATCCAGACCATGTCGAAGCTCCCCTGGGAGGCGTTCACGCCGGGCTCCGATGGCGGTTTCTCCAACGTGAAGGGCGATCCCTGGAAGAACGCGGACGATTTCAAGTCCTTGCAGGACAAGCTGATGGCCGAGACGGCCAAGCTGCCGGATGCGGTCGGCAGCCTCGACGGTCTTCGCAAGCAGCTGGGCGCCACGGGTTCGGCCTGCAAGGCCTGTCACGACAAGTACCGGGCGCAGTGATCCCGGCCCGTCGGGCGCGGCTCGCCGAGGCGGGCGTGTCGCGCCCGACGATTCAGGGCAGCAGTTCGATCACCGCCCAGACGATCCCGCCGCTCGCCGCGAGCAGGATGGACGCGAGCGAGCGTTCCCGAAGGCCGTCCCCGGCGGCGCCGGCTCGGGGCTGGTCGGCCGGCAGCGGCGCGTCGCCGGTGATCATGGGCCGCACCAGCGGCTTGCGCCTGAGCAGCGCGTAGTAGGCGATCGCCGCGAGGTGCAGCGCGATCAGCCCCAGCAGCACGAACCGGTTGGTCTTGTGCAGCGAGGTCAGCCAGTCGCTGGTGGCATTGCTGACCGTGTTGCGCAGCGGGCCGTCCCACATGATCGCGTCGTTGGCGAAGAGCCCGGTGCCGGCCTGGAAGGCGAGCGACAGCAGCAATGCATAGACCGACAGCGCGCCCAGCGGGCTGTGGCCGGCCACGCTCGGTTCCTGGCCGCGCAGGTAGCGGAGCGCCGCCATGGGGTTCGGCGGGAAGGACGCGAAGCGCGCGTAGCGGGGGCCGACGAAGCCCCAGGCGAGCCGGAAGATCAGCAGCGTGAGGATGGCGTAGCCGAAGCGGAAATGCCAGGCCACCGCATTGCCGCCAAGGTTGATCGTGACCAGCGAGCCGATCACGCAGGCCGCCAGACCCCAGTGAAAGAGCCGGGTGGGCAGGTCCCAGACCCGAACCGTGTCCTCTCGCATCGTCGGTGTCCTCGACTCGTGGCGCCGTCCGTGACCAGGGGCGGCGCGCGCTCAGGTGCGGGGCGGCGCGCCCTCAGGGAAGCTCGGGCTCGCCCTCGTCCTTCTTCTTCGGCTTGACCAGGTCCTCGCGGGTGACGCCCAGCCACATCGCGATCGCGGCGGCCACGAACACCGACGAGTAGATCCCGAACAGGATGCCGATGGTCAGCGCCACCGCGAAGTAGTGCAGCGACGGGCCGCCGAACAGCAGCATCGACAGCACCATGATCTGCGTGGAGCCGTGCGTGATGATGGTTCGCGAGATCGTGCTGGTGATGGCCTTGTCGATCACCTCCGCGGTGCCGATCTTGCGGAACTTGCGGAAGTACTCGCGGATCCGGTCGAAGATGACGACCGACTCGTTTACCGAGTAACCCAGCACCGCCAGCACCGCAGCCAGCACCGAGAGCGAAAACTCCCACTGGAAGAAGGCGAAGAAGCCGAGGATGATCACCACGTCGTGCAGGTTGGCGATGATGGCCGCCACCGCGAACTTCCACTCGAAGCGGATCGCCAGGTAGGCGATGATGCCGACGATCACGAAGAGCAGCGCCATGGCGCCGTCGGTGAACAGCTCCTTGCCGATCTGCGGGCCCACGAACTCGACCCGCCTGAGCTCGGCGCTGGCGTCGGCCGCCTTCAGCGCGGCCATCACCTCCTCGCTCTGCGCGGCCGAGGTCTGCCCCGCTTCCGAGCGCAGCGGCAGGCGGATCATGACGTCCTGCGAGGTGCCGAAGTTCTGCACCTGCGCGTCGGTGTAGCCGAGTCCGCCGATGGTTTCGCGGATCTTGCCCAGGTCGGCGCTCTGCGCGTAGCCGACCTCCATGACCGTGCCGCCGGTGAACTCGATCGATAGGTGAAGCCCGCGGGTGGCCAGGAAGAACACCGCGAGCACGAAGGTGATGATCGACACGGCGTTCAGCACCAGCGCGTGGCGCATGAACGGGATGTCGCGCCGGATCCGGAAGAATTCCATTGTTCAGCTGCCTCGAGGCTTTGGTCCGCGCCTCAGGCCGCGGAGTCGGGTTTCCAGATCTGGCCGATCGAGATCTTCGCGAGCTTCTTGCGGCCGCCGTACCAGAGGTTGACCAGGCCGCGCGAGAAGAAGACCGCCGAGAACATCGACGTGAGCAGGCCCAGGCAGTGGACGACCGCGAAGCCGCGCACCGGGCCCGAACCGAAGACCAGCAAGGCCAGGCCCGCGATCAGCGAGGTCACGTTCGAGTCGAGGATGGTGGCCCAGGCGCGGTCGTAGCCGGCGGCGATCGCCGCCTGCGGCGTGGCGCCGTTGCGCAGCTCCTCGCGCACCCGCTCGTTGATCAGCACGTTGGCGTCGATCGCCATGCCCAGCGTGAGCGCGATCGCGGCGATGCCGGGCAGCGTGAGCGTGGCCTGCAGCAGGGACAGCAGCGCGACCAGCAGCAGCAGGTTCACCGACAGCGCGATCGACGAGATCACGCCGAACAGCATGTAGTAGATCGACATGAAGGCCGCGACCGCCAGGAAGCCCCACATCGTGGAGTTGAAACCCTTGGCGATGTTCTCGGCGCCCAGGCTCGGGCCGATCGTGCGCTCCTCGATGATCTCCATCGGGGCGGCCAGCGAGCCGGCGCGCAGCAGCAGCGCGGTGTCGTTGGCTTCCTGGGTGGTCATGGCGCCGCTGATCTGCACCCGGCCGCCGCCGATCTCGGAGCGGATCACCGGCGCGGTGACGACCTCGCCCTTGCCCTTCTCGAAGAGCAGGATGGCCATGCGCTTGCCGACGTTCTCGCGGGTGACGTCGCGGAAGATGCGCGCGCCCTTGGCGTCGAGGTTCAGGTGCACGGCCGGCTGCTGGGTGTCGTCGAAGCCGGCCTGGGCGTCGTTCAGGTTCTCGCCGGTCAGGATGATCTGCCGGCGCACCAGGATGGGCCGGCCGCCGCGCTCGCTGTAGCGCTCGCAGCCGAAGGGCACCGTGCCGGCGTTCAGCGCGGCCAGCTCCTCCGGGGACTCGCAGACCATTCGCACCTCGAGCGTGGCGGTGCGGCCCAGGATGTCCTTGGCCTTGGCGGTGTCCTGCACGCCCGGCAGCTGGACCACGACGCGGTCGGCGCCTTGCTGCTGGATGACCGGTTCGGCCACGCCCAGCTCGTTGACCCGGTTGCTGAGGGTGGTGATGTTCTGCTTGAGCGCGTTGTCCTGGATTCGGCGCGCGGCCTCGGGCTTGAAGCTCGCCACCAGGCGCAGGTCTTCGCCCTCGCCGGCATCGACGGTGGCCAGGTCGGCCAGGCTGTCGGCGATCAGGTTGCGCGCGCGATTGCGCGTGTCCGCGTCGCGGAAGCGCACCTCGACGCTGTCGCCCACGCGCGCGATGCCCGCGTGGCGGATGTTCTTGTCGCGCATCAGCGTGCGCAGGTCGCCCACGGTGGCCTCGATGCGCTTGTCCAGCGCCTCCTTCATGTCCACCTGCAGCAGGAAGTGCACGCCGCCGCGCAGGTCCAGGCCCAGGTACATCGGCAGCGCGCCGATGCTGGTGAGCCAGTTGGGCGAGTTGGACAGCAGGTTCAGCGCCACGATCCAGGTCGGGTCGGCCGGATCGGGATTCAGCGCGCGGGAGACGACGTCCTTCGCGCGCAACTGCGTGTCGGTGTTGCGGAACCGCGCCTTGATCGAGTTGGCGTCGGCGAAGATCCCGGTGTGCTCGATCCCGGCCTCGCGAAGCGCCGTTTCCACCCGGCCCGCCATGGCCGGCTCGAGCCGGACCGTGGCCTTGCCGCTGGAGACCTGGATGGCCGGCGCCTCGCCGAAGAAATTCGGCAGCGTGTACAGCAGGCCGAATACGACCGCGATGGCCAGGATCGCGTACTTCCAGACCGGGTATCGGTTCATGCGCTCAGATCGCCTTGATCGTGCCGTTGGGCAGCAGGGTCTGCACGGACGACTTCTGGAAGTGCATCTCGACCGCACCCTCGCCGCCCTTGCCCTCGCTGCGCGCGACCTCGAGGGTCACGTAGCTCTCGCCGACCTTGATGACGCGCCCGACCAAGCCGCCGGCGGTGACGACCTCGTCGCCCTTCTTGAGCGCCTCGAGCATGGTCCTGTGCTCCTTCGCGCGCTTCATCTGCGGACGAATCATCAGGAAGTAGAGCACCACGAACATCAGGATGATCGGCAGGAAACCGATCAGCTGCGATTCGGCGCCGCCGCCCGCAGCCTGTGCGTAAGCCGTTGAAATGAACACGAAAGTCTCCTTTTTGCGAGGCCGAAAGTATACCTGCCGGCCGCCGGAGTCCCTCCGGGCCGTGTGTTCTTCCCGGCGGCCGTCGCGGGCCGCGGCAAGCGCGGCGGGGCGGCGAGACGCCCCGCGAGCTCAGCCCGTCAGGCAAGGTCCTCGTGAATGCAGAGGTAGTTGCCTTCGGTGTCCTTGAACCAGGCGGCCTTCTCGGAGCCCAGCACGCAGACGTGCCCGACGGTCTTCAGGCCCGGCAGGTCGTAGTCCTCGAACACGACGCCGCGCGATTCGAGATCGGCGATCTCGGCCGCGATGTCGTGCACCCGGAAGCTGACCGCGGTGTGCTCGGCCTTCGTGCCGCCGGGCCTGGGGAACAGGGCCAGCGTGGCGCCGCCGCACTGGAACTCGAACTCGAAGCGCCGCCCCGACAGCGCGGAAAAATAGTTCACCGCGCGGTGTCCCTCGAGCGCGTCGATGCTCGCGGGGGTACCGACGCGCGCGAGGTAGGCCGGACTCGCGCAGCTCACCTGCGGCAGCGGCGGCAGCGGCCGCGCCGCCAGCCTGGCGTCGTGGAACTCGCCGGCGCGCAGCACGCAATCCACCCCCTCGCGCACCAGATCCACCGGCCGGTCGCTGGTGCCGATCTCCAGCTCGAGACGGGGATAGCGGGCACAGAAGTCCGGCAGCGCCGGAATCACCACCAGGCGCGCGAGCGAACCCGGCAGCTCCACCCGCAGCAGGCCGGTCGGGCTGTGGCGCGCCTCGGACACCGAGGATTCGGCCTCCTCGAGCTCGGCCAGCAGGCGCACGCTGCGTTCGTAGAACGCCTCGCCGTCCGGCGTCGGGCTGACCTGGCGGGTCGTGCGCTGCAGCAGCTGCACCCCGAGGTGGGCCTCGAGCTGCTTGATCAGCGTCGTCACCGAGGCGCGCGGCAGGCCGAGGCTGTCGGCCGCCTTGCCGAAGCCGCCCAGCTCGACGATCCGGTTGAACACCTGCATCGCATGAAAGCGGTCCACCTTCTGCTCCATCGTTCGGGAAAGCCGAACAATTTAGGCCAGCGCGGCACCTTCCTCCAAACGGCGCGCATGGGCAGCGTGCGCGGCGGCGCCGACGCCGGGCCCGCTGCATGCGTATCCGTGCGATCGCGCGGCGCGCGGAACTTCGGGGCTGGCGCCCGCTCTTAAACAGGACTATATTGGTACCTATTAAGCCGGCCCCGGAGTTTCACGATGTTGCGCATCAGCAAGCTGACCGACTACGGCACCCTGGTCCTCACCCACATGGCGAGCGAGCCCGGCCGGGTGTTCAGCGTCGCCGACCTGTCGGCCACGCTCGGGCTCGGCGCGGCGACCGTGAGCAAGGTGCTGAAGGCGCTCGGCCGCCACGCCCTCGTCACCAGCACCCGCGGCGCGCATGGCGGTTACGCCTTGAGCCGCGCCGCAACCCAGATCAGCGTCGCCGACATCGTGGATGCGCTCGAGGATCAGCCCTTCGGCCTCACCGAGTGCAGCGCCAGCAGCGGGCGGTGCGAACTGGAGGACGACTGCCGCATCCGCGAACGCTGGCTCGGCATCAACGCGGTGGTGCGCGACGCGCTGCAGGCGGTCAGCCTCGCCGACATGCTCGCGCCGCCGCTGATCCCGCCGGCTTCGCCGCGGGCCGGCCAGCCGATCGAACTGCACGGCCGCCGCGCGCGGCCCGCCACCGAACCGCAGGACTTGTGAAGGAGGACCCGATGAACACCGCCACCCGACCGATCGACGCCTTTCTCGAGCAGGAGTACAGCGCCGGCTTCGTCACCGAGCTGGAGACCGACTCGGTGCCCAAGGGCCTGTCCGAGGACATCATCCGCACGATCTCGGCGCGCAAGAACGAGCCCGAGTTCATGCTCGAATGGCGGCTCGCGGCCTACCGTCGCTGGCTGACGATGCGCCCGCCGACCTGGGCCCACCTGCGCTTCGACCCGATCGACTTCCAGGACATCGTCTACTACTCCGCGCCGAAGTCGAAGAAGGACGGCCCCAAGAGCCTCGACGAGGTCGACCCCGAGTTGCTGCGCACCTTCGACAAGCTCGGCGTGCCGCTGCACGAGCGCGCCCGCCTCGCCGGCGTGGCGGTGGACGCGGTGTTCGACTCGGTCTCGGTAGCGACCACCTTCAAGAAGGAGCTCGCCGAGCACGGCATCATCTTCTGCGCCTTCTCCGAGGCGGTGCAGAAACACCCGGAGCTGGTACGCCAGTATCTGGGCACCGTGGTGCCGCCGGGCGACAACTTCTACGCCGCGCTCAACTCGGCGGTGTTCTCCGACGGCTCCTTCGTCTTCNNCCGCCGCACTGGAACTCGAACTTGCCGTCGGCCGTATTGCCGATCGGCGTCAGGCCGAGGCTGTCCTGGTAGAAGTGGCGGGCCCGGTCGAGGTCGACGACCGGGAGCATCGTGGTGAGCGGGGCGGATCCGAGCATGTGAGCCTCCCATGCGTGCGGTGCCTGGCGCTTTGCGCGCCGACGTGGATCCACCATTATTCTCCTTCGGCCGGCTCGCGAGAAGTGCCGCGGCCGACCCCCACGAGCAAGCAGAAGGACCCGCATGCGGCGTTGCATCGCCACCTGGACGACGATCCTGGGCCTGCTGGGCGCGGCCGCGCCGGCCGTGTCCGCCGAGACCCTGCGGGTCGGCTCCAAGCGCTTCACCGAGTCCTATGTGCTGGCCGAGATCCTCGTCGCCACCGCCAGGCCCCATGCGCCGGTCGAGCACCGGCCGGGGCTGGGGAACACGGCGATCCTCTTCGCGGCGCTGCAGGCCGGCAGCATCGACCTGTACCCGGAGTACCTCGGCACGATCGAGCGCGAGATCCTGAAGCTGCCGGCCGCGAGCGGCTCGCTCGAGGCGGTGAACCGGGCCCTGGCGCCGCTCGGCCTCGCCGCGTCGATCCCGTTCGGCTTCGAGAACACCTACGCGCTGGCGGTCCGCTCCGACATCGCGGCCGGCGCCGGGCTCGAGACGATCGGCGACCTCGCGTCGCGCCCCGGATTGCGCCTCGGCCTGTCGCACGAGTTCCTCGGCAGGGCCGACGGCTGGCCGGGGCTGAAGGCGCGCTACGGGCTCGAGCACCGCCCGGTCGGCCTGGACCACGGCCTGGCCTACGAGGCGATCGCCGGCGGCAGGATCGACGTGACCGACATCTATTCGACCGACGCCAAGATCGGCCGATACCGGCTGAAGGTCCTGCGCGACGATCTCGGCTACTTTCCGCGCTACGACGCGGTGGTGCTCCACCGGATCGACGTGCCGGCGCGCTTTCCCGGAGCCTGGCCGGCCCTGCAGGCGCTGGCGGGCAGCATCGACGCCCGGCGGATGGCCGAGCTGAACGCCGAGGCCGAGCTGGGCGGCCGGGGGTTCGCCGACATCGCCGCCGGATTCCTGGCGTCGCAGGCCCGGGGAGCCCTCGGCGCGGCCGCGGAAAGGGACACGGGGCAGACGCAGGGACAGCGGCAGGCAGAGGGGGAGGGGCCGGGCCGTGCCGGCGAGGGCGGTGCCGGCCTGAGCGCGGGCATCGCGGATGCGGTCTTCGCCGACGACTTCTGGCGCCTGGCCGCGCAGCACGTCGGCCTGGTCGCGGCGGCGGTGCTGGCCGCGGTGGCGGTGGGCGTGCCGGCCGGCGTCGCGGCGGCGTTCCGGCCGCGCCTGGGAGCCTCGCTGCTGGCCGCGGTCGGCGCGGTGCAGACGATACCGTCGCTGGCCCTGCTCGCGCTGCTGATCCCGGCGGTCGGTGCGATCGGCGCGCTGCCGGCGCTGATCGCGCTCTTCGCCTACGCGCTGCTGCCGATCGTGCGCAACGCGTGCGTGGGCGTGCAGCAGGTGCCCGGGGCGCTGCGCGAGGCCGCCAGCGCGCTCGGCCTGCGTCCGCGCGTGCGGCTCATGCTGGTCGACCTGCCGATCGCCCTGCCGACCATCCTGGCGGGCGTCCGGACCGCTGCGGTCATCTGCGTGGGCACCGCGACGATCGCCGCCTTCATCGGGGCCGGCGGGTTCGGCGAGCGGATCGCCACGGGGCTGGCGCTGAACGACCATCGGCTGCTGCTCGCCGGCGCGCTGCCGTCGGCGGCGCTGGCCTTCCTGGTCGAAGGCCTGTTCGCGCTCATCGAGCGACGGGTGTCACGCTGGTCCCGCGTCGCGGGCTGAACCTTCCTCGGGGCGCGCCGCCGCCAGCGGCTCAGCCGACGCCGCGCGCCCGGTCGCGGTGGAACGCCGCGCGCCAGGACTCGAAGCGCCCCGCGGCAATCGCCTCGCGCATCTCGCCCATCAGGCTCAGGTAGTAGTGCAGGTTGTGGATCGTGGCCAGCCGGGCGCCCAGGATCTCGTTGACCTTCTGCAGGTGGTGCACGTAGGCCCGCGAGAAGTTCGCGCAGGCGTGGCAGCTGCAGGTCTCGTCGATCGGCCGGGTGTCGTCGCGATGGCGCGCATTGCGCAGCCGCAGGTCGCCGAAACGGGTGAACAGCCAGCCGTTGCGCGCGTTGCGGGTCGGCATCACGCAATCGAACATGTCGATGCCGGCCGCCACGCCGGCGACCAGGTCTTCCGGCGTGCCCACGCCCATCAGGTAGCGGGGCTTGTCGGCGGGCAGGCGCGGCGCGGTGTGCGACAGGATTCGCAGCATCTCCTCCTTCGGTTCGCCGACCGACAGGCCGCCGATCGCGTAGCCGTGGAAGCCGATGTCCACCAGGCCGGCCAGCGACTCGTCGCGCAGCGCCTCGTACATGCCGCCTTGCACGATGCCGAACAGCGCGTTCGGGTTCTCTAGCCGGTCGAACTCGTCGCGGGAGCGGCGCGCCCAGCGCAGGCTGAGCCGCATCGACGCTGCGGCCTCGTCGCGCCCGGTCGGCACGCCGGCGGTCTCGTAGGGCGTGCACTCGTCGAAGATCATCGCGATGTCGGAGTCCAGACCGCGCTGGATCCGCATCGATTCCTCTGGCGTCAGCATCAGCCTGTCGCCGTTGACCGGCGAGGCGAAGCGCACGCCTTCCTCGCTGATCTTGCGCAACTCGCCCAGGCTCCAGACCTGGAAGCCGCCCGAGTCGGTCAGGATCGGCTTGTGCCAGCCGTTGAAGCGGTGCAGGCCGCCGAACTTCTCGCACACTTCGAGCCCCGGGCGCAGCCAAAGGTGGAAGGTGTTGCCCAGGATGATCTGCGCACCGACCTCGTCGAGCTCGCGCGGCGACATCGCCTTGACCGCGCCGTAGGTGCCCACCGGCATGAAGATCGGCGTTTCGACGACACCGTGATTCAGCGTGATCCGGCCGCGCCGGGCCAGCCCGTCGGTGGCCAGCAGTTCGTATTTCAGCATCGGCGGATCATAGCCGCTCGGCCGGCCCGGGCACGCCCGGGCGTGTCGGCGGCGCGCCGGCGGCGGGCTCGCGCTCGAGCAGCATCGCGTCGCCGTAGCTGAAGAAGCGGTAGCGCTGCGCGATCGCGTGCGCGTAGGCGCGCCGGATGGTCTCCACGCCTGCGAAGGCCGAGACCAGCATCAGCAGCGTGGACTTCGGCAGGTGGAAGTTGGTGATCAGCCGGTCGACGACGCGAAAGCGGAAACCGGGCGTCACGAAGAGCCGCGTCTCGCCGGCGCCGGCCACCACCGCGCCCTCGTGCGCGGCGGCAACGCCCTCCAGCGTCCGCAGCGAGGTGGTGCCCACCGCAACGATGCGGCCGCCGGCGGCGCGGGTGCCGGCGATCGCCCGGGCGGTGGCCTCGGGCACCTCGTAGCGCTCGGCGTGCATCCGGTGCCGGCTCAGGTCCTCGACCCGCACCGGCTGGAAGGTGCCGGCGCCCACGTGCAGCGTGACCCAGGCAAGGCCGATGCCCGCTTCGCGCAGTCGCGCGAGCATGGCTTCGTCGAAATGCAGGCCAGCGGTCGGCGCGGCCACCGAGCCGGCCTCGCGGGCGTAGACGGTCTGGTAGCGGCGCTCGTCCTCGGCGCCGGGCGCGTGCGTGATGTAGGGCGGCAGCGGCAGCCGGCCCTCGCGCTCGAGCACCTCCATGACCGGGTCGTCGAAGCGCAGGCGCCAGAACTCGTCGGCGCGCTCCAGGACCTCGGCGCCGCCGCTGCGCCAGGCGATCCGGCTACCCGGCTTCGGCGGCTTGCTCGCGCGCAGCATCGCGATCGCCTCGTGCGTGCCGGTCACCCGCTCGACCAGGGCCTCGACCCGCCCGCCGCTGTCCTTGACGCCGAACAGCCGGGCGCGGATCACCCGGGTGTCGTTCAGCACCAGCAGGTCGCCGGGGGCGAGCAGCGAGGGGAGGTCGGCGAAGATGCGGTCCTCGAGGCGGGCTTGCTGACGGTCCTCCGGGGGAGCCTCGGCGCCGCCCGCCCCGGCCGCATCGTCACCGGCCCCGCCCGCCCGCACCACGAGCAGGCGCGAGGCGCCCCGCTCGGCCGGCGGATGCTGGGCGATCAGTTCGGCGGGCAGCTCGAAGTCGAAGTCGGAAAGGCGCATGGGCTGGCATTCTAGAGTTTCCCGGCGCACGCTCCGGGAGCGGCCGGACCGCAGGAGGCAGGGCGATGGCACTTTCGATCCAGGGCATTGTCGATTCGATCGGCGCTCGGACCGGCGCGTCGTTCGAAGTGGTCATGCCCGACGGCACGCGCTGGCGGACGGGCTTGGGCGAGCCCCGCTTCCGAATCGTGCTGCGAAGCCAGGCGGCGCTGGTCGCCGCGTTCACCCGTGGCTACATCGGCCTGCTCGAGGCTTGGTTCGACGGAAAGGTCGAAGTCGAAGGCGATCTTGGCGCGCTGTTCGCGGCCGGGGCAGTCGGCTACGAGCAGCTGGAGTCCCGCGCGGTCACGAAAGTCGAGAACGACCTGCTCGAATGGCGCAGCTCGAACCGCGACCCGGCCCGCGCCAAGACGAACGCCCGCGCGCACTACGGACTGGGCGCGGACTTCTACCGGCTGTGGCTCGACGATCCGCTGATGATGTACACCTGCGGCTACTGGCCGGAAGGGACGGCCTCGCTCGAGCAGGCGCAGCGCAACAAGATCGACCACGTCTGCCGGAAGATCCGGCTGGCCGAGGGCGAGCGCTTCGTCGACATCGGCTGCGGTTTCGGCGGCTTCATGTTCCGCGCGGCCGAGACCACCGGCGCGAGCGGCGTGGGGGTGAACACGACCACCGAGCAGGTCGAGTGGCTGCAGGGCGAGATCGCCCGGCGCGGGCTGCTGGACCGGCTCTCGGTGCGCGAGGCCGATTTCCGCGAGGTCGACGCGCAATACGACAAGGTGGTGTCGATCGGCGTGCTGGAACACGCCGGGCGCGACCAGCTGGCCGGGGTGGTGCGGGCGCACGCCGATTTCCTGAAGCCGGGCGGGCTCGGCATGCTGCACTTCATCGGCCACGTGGGCCGCTACGACACCGAGCTCTTCATCCGCAAGCACGTGTTCCCGGGCGGATGGATCCCTTCGCTGGCCGAGGTGATCGTCGAGATGGAGCGCTGCGGGCTGGAGATCGTCGACATCGAGAACCTGCGCCGGCACTACGCGCTGACGCTGGACGCCTGGGCCGAGCGCTTCCAGCGCAACTGGGAGGCGATGCGCGCGCTCGACGCCGCGCGCTTCGACGAACGATTCCGCCGGATCTGGCTGACCTACCTGATCGGCTGCGCCGAGATGTTCCGTTCGCCCGCCGGCTACACGCACCTGTTCCAGATCGTGTTCAGCAAGGGCAACGTCACCCGCGACGGCTACCCCATGGGGCGGGCTTTCCTCTATGCGGGCGCCGGCGATGCCCGAGGGGGCAGCCATGGACGCTGAGCGTGCGGCCCACCAGGCTCGGCTGGCCCGGGTCGTTGCCAGCCTGCGGGGCGACGGCGCCGGGCACGCGGCGCCGCTGGGTCTGTCCAGTCGCACGTCCAATCTCTTTCGCGACCGCGCAGCCGGGCCGAAGCGGCGGCTCGACCTCGGCGAGTTCACGCACGTGCTCGGCATCGACCCGGCCGCCGGCTGGGTCGATGTCGAGGGGTCGATCCGCTACGAGTCCCTGGTCGATGCGACCTTGCCGCACGGGGCGATGCCGGCGGTCGTGCCGCAGCTGAAGACGATCACCGTAGGCGGCGCCGCGGCCGGGGTCGGCATCGAGGCCACCTCGTTCCGGCAGGGTCTGGTCCACGACACGCTGCTCGATTTCGAGGTGCTGCTGCCCGACGGCAGCGTCGTCGCCTGCGCGCCCGACAACGCGCACGGCGACCTGTTCTTCGGGTTCCCGAACTCCTACGGCACGCTCGGCTACGCCGTCCGGCTGAGGCTGAGGACGATCCCGGTGCGGCCCTTCGTGCGGGTCGAGCACCGTCGCCACGCCGACCCGCGCGCCTTCTTCGACGACCTGGCCAGGCAATGCGAAGGCGACGCGGACTTCGTCGATGGCGTGGTCTTCTCCGGCAAGGACCTGGTGCTGAGCGTGGGCCGCTTCGTCGACGAGGCGCCCTGGGCCAGCGACTACGGCTTCGAGCGGATCTACTGGCGCTCGTTGCGCGAGCGGGAGACCGACTACCTGGGCGTCAGCGACTACCTGTGGCGCTGGGACACCGACTGGTTCTGGTGCTCCAGGAACCTGGGCGCGCAGAACCCGGTCGTGCGGCGGCTGCTCGGGCGCAAGCGGCTGAACTCGCGCTTCTACACCCGCGTGATGCGGGCCAACGCCCGGCTGGGGATCACGCGCGCGCTGGCCCGGCTGCGCGGGCGCTTCACCGAGTCGGTGATCCAGGACGTCGACATCCCCCTGGACCAGGCAGCCGCGTTCCTGGACTTCCTGCTGCGCGAGATCGGCATCCTGCCGGTGTGGATCTGCCCGATCCGTCCCGCGGAGGGCGGGCGCGCCTTCACGCTCTATCCACTCGAGCCCGGTGTGCGCTACGTGAACTTCGGATTCTGGGACGTGGTGGAGACCGACTCGCCGCGGCAGGTCGGTCACTTCAACCGGCTGGTCGAGCGCGAGGTGATGCGGCTGGGCGGCATCAAGTCGCTCTACTCGGACAGCTTCTTCACGCCCGAGGAGTTCGCGCGCGCCTACTCGATGCCGGCCTACGAAGCGTTGAAGGCCCGGTACGACCCCGACCGCCGCATGCTGGGCCTGTACGAGAAATGCGTCCTGCGGGCCTGACCCAGGGCCAGCCGTTTGCCGGCGGCCGGGCGATTGCCGATAATGCCGATCTTTCCTGCGGGGGCATTCGCCCCGGCACACTCTTGCCGGAGTGGTGGAACTGGTAGACGCGCCGGACTCAAAATCCGGTGCCCGAAAGGGCGTGCGGGTTCGATTCCCGCCTCCGGCACCAATTCTCACGCGGGCGCCAGCCCGCGATCGAGACGATTTCGTTATTTTCTCGATCCCCAATCGTCACGGCCGGGCAATCCCTGCGTGAATTCGTGATCCCAGACTTCAGTCATCGGCAGCGCGGTGCTGTCGACCCGACCAAAGCTTCAAGGAGCACGTCATGATCAAGTTCGCACGCATCCTGGTTCCCGCCGTCTTCGCCCTCGGTGCCGCTGGCGCCAATGCCCAGCTGATCGAGACCGACTACCCGGTCGTCACCGGTTCGGTCGGCGCCGGCGTCGTGGCGCCCGCGCAGACCGCGGCCGCGCCGGCCGGCAATGCCGAGCCCTTCCTGATCCAGTCGAACGCGGGCCCGGTCCAGGTGAACCCGGCCTACGAGCAGGCGAGCTCGCTCACGCGCGCCGAAGTGCAGGCCGGCGCCGAGATCCGCAACCCGATCGGGCCGGCCTTCTCGGCCTGAGCTGGCGTGTCGGATCGGGGCGCCGCCTCAGCCCCGATCCGCCTCTCTCAGGGCGCCGTCGCGTCGCTGACGATCCGGTCGAATGTGGCGTCGAGTTCTAGCGCCATCTTGTCCAGCGCCTCGCTGCCATAGGGCTCGAAAACAGCCGATGGCTTCCGGTAGGTAACGGTCACCTTGCCGTCGGGCGCTTCGGTCACATAGATGCGCAACGGTGCCTCGATGCCCGAAGCCACGCTCGCCGCGAGCATTCGCACCGCGTAGTCGTTTCGAAAGGCCATCACCACCAGGTTTCCCGGAATCTTGACGCCGCGCGCCGCGGCGCCAGCGCTGGCGCTGGCTTTTGCGACCACGGCCATGCCATTGGCGGCGACTGCCGATTCGAGCCTTTGGGCCTGCTGCTCGAAGCCATGCGGCGAGGCCACGGATTCGGTACCCGGCAGCGGGCTTTGCTGCGAGCGCGCGCCGGCTGCTCCCGATCCCAGGAACGCGGCCAATGCGGCGACGGTGGCGAGCCGATTCATCGATCGAAACATCTTGGTGTCTCCTCGGTTCAGGTTGCGAGCGCGGCGCGCAGCCCCGAGACCTGCGCCTCGACGTCGATCGCGCATTCGCTGGTGATCTCGAGCTCGCGGTCTTCGAACGCGTCCCGATCGGGATGCTCGCGGGCCCAGCGCGCAATGGCCTCGTCCCGCTCGAGCAGCAGGGACTCGATGTGTGGTCGGAACAGGCGAACCATCGCAGTGATCCAACGATTGACCGGCCACGACGGGTGCGCATGGTCGATCCGGAAGCGCTCGAGCATCCCGATGACATCCGGGGCGCGATGCCAGGTTTCCGCCGTTACCCAGCGGTTCGTCGTGAACAGCCCGATCGGCCGGCCGTAGGCATCCATCGAGATCGCGATCAGGTGCGCGATCGCATCCTCACTTTGGGGCCAGGTTTCGTCGCCCCGGTGCCCGACCGGGCGGGCGCCGGCGGGCATGCCCGGTCCGCGCAGGAACAGGTGGAAGTGACCGTGCTCGCCGCCGATGCCGCGATGCGCGTGGTAGTAGTACTGGGAGTGGCTGTCGACGTCGAAGACGTCGTCGGTCGGATAGTGCTCGAGCTCGTAGAAGGTCTCGTGGCCGCCCAGTACCTCGCCGACCAGGTTGAGGTCGACCTTCTCGAGGACCCGGAGGCACTCGAGCGCTTCCTCGCCCGCACGGAGCATGTCCTCGAGCGCCGCGCGGGGCAGGCTCCCGAGGACAGACCCGGCTCCGGCTACTTCTTCGCCGCGCAAGGATTCTTCGCCGCGCAGGGATTGGCGGCCCTGCCCGCGCGGCCGGCGGAGGCGATGAAGCTCTTCTGGACTTCCGCCGTGTATGCGGTCAGTGCCGCGAGATCGCGGGAATCCCAGGTCAGCGGCTTGGCCGCCATCGGCACGACCAGGCAGAACTGCACCATCTCGTCGAGGGCGACCGACTTGAGCCCACCCTGGTCCTTCGCCATGGCCACGTAATGCGGGTAGGGCTGGGCGAAGGTCTGGGTGAACGCGGCATTGCCCTGGTGGCAGGTGTTGCAGCTGAGACCGTTGGTCGAGAGCTTCGGGTCGTTCCAGAGCTTCTTGCCGAGCTCGATCATCTGCTTCGGATCCCCGGATGCGAGCTTCGTGCCCTTCGGGCGCACGACGAGCTTGGGATCGACCGAGGCGCCGGCGCAGGGATTCTTCGCCGCGCAGGGATTCTTCGCGCGAGGGGCGCACGGCGTGCGCGCCGCGGGGCTGCAGGGGCGACAGTTCGCGGCAAAGGTCGCGCCGCCGCTCAGGCCGGCGACGATCGCGCCGGCGAGCGCCGTGCGGATCGGGCGGGGATTCCTTCTCATGTCTTCTCCTCGTTCGGTGATGCCGTTCAGGCCCGCGGGCTATTTCTTCGCGGCGCAGGGGTTCTTGGCCGCGCAAGGGTTCTTGGCGGAGCAGGGATTGGCCTTGCGGGGGGCGCAGGGCGACTTGGCGGCGCAGGGATTCTTTCCCTTGGCCGACGCGGCCTTCCGAGGCGCACAGGGGGAACAGGCGGCGAAGGCGGCGGGGCCGGAGAGGCCGAGGACCAGGGCGCCCGCGACTGCGGCGGCGAGCGGGGTGCGACGTTGCGACATGATGACTCCTCGATCTGCATTCGTGTATCGAAGCCGGAAAGCGGCTGCCTCCGGCCCTTGGGCGCGCCGGGATCTGGTAACGTTCCGCGGCGCCGACCGAGCCGGTACGGCGCAGTCTGAGAGCTAGACGCCGGGGGCGGCCGAATCCTTACGCGGCGTTTCCAACGGATTCCGAAGCATGGCCAACAAGAAATCGGATCTAGCGGTCGATCCGGATGCGGCCTTCCTCGAGGAGCTCGCCGCGATGCGGCCGAAGCTGATGAGCTTCGCGCGGCTGCAATTGCGGGATGCGCATGCGGCGGAGGATGCGGTCCAGGAGGCCATCCTCGCCGCGATGGAGCGGGCCCACCAGTTCGAGGGGCGATCGTCGCTGCGAACCTGGGTCACGACCATTCTTCGCAACCGCATCATCGACCACTTCCGCCGCGGGCGGCGCGAGGTCTCGCTGGACGAGGACGGGGCGGCCGAGGACATTGCCAGCTTCGACGGGCTCTTCAACGAGCGCGGCCACTTCCGGGAGCGGCCGGCCGACTGGGCCCACGACCCCGAGGCGACGCTGTCGGAGCGGCAGTTCTTCGAGGTGCTCGAGGCCTGCGTCGAGAAGCTGCCCGCCCAGACCGCGCGGGTGTTCCTGATGCGGGAGTGGCTGGAGCTGTCGACCGAGGAGATCTGTCATGAAATCGGCATTTCCTCGTCGAACTGCTGGGTGATTCTTTATCGCGCCAGGATGCGACTTCGCGAGTGCCTGGATCTGAACTGGTTCGGCGTTCGTCGCGACGCCGACAAGGGGTGAGCGGCAAATGAGCTGGTTGATGCCGGACTGCAAGGAAACCCACAGGCTGGTCGCCGAGGGCATGGACCGGCCTCTGGGCCCTGCCGAGCGGATGCGGATTCGCGTCCATCTCTGGATGTGCGCGAGTTGCACCAACTTCTCCAGGCAGATGGAGATGTTGCGTTCGGCCGTCCGCAAGTTTCCGGGGCCTGACGGGCGATGAGAGGTCAGCGCCGGAAGAGCGGGAGCGGCGTTCGGCAGGTGCCGATCACGGCGATGTGGGCGGAAGCGGGGCGTCTTCGGACAGGTCTGGCACCTCGCGTCCGAACGCGCGCAGGTAAACCCACGGTAGTGCGATGCTGGCCGGAACGCCGAAGGTCAGCGCCACCGTGGTGAGATCGGCGCTGAACGTGGCGGTACCCGACACGATCATCCCGATGCCTATCTTCACGAAGGTTGCTGGAAGCATGCCAACCAGGCTCGCGAGCGTGTAGCCCGTGGCACCGACGCCCGTCATTCCGAACAGATAGTTCTGGATCGAGAACGGAATCAGCGGCGAGAGCCTGACGAGGAGCACCGCGCGCCAGCCCAGGCGTGTCGTGGCGAGATCGAGCGCGAGCAGGCGCCGCCGGTGCCGGCCCTCGATGACGACCCGGGCCCGCAGCGACCGGCGGGCGAGCGCAAAGGCCGACAGCGCGCCGAACAGGGCGCCTGCGAGCGAAATCGGCACACCCCAATAGCCGTAGACTGCCCCGGCAAGGATGGTGAACAGGCTCGCCGGGGCGAACCCAAGCACGGCGATCGCGTAGATGCCTACGAAGGCGAGGACACCCGGGGCGCCGAGCTCACGCAGGGTCAGGCCCGCTGTTTCGATCAGCGCCATTTCCGGGGCGACGTGCGAACCGTACCGGACGATCGCCACGGCTGCTGCCGCGACGAGTACGGTCAGTGCGGCAGACCTGGGCGTGATTCGCATGTTCCCGGCGGCGGCGCGGTCAGATCGCGTGCCCCATGCCCAGCGCGAAGCCCCTGTGATCTTCGCCCGGCGCGGCTGGCGCCATCACGAAACCCTCCGCGAGACAGGCTGTTGTGGTGACCTTGTTCATCGTCTTGTCTCCTCTGGGGGGAAGGGGAGTCACGCTAGTCTGGAACGCGCTCAAGCTGAAAGCTCCGAATCTCGACGCCGACGATCGGCGCCGATTACGCGATTTCCAGCGCGAGACAAAACGAAAACCGGGGCGACCCCCACAATTGACCGCCGAGCCACGCGGGCAGAAACGCTGCGAGCGGAAAGTGAAGGTGACGGCAACGTATCGTTGTCGATCCTTCAGCTTCAAGCAAGGAGCGCTTTCGTGAAAGCAATCGCCAAAATAGTCCTTCCCGCCGCGCACGCCAAGGGGCGCAGCGCTGCGGAGGTTCGCGCCCAAGCTCGCCTGCTTTTGCTCCTCGCGTGTGTAGCGAACCGCACCGGCGATCACGGCCGGCAGTGGCCGCATCCGCGCGCCAGCTGCACCGGCGGGCACGGCACGCTCCCATAGGAGCAGAACACGCAGCAGTCCCCCGGCCTGGGCCGCAGCAGCGCGCCGCAGGCTTCGCATTCGTGGAACCACTTGCATGCGTCGGTGGGCATCGTCTCCCGCGTGGCGTGGCCGCAATGCGGGCAGGTCAGCGTCGACTCGAGTACGACTTCGGTCATCGCGAGTCTCCCGTGGGAACGGACGGGTAACCGGCATTGCGGGTCGCGCGCATCAGCGCGTCGACCGACGTTGAAAGGTCGTCGTAGACGACGACAGCCTGCCGGCGCGCGTAGCTCACGTCGACCCGCTCGACGCCCGGCATCTTGCCGAGCGCCTTCTTCAGCGTGATCGGGCACGCCGGGCAGTCCATCGTGGGCACGGAAAGCGTGACCACCTTCGTGGCGGCCGATGCGGTGCCGGCGGCGATCGCCAGCGATGCGGCAACGAGAATCAGCTTCATCGGGTTACGTCTCCTTGCAGGTGCGGCGCTGCTCCCGGCGGTTCAGTAGAACAGTGGGGCGGCGAAAGGGAATCCCACCGCGATCAGGACCAGGATTGCCACGGCCCAGAACGCCAGCTTGTAGCGGCGCCGAACGGTGGGCACCGCGCATGCCCGCCCGGGCTCGCACGCGCTGGGCGAGCGCCAGATTCGCCACCCGGCAGCCGCGAGCGCGCTCGATGCGACCATCAGGAAGATCGGCCGGTAAGGCTCGAGGGCGGTCAGGTTGCCGATCCAGGCGCCGGAAAAGCCGAGCACGAGAAGGACGAGCGGACCGAGGCAGCAGGCCGACGCCAAAACCGCCGACACGCCGCCGGCGACCAGCGTGGCGGTCGCGCCGGCGCGGTGTCGGGTCGGGTCTTTCGACGCAATGGACAGTCGCATGCGCTAAGCTTAGTTACGTACCCAAGTACGGAGTCAAGCCCGATGCAGGACGATGCAGGGTTCACGATCGGCAGGCTCGCGAGCGCGGCCGGAGTGAACGTGGAGACCATCCGCTACTACCAGCGGCGCGGCCTGATGACGGAAACCCGCCGCGCCCCCGGAAGCATTCGCCGCTACGGCGACGCGGACCTGGGGCGTCTGCTGTTCATTCGTTCGGCCCAGCGGCTCGGATTCAGCCTCGACGAAGTCGGGGAGCTGCTGCGCCTCGAGGACGGCGAGCGTTGCGCCGAAGCGCGGGCGATCGGCGAGCGCCGACTCGATGACGTGCGCGAGAGGCTGCGAGACCTGCAGCGCATCGAGGCGGCGCTGGGCGATCTCGTCGCACGGTGCGGCAAGGGGCGCGGCGCGGTTCGGTGCCCGCTGATCGCGTCGCTGAAGGCTCGCTGATCCGTCCGGAGTCCGTGCGCGGCTCGGGGCAGCGCGTGTTGTCCCGTTCGCATATGACCGAGCCGCAGCAGCATATGTGTAATCGCGCCGATGCTTCCGGCGTCTCATCGGTTCCCGCATCCTCCCGCCCTCTGCCAACGGAGGCACCCGATGAGATTCTTGCGTTCCTTCCTCCTGCTCCTCCTGGTGCCGCTCGGCGCCATCGCCGGGACGGTGAGCCCGCTTCTGTCTCCCGCCGAACTCCAGGGGCTCCTGAACCGGCCTGAGCTGCGCGTGATCGACATCCGCGACGGCAAGGTGCCCGATGGGCGGTCGGTCTACGAGGCCGGCCACCTGCCAGGCGCGCTTTCGGCGCCGTACCGGCTCTGGCGAGGCCCGGCCGAGAACCCAGGCAAGTTGCCGAGCGTCGAGCAGCTGACCAAGCTGCTGCAGGGTCTCGGGCTCCACGAGGACTCGCACGCGGTCGTCGTCTACGCGGGCGCCGACGCGACCGACTTCGGCGCGGCGGCGAGGGCTTACTGGACGCTGAAGGTGGCCGGCCTGCGCAAGCTCTCGATCCTGAACGGCGGCGTGAAGGCCTGGCAGCAGGCCGGACTGGCGCTGAGCACCGACCCCGCCAGCGTGCCGCCGAGCGCTTACGTGGCGCGCATCGACGAAGCGCTGGTCGCCACGCGCGACGAAGTCGCGGCCGCCCTCGATGCGAAGTCGGCGCGGCTCGTCGACGCGCGGCCGCAGGCCTTCTACGTCGGCGACACCCGGCACGCCGCGGCCAGGATTCCTGGCACGATCCACGGTGCCGACAACCTCGACAACGCGCGCTGGTTCCGCCCCGGAAGCGCCGCCTTCGTGCCGGTCGAGGAAGCGCGCCGGGTCGCCGCCGAGGCCGGCCTGGAAGGCCCGGGACCGGTGGTGTCCTTCTGCAATACCGGCCACTGGGCGGCGACCAACTGGTTCGCGATGTCCGAGGTGCTCGGTCGAGAGCAGGTGTCGATGTATCCCGAGTCGATGGTCGACTGGTCGCGCGCGGGCCTGCCGATGCAGAACGTGCCCGGCCGCCTGAAGCAGCTGTGGATCGACGCGCAGCTGTGGTACGCGAAGACCTTCAATTGAACGCGACCCTTCAATCGAGCGTGGCGCCGCTTCGCGGCCGGCTGCTGCCCTGGGCGGTCGGCGCGTTCTTCGTCGCCCTGGTGTGGTGGGTCTCGGCGCGCCAGGGCGTGCTGTTCCTGATCGGCGTGGGCATGGGCGTCGCGCTGGCGCGGGCGCGCTTCGGCTTCACGACCGGCTGGCGCCGCCTCGTCGTGGCGCGCGATCCGCGCGGCATGGTCGCCCAGATCGTGCTGCTCGCCCTCGCCGCCTTGGTGTCGATGCCCTTGCTGGCGCGGTTTCCGGAGCTCTCGGCAGCGCTCGGCCCGCCGAGCGTCAGCCTGCTGCTGGGCGCCTTCGTGTTCGGGCTCACGATGCAGATCGCCGACGGCTGCGGCTCGGGCACGCTGTACAAGGCCGGTCTCGGCGTGCCGCTCAACGTCGCGATCGTGCCGCTGTTCGCGCTCGGCAGCTTCCTCGGTGCCGCCCACCTCGATTTCTGGCTCTCGCTGGGCCGGGCCGAGCCGGTCGACATGGTCGCGACGATGGGCGTGGGCTACGCGCTGCCTGTCACGCTCGTCGCGCTCGCGGCCGTGGCGGTGCTGGTCATCCGCTGGAGCGGCGCGGCCGAGCGCCGCTTCGATCGCAGTCTCTGGTTCGACCGCACGCTCTGGATCGGGGCCCTGGCGCTCGCCGGGCTGGCCGCGTTGAACCTGCTGGTCGCCGGTCAGCCCTGGGGCGTCGTCTACGGCTTCGGCCTTTGGGCGGCCAAGGTGGCCACGGCGGCCGGCTACGACGCGGCGGCCAACGCCTACTGGGGTCAGGCCGGCCAGCTCGAGCGCTTGTCCGACACGGTGCTGATGGACGTGACCTCGATCACCAACATCGGCATCCTGATCGGCGCGCTCGCGGTCGCGCGTCGTTCGGCGGCACGCCAGGATGCGCCGCTCTCGGGCCGGCAATGGCTGGTCGGTCTGGCGGCCGGTTTCCTGATGGGCTACAGCTCCCGGCTGGCCTTCGGCTGCAACGTCGGCGCGTTCGTGAGCGGCATCTCCACCGGCAGCATCCACGGCTGGATCTGGTGGCCCCTGGCCTTTGCCGGGACGCTGGTCGGCATTCGCCTGCGCCGCGGGCTCGGGTTCGCGGGATGACCAGGCCATGAGCAGGACGCTCTCGCTCTTCTTCTGGGGCGCGCTCGCGCTGTTCCTCGCGTGGGACTGGCTGGGCTCGGACCCGATCGACCGATTCGCCGAGCCGCCGCTGATCGCCGCCGGTTCGGGCGTGTCGACCAGCGGCGGACACTGCTCGGCTGCGCCGAAGTAGCCGCAGCCCGCTGCGGGCTGCGGCGACGATTTCGCCGAGGGTCTCGACAGCCTCCCTGCCGCCCCGGGGCGGCCCGTGGCGACATCGCGCGAGATCGGGTGTCAGGCGGGGCCGGCTTCGCGCGTCAATGGCACATCCGAGGCCACTTGGGGCGTGCGATGCCTGCAGGGAACGCGCTGTACAGAAGATGCCTGCTGAAGGCTGCGGGCCTCGCCGCCGTCTGTGCGCCGGTCCTCCACTTGCGTGCGGCCCCGGTCGGGCGCGCGGTCGATCTCGACGCGCCGGAGCCGATCGCGCAACTGCTCGCAGACGGCGGCGAGGACCTTCTCGCGATGTCCTCGGCAGGCAGCCTGTGGCGCCATCGCGCCGGGCGCTGGCGGCGGCTCGCCGATGGCCTCGCGCCGGGGGCGCCGATCGCGAGCGGGCACGGGCGCGTGGCGGGGCGCAGCGCAGGCGGCGGGCTGTGGGTGCTCGAGGGCGGCAATGTCTCGGTCGTCGAGCGCGTGCAGCTCGCGCCCCATGCCGGGATGTCGATCCTCGCGTTCGGCATTGTCGCGATCGCCGACGAAGGGGGCGCCGGCCGCCCGATACGCTTCGATCCCGGGGCCGGCGGCCGCTGGTCGCTGTCGGCCCGTGGAGTCGACGCCGTGCTGCCCGACGCGCGGCCGCTGCAGGTCGATCTCGACGCCGCTCGCTTCGCGCCCGGCGCGGGGCACATCGTGGTGCTCGCCGGCCCCGACGATCGTCGTTACCCGCACGGCGTGCTGGGCGATGCGGTCGAGGCCACCCGGGTGCTCTATCTCGAGCGTCACGGCCTGCAGGTGCTTCACAGCTTCGAGCTGTCCGCCCCGCACGTGTTCGAGGACGTGGCGCCGCGACCGATCGCCTGGGCCGGCAGGACCGGCCTCCTCACGGTCCGATCGGGCCCGCTGGGCGCGCAGCTGGCGGTGCTCGCGCGCGGCGAGCGTCCGGGCGCCTCGCTCGAGCTCGCTGCGCTCGGCCCGCCGATCGGCACGCCGAACCGCTGGATGGTGCCCCACACGAACGGCGTCGATCTGCTGGCGGTGCACACCCCGCACATCGGCGGCGTGCTGCAAGAATACACGCTGTCGGGCGGTGCGGCGCTGTCGGCGCGCGCGGTGGCGAACGACTGCAGCACGCACGTGATCGGCCGTCGCGAGATGGGCCTGGCCGCCTGGCTGGGCGATGCGCTCGTGCTGCCCGATCAGTCGCGCCGCCGGGCGAGAGTCCTCGCCAGCGGCGGAGGCTGGCCGGAGCGCGCGTCGATCGATCTGCCGGCGCCGATCGCGTCGATGCACGAGACGATGCACGATGGGGCGCCCGCCGCCGCGCTCGTGCTCGACGACGGGCGCGTGTTGGCGCTTTCGGAAGGGGGGCAAGACGATGAACGGCTTCTTCGCCCGGGTACTGCCCGGACTGCTGCTGGCCGCATTGCTCGGCGCCGTTCCCGCGCCCGCGTCCGCGGCCGAGCCGGACCCAGCCGCCTTCAACGGATTCCGGGTCGACGGGGCGCTGGTTCCGGTCGAGGCGATCCAGCGGGGCGGCCCGCCGAAGGACGGCATCCCGGCGATCGACGCGCCCCGCTTCGTGCCCGCCGCGCGCGCCTCGCTGGCTGCCGGCGACCGGGTGCTCGGCGTGCGCCTCGCCGGCATCGCCAGGGCCTACCCGGTGCGCATCCTGAACTGGCACGAGGTCGTCAACGATCGCTTCGCCGACACGCCGATCGCCATCACCTGGTGCCCGCTGTGCGGCACGGGCATGGCCTTCGAGTCGCGGGTCGGTGACCGCGAGACGAGCTTCGGCGTCTCGGGCCTGCTGTACAACAGCGACGTGCTGCTCTACGACCGCGCCACCGATTCGCTGTGGTCGCAGGTCATGGCGCAGGCCGTCACCGGGCCCATGAAGGGCGCGCGCCTGGCGCCGGTGCCGCTGACCCACACGACCTGGGCCGACTGGCGCGCGCGAAACCCCGACACGGTCGTGCTGTCGACCGACACCGGCTTCACGCGCGACTACGATCGGGACCCCTACGCCGGCTACGACCGGATACAGAGCCTGATGTTCGACGTGCAGCATCGCGACGACCGCTTCCCGCTCAAGGAGTGGGTGCTCGGCGTCGAACTGGGCGGCAAGGTGAAGGCCTATCCGTTCAGCGTGCTGGCCCGGGCCGTCGACGCCTCGGGCGGGCTCGTCGACGAGATCGGCGGCCGGCAGGTCCGGATCCGTTTCGATCGCGAGCATCGAAGCGCGCAGGCCTTCGACGCATCGTCGGGGCGCGAGCTGCATTCGGTGACTGCCTTCTGGTTCGCCTGGATCGCCTTCCATCCGCGCACCGAGGTGCTTCGCGCGCCGTGAGCCCCAGCGAGGATCAGCGCGCGGCGGCCCACTGCCCGGGCGTCTTGCCGGTGCGCTGCGAGAACGCGCGTGCGAAGGTCGTCGGGCTCGCGTAGCCGACCTCCAGCGCGACGCGCTTGAGCGGCATGCCTTTGCGGAGCAGCGATCGGGCGACGCCCACGCGCCAGTCGGTCAGGTAGTCGATCGGCGTGATGCCGGTGGTGGCGCGGAAGTTCGCGGCGAAGCGCGCCCGCGACATGCCGGCCTCGCGGGCGAGCGCCTCCAGCGACCATGGGTGGGCCGGCTTGTCGTGGATCGCGGTGATCGCCCTGGCCAGGCGCGGATCGGCCAGGCCGGCGAGGATGCCGGCGTCGACCAGTCGCTCGGCCATCGCGTGGCGCAGCAGCTGGATGATCAGGTAGCCGACCAGCTGGTCCAGCGCCGTCTGCCTGGCGCAGCGCGCGGCGGCGGCCTCGGCGAAGATCAGCTCGAGAGTGGGGCGCAGCGCGGGCGCGGCGTCGATCGGGACCACGAGCAGGTCCGGCAACCCTCTCAGCACCGGATTGCCGGCCGCGGTGCCGAAATCCACCGAAGCGCACAACACGTCCGCCGCCTCGCCGTCGTCGATCGTGACGCGATGCGTGCTCGGCAGCGGATAGAAGAGCAGGGCCGGGGTCGATACCTCGAGATCGGACTGACCGGACCGACTCGCGCGCAGGCGGCCGCCGAGAAGGATGTGCAGGTGACCGACGCCGTCCGCTTCGTCGAAGTCGGCCCAGCCGCACAGCGGGCCGGTGTGGAACACCCGGGTCGTCAGGTCGAACCGGTTCAGCAGCGGAGTCAGGCGGTCCATCGGCGGGAAGGGAGACGAAAGGCGGGAAGGGAGACGAAAAGCGGGAATTATCGTCGAGAAACCGCCCCACGGTATCGCGTCGCGAGACGGATTGCGTGGATAACGCGACGCGTGGCGTCTTCCGCGAGGGGCCGTACCCCTAGCATGGCCGCTCCTCGAACTCGTCATGGGAGTCGCCAAGATGTCCAGTCAAGCCTTCATCCAGAACCTCGGGCCGGTCGATCACGCGTCGGCGCAGGGCGCCCAGCGGGAGATCCTCGATCTTGCGCAGAAACAGGTGGGCTTCATCCCGAACATGTACGCGATGATGGCCAACGCGCCGGCTGTGCTGAGCACCTACGTGCACGGCTATTCGCTGTTCCGCACCGAGTCGGGGCTGACGCCGCCGGAGCAGGAGGTGGTGCTGCTGGCCGTCAGCCAGGTCAACGGCTGCAACTATTGCACCGCTGCGCACAGCATGATCGCGGACAAGGTGTCGAAGGTGCCGGCGGACGTGCTCGCGTCGATCAGGCATGGCAAGCCCATCGCCGATCCGCGTCTTGCGGCCCTGTACGATATGGCGGTCGAGATGGTCAAGACCCACGGCAAGCCCGACGCCAGCGTGGTGAAGGCCTTCCTCGACGCCGGCTTCGAGGAGCGGGCGCTGCTGTACCTGGTGCTCGCCATCGCCGTCAAGACCTTGAGCAACTTCACCAATCACGCGTTCGCGACCCCGGTGGACGACCGGTTCGCGGCGTACAAGGTGTAACGAGCCGTCGTCGCCCCCGGCGGCGTGCGCTGGGGGCAGTGTAAGCATCCGGCCGGGCCGGGCGTCGAAGCTTGGATTGCCCGAACGGAGACCCTTCTCGATGCGTCCGACCCTGGCCCTTCTCGTCAAGACCGACTTCCCGACGCTGCGCCGTCGCGAGGTTTCCACGCTGCAGGTGAACCTCGGCTACCGCTGCAACCAGAGCTGCATGCACTGCCACGTGAACGCCGGGCCCAACCGGACCGAGGAGATGTCGGCCGAGACGGTCGACGAGGTCATCGCCTGCCTGGGCCGCGAGCCGGCGATCACGACGCTCGACCTGACCGGCGGCGCGCCCGAGCTGAACCCGCATTTCCGGCGGCTCGTGATCGCGGCCAGGGCGCGCGGCGTGCGCGTGATCGACCGCTGCAACCTGACCATCCTCGAGGAACCCGGCCAGGAAGACCTGGCCGCATTCCTCGCCGAACACCGGGTCGAGGTCGTGGCATCCCTGCCTTGCTATCTCGAGGACAACGTTGACCGCCAGCGCGGCAAGGGCGTGTTCGATGCGAGCGTGCGCGGGCTGCAGCGCCTCAATGCACTCGGTTACGGCCGGCCGGGCTCGGGACTGAGCTTGAACCTCGTGTACAACCCGCAAGGGCCTTCGCTCCCGCCGCCCCAGGCGTCGCTCGAGCAGGCCTACCGCGCGCATCTCCTCGAGCATTTCGACGTGGTCTTCGACAGTCTGTTCACGCTTGCGAACATGCCGATCCAGCGATTCGGTTCGATGCTGGTGTCCAAGGGCCAGTTCAACGGCTACATGCAGCTGCTTCGCGAGGCGCATCGCGACGACAACCTCGGGCAGGTCATGTGCCGAAGCCTGGTCAGCGTCGACTGGCAGGGCTATCTGTACGACTGCGACTTCAACCAGCAACTCGGACTGCCGATCAGCGGCGCCGGCGATTCGCGGGGCCACCGCGTCGCCGGCGAGTCGCGCGTGCACATCAGCGATCTGGGCCGGGGAGGCCTGGACGGCCGCGCGATACGCGTCGCCGACCACTGCTTCGGTTGCACCGCCGGGCAGGGCTCGAGCTGCGGCGGGGCGCTGGCCGACGCGCCCGAGGCCGAATCGCGCGCCGCCTGACCGAGGCCGGAGACGACACGATGATCCAGAAACTCGCCTCGCTGGTTGCCGCGCTCGCCTTCTCGGCGGCTGCGCCCCTTTCTGCGGCCCAGGCGCAGCCTGCCGAAGTCCGTTTCGGCGTGGGGCTCTACCAGCCCGACAAGGAGAAGAACGACGCGACCTACCGGCCGCTCGCCGATCACCTCTCGAAGAAGCTGGGGCGGCCGGTGCGGCTCTATACGGTCGACACCTGGGAGGGGCTGGCGCGCTCGCTGGCGGCCGGCGAGACGGACATCGCGCTGATGGGCCCCTGGGGCTACGTGCTGGCCAACCACACCGCCGGCGCGCAGGCGGTCGCCACCATCCTGTACGACGGCAAGCCCGAGTACCACGCGATCATGGTCACTCACCCGAGGTCCGGCATACGCTCGGTCGCCGACCTGAAGGGCAGGACCTTCGCGTTCGGCGACAAGGGGTCGACCTCGGGCTACCTGATCCCGGTGCATCACTTCCAGAAGAACGGGCTCGATCCCGGGACCTTCCTCGGCCGCGTGCTGCACACCAAGCACCAGGCCATCGAGATGCAGGTCACCCGAGGCGAGATCGACGCCGGCGCCGACTACAACCGCAACCGCGACGCGATGATCGCCGAAGGGCTGATCCGTGCCGAGGACAGCGTGGTCTTCTGGACCTCCGATCCCTTGCCGAACGACGCGGTGGCGGTGCGCGCCGAGCTGGCGAAGGACCGCGAGTTCGTCGCCCGGCTGCGGGCGGCGCTGGAGTCGGTGGGCGCCGAGCTCGCGCGCAACCCGGGCCTGCTGCCGCCGCGCTACACCGGCTTCGTGCCGCGCGACAACGCGTTCTATCGGCCGATCCGCGACGCCGGGCTCGCCACAGGGAAGCTGGTCGAGAAGTGAGCGTCGACGAGGCCTCGACCATCGGCGCCGGGAGCGAGCGGGCCGCGGCGATCGCGCCGGCCGGAGAGGCGGCGGGCACGCGGCAGCCGGGGGCGCCCGCGCGGCGCGTGGAGTTCCTGCCCGTGTTGCTGGCGGCGTGCGCGCTGCTGGTCCTCGCCAGTGCCTGGTCGCTTGCCGCGCAGGGCGAGCTGAGCCTCGGTCGCAAGCCCTGGCAGAACCTGCAGGCGACGCTGGCCGAGATGTCCGAGCCGAGCTTCCTGAAGGTGTGGTTCGGCGACCCTGCCCGCGAGGTGCGGGACACGGCCGGCCGGCTGCTGCGCGTCGAGGACCAGCGCGCGCTCGAGGTCCGCTACCTGGAGGGCGTCGGCCGCGCGCTGTGGACCACGCTCAGGATCGCCACGCTGGGCACCTTCGCGGCGGCGGCGCTGGCGCTGCCCCTGGGCCTGCTCGCCGCGCGCAACCTGCGGGCGCCGGCGCCCCTGGCCTGGGCGGCCAGGGCGGCGCTCGACGTGAACCGGTCGATCCACACGCTGGTGTTCGGACTGTTCTTCGTCGGCATCGTGGGCCTCGGGGCCACTGCCGGAATCCTCGCGGTGGCGATGCATTCCTCGGGCACGCTCGGCAAGCTGCTGGCCGAATCGATCGAGTCGCTCGACATGCGCCCGGTCGACGCGGTCCGGGCCACCGGCGCGTCGCCGCCGCAGGTCTTCTTCCTCGGCGTGTGGCCGGCGGTGCTGCCGCAGTTCGTGTCGCAGGTGCTCTACGTGTGGGAGTTCAACATCCGCGACTCGACGATCCTCGGGCTGGTGGGGGCGGGCGGCCTGGGACTGCTGCTCTCCGAGGCGATGTCGCTGTTCCAGTGGGGACGGCTGGCCACGCTGCTCGTCGCGATCGTCGCGATGGTCACGGTGTTCGACGCGCTCAGCCGCGCGGTGCGGAGCCGCATTGTATGAACACGGTGATCGAGGCCAGCGACCTGACCGTGCGCGCGCCCGGCGCGCGTCACGCCCGCGGCGGCGCCCCGGTTCTGCTGCGGGGACTCGCGTTCGGCATCGCCCCCGGCGAGCGGGTCGCCCTGGTCGGGCACAACGGTGCCGGCAAGTCGACGCTGTTGCGCGCGCTCACCGGCTTCCTTCCGCTGGCCGGCGGCTCCGCGCGGGTGCTCGACATCCGGCTCGATGGCGTGCTGCGCGGCGGTGGCCTGCGGCGTCTTCGCCGCCAGGTCGCGCAGGTCCACCAGGGGCTCTGCCTGGTCGACCGGCTGAGCGTGCTCGGCAACGTGCTGGTCGGCGCGGCCGGCAGGCAGCCGTCGCCCGCGACCTGGTTCGGACGGTGGCCCGCCGCGGAGCGGCGCGCCGCGATGGCGGCGCTCGCGCGGGTGGGGATGGACTGGGCCGCGGGTCGGCGGGCCGACTCGCTTTCGGGCGGCGAGCGCCAGAAGGTCGCGATCGCCCGGGCGCTGCTGCAGCGCGCGCGGATCGTCTTCGCCGACGAGCCGACGGCGAGTCTCGACGCCCGGGCCTCTGGCGAGATCGCGCGACTGCTGGGCGAGACCGCTGCGGAGAGCGGCGCCACGCTGGTCTGCGTGCTGCACGACCTGGAACTGCTGCCCACGCTCGCCGATCGCGCGATCGCGCTGCGGCGCGGCGAGATCGTCGCCGACCTGGCGGTCGGCGCCGGCACGCCGGCCGCGATCAGGGGATTGCTGGGATGAACGGGAAAGGCCACGTCGTGCGCGACGACGGTCAGGAGGCCGGCGCGCCCGGTCGCGTCTGCCCGCTTCGCTACCGCTACGGGCCGGGCGCGATCGCGGCTGCGCCCGAGCGGCGCGCCCGCGCCCTCTACGTGGTCGGCGGGCTCTACGGCAACCTGCTCGCGCTCGACGCGGTGGAGGAGATGGCGCGCGCCGAACCCGGCGCGACGATCTGCTTCAACGGCGACTTCAACTGGTTCGACGTCGACGACGGCGGCTTCGCAGAGGTCAATGCAAGGGTGCTGGCCCACGACGCCACGCTGGGCAACGTGGAGGCCGAGTTCGACGCCGGGGCAAACGGCGCCGGTTGCGGCTGCGCGTATCCGGACTCGGTCGATTCGGCGATCGTCGAGCGATCGAACCTGATTCACGCGCGGCTCAAGGCCACCGCGACGCGCCACCCGGCGCTGCGCGACGCGATCGCCAGGCTGCCGATGTTCGCTCGCTACCGGGTCGGCGATTGCCGGGTCGGGGTGGTGCACGGCGACGCCGAGTCGCTCGCGGGCTGGCGCTTCGACGGGTCGTCGCTTGACGACGCCTCGCAGCGCGGCGGCATCGAGGCCGCATTCGGCGCGGCGAGCGTGGACCTGTTCGCCAGCACCCACACCTGCCTGCCGGCGCTGCGCCGCTTCGCGCTGCCGGGTGGCGCGTCGGGCTGGGTGGTCAACAACGGCGCAGCCGGCATGCCCAACTTCCGCGGCCGGCTGCACGGCCTGTGCGTGCGGATCGGCGAATCGCCGTCGCCGCACGAGTCGCTGGCCGAGGTGCGCGTGGCGGGCGCCTGCGTGAGCCTGGTGCCGGTGCGCTACGCCGAGTCGCTGTGGCAGGCTGCCTTTCTCGCGAACTGGCCGGAGGGCTCGCCCGCTTGGCTCTCGTATTTCGACCGCATCGCGCGCGGACCGGGCTTCGAGCCGCATCAGGCGCTCGAGCCGGTCTTGCCGGCCTCGGACACGATCGCAGCCGGCGCGCCTGCCGGTTCGCCATGACAAGCTGGAGGGAACAGTGGAAACCGATTACGACCTGATCACGATCGGCGCAGGCTCGGGCGGCGTGGCCGCGTCGCGGCGCGCCGCCGCGCACGGCGCGAAGGTGCTGATCGTCGAGGGCGACCGGGTCGGCGGCACCTGCGTGATCCGCGGCTGCGTGCCGAAGAAGCTGATGATGTACGCGGCGGGCTTCTCGCAGGACTTCCGCGAGGCCGAGGGCTTCGGCTGGAAGGACGTCGGCGGGCGTTTCGACATGGCGCATTGGGCGGGCGCCAAGGCGGCCGAGATCGACCGGCTGGAAGGCATCTACCGCAACCTGCTGGAGGGATCCGGCGTGGCACGGGCGAGCGGCTGGGCGCGGCTGGTCGCGCCGGGCGAGGTGGAAGTGGACGACCGGCGCTTTCGCGCGGCGCGCATCCTGCTGGCCACCGGCGGCAGCCCCGCGCGCGACGCCTTCCCGGGGCTTGAGCAGGCGATGACATCGAACGAGGTGCTCGACCTGGCCGAGGTGCCCGGGTCGCTGCTGGTGATCGGCGGGGGCTTCATCGCGGTCGAGTTCGCGAGCATTTTCGCGGGGCTGGGCGCGAAGGTCACGCTCGCGTATCGCGACGTGCTGCCGCTGCGCGGCTTCGACCAGGACCTGCGGCGGCGACTCGCCGATGCGCTCGCCGCGCGCGGCATCACGCTGGCTGCGGGCGTCGGCTTCGCGGAGCTGCATCGGGTGGCCGGCGGCTTCGAGCTGTCGCGGATCGACGGCTCGGTGCTCGGGGCCGCCGCGGTGCTCAACGCCACCGGCCGCCGGCCGAACACGAAGGGCCTCGGGCTCGAGGCGGTCGGCGTGGCGACCGATCGCGCCGGCGCCGTGGTCGTCGACCCAGACAGCCGCAGCTCGGTGCCGGGAATCTGGGCGATCGGCGACCTGACCAATCGCCGCAACTTGACGCCGGTCGCGATCGCCGAAGGCAGGGCCTTTGCCGACACCGAGTTCGGCGGCATGCCGGCGCGGGTCGACCATCGGATCGTGGCCGCGGCGGTGTTCACCGACCCGCCGATCGGCACCGTCGGGCTCACCGAGGAAGAGGCCGCCGCGCAGGGGCCGGTCGATGTCTACGAGTCGGAGTTCCGGCCGATGAAGACCGCGTTCTCGGGCGGGCAGCAGCGCGCCTACATGAAGCTGCTGGTCGACGGCCTGAGCGGCCGCGTGCTGGGCGCGCACATGCTGGGCGCCGATGCGCCCGAGATCGTGCAGAGCCTGTCGGTCGCGCTGACCTGCGGCGCGACCAAGCGCGACTTCGACCGCACGATCGCGGTGCACCCGACCGCGGCCGAGGAGTTCGTGCTGATGCGCGAGCCGGCGCGGCGCCTGCTCGGCGGCCACGCATGATGCGAGCTGCCCCGCGGCCCCGGGCCCGGGGCCCCGGCACGCTGTAATCCCGGCAGCCCCGACAGCGTCTGACGAAGGACGCGGCGTTCCTGGCGCAGCGTTCGCGATTCGAAAAATCTCTGGAACCGACCCGATGTCTCTCGACAAGCGCTGGATCGTCGTCATCGCCCTCGCGGCCGTTGCGGGCGCCTACTACTGGTTCGATCTCGGCAGCTACCTGAGCCTCGAGTTCGTCAAGTCGCAGCAGGCCGGACTCGAAGCCTGGCGAGCGTCGCGGCCGCTTGCCGCCGCCGCGGCCTTCTTCGCGCTCTACGTGGCGGTGACCGCTGTCTCGCTGCCCGGCGCAACGATCCTGACGCTGGCCGCCGGCGCGATCTTCGGGCTGGGTTGGGGGATGCTGATCGTCTCCTTCGCATCGACGATCGGCGCCACCCTGGCCTTCCTGGCCTCGCGCACGCTGTTTCGGGGCTGGGTGCAGGGGCGCTTCGGCGACCGGCTGCGCGCAGTGAATGCCGGCGTCGAGCGCGAAGGCGCGTTCTACCTGTTCACGCTTCGGCTGGTGCCCGCCTTCCCCTTCTTCCTGATCAACCTGGCGATGGGGCTCACGCCGATCCGCGCCTGGACCTTCTACTGGGTCAGCCAGGTCGGCATGCTGGCCGGCACGCTGGTGTACGTGAACGCGGGCACGCAGCTCGCTCAGATCGAGTCGCTGGCCGGCATCGCGTCGCCGGCGCTGCTGGGCTCGTTCGCGCTGCTGGGCGTGTTCCCGCTGGTCGCCCGCAAGCTGCTCGACTTCTTCCAGGCCCGCAGGGTCTTCGCGCGCTGGCAGCGGCCCGCCCGGTTCGACCGCAACCTCGTGGTGATCGGCGCTGGCTCCGCGGGCCTGGTCACCGCCTACATAGCGGCCGCGGTGCGCGCGAAGGTCACGCTCATCGAGAAGCACCGGATGGGCGGCGATTGCCTGAACACCGGCTGCGTGCCGTCCAAGGCGCTGATCCGCTCCGCGAAACTGCTTTCGCACGTCGCCCGTGCGAAGGAGTTCGGCGTGCGGCGCGCCGAGGCCGAGTTCGAGTTTGCCGACGTGATGGACCGGGTGAAGCGGGTGGTCAGGGAGATCGAACCGCACGACTCGATCGAGCGCTACACGGGGCTCGGCGTCGACGTGGTCGAGGGCAGCGCGCGGATCGTTTCGCCCTGGGAGGTCGAGATCGCCCGCCACGACGGCAGCACGCAGCGGCTCACCACCCGCAGCATCGTCGTGGCGACCGGCGCGCGCCCCTTCGTGCCGCCTATCCCCGGCATCGAGCAGGTCGGCTACCTGACCTCGGACACGCTGTGGGAGCTTCGCGAGCTGCCGAAGCGGCTGGTGGTGCTGGGCGGCGGGCCGATCGGCTGCGAGCTGACCCAGGCCTTCGCGCGCCTGGGCTCGCGCGTGACGCTGGTCGAGATGCTGCCGCGGATCATGGCGCGCGAGGACCCGGAAGTCTCGGAAATCGTCGCGAAGCGCTTCGCCGCCGAGGGCATCCGGGTGCTCGCAGGCCACGCGGCCACCCGCTTCGAGATCGAACGCGGCGAGAAGGTGCTGGTCGCCGAGCGCCGCGGCGCCGGCCCGGCCGAGGAGGTCCGCGTTCCTTTCGACACGCTGCTGGTCGCGGTGGGCCGCGCGGCGAATCTCGAAGGCTTCGGCCTCGAGGACATCGGGGTGCGGGTCGGCCGCACCGTCGAGACCAACGGCTTCCTGCAGACCAACTACCCGAACATCTATGCCGCCGGCGACGTGGCCGGCCCCTTCCAGTTCACGCACACCGCTTCGCACCAGGCCTGGTACGCGGCGGTCAACGCGCTCTTCGATCCGATCAGGAAATTCCGCACCGACTATTCGGTGATCCCGTGGGCGAGTTTCGTCGAGCCCGAGGTGGCGCGAGTCGGCCTGAACGAGCAGGAGGCCAGGGAGAAGGGGGTCGCCTTCGAGGCGACCGTCTACGGCATCGACGACCTCGATCGGGCGATCGCCGACGAGGAGGCGCACGGCTTCGTAAAGGTGCTGACGGTGCCGGGCAAGGACCGCATCCTGGGTGTGACCATCGTCGGCGAGCACGCGGGCGACCTGATCGCCGAGTATGTGCTGGCGATGAAGCACCGCATCGGCCTGAACAGGATCCTCGGCACGATCCACATCTATCCGACGCTGGCCGAGGCCAACAAGTACGCCGCCGGCGCCTGGAAGCGGGCGCACGCGCCCGAGCGCGCGCTGCGCTGGCTGGGGCGGTTCCACGCGTGGCGCCGCGGCGCGGGCAAGGGAGATGCACGATGAGGGCGGCGCTAAAGCTCTGGCTGCTGGCACTGCTGGCCGCGTGGTCCGTGCCGGGCCTGGCGGCCTTCGACCACTCGCATCGCCAGTGGAATGAACTGCTCGCCCGCCACGTGGTCTACGCGCCTGGCGGCAACGCGTCGGTGGTGCGCTACGCGGGCTTCGCGGCCGAGCGCGCCCGCCTGAGCGCCTATCTGGACTCGCTGTCGGCGGTCGGGCAGGCTGACTACGAGACTTGGGATCGCGCGCAGCGCCTGGCCTTCCTGGTGAACGCCTACAACGCGTTCACCGTCGAGCTGGTCCTCACGAAGTACCCGGACCTCGGGTCGATCAAGGATCTCGGCAGCCTGTTCCAGTCGCCCTGGAAGCAGCGCTTCTTCACGCTGTTGGGCAAGCGCAGGCATCTCGACGAGATCGAGCACGAAATGATCCGCGTCCCTGGCGCCTTCGACGATCCGCGCATCCACGTGGCGGTGGTCTGCGCGTCGATCGGGTGCCCGATGCTGCGCAACGAAGCCTTCGCCGCCGATCGGCTCGACGCCCAGTTCGACGACGCGATGCGGCGTTTCCTGTCGGATCGATCGCGCAATCGCTTCGATGCCGCCGCTGGCGTGCTGCGGGTGTCGAAGATCTTCGACTGGTACGGCAAGGATTTCGAGCAGGGGCACCGCGGTATCGACTCTCTGAAGACACTCTTCGCCCGGCACGCCGAGCAGCTTGCCGACTCGGCCGCCGACCGGGCCAGGGTTCGGGCCGGAGACTGGCGGCTGGCCTTCCTCGACTACGACTGGGCGCTCAACGACGCCCGCTGACCACGAATCCCGAATACCTGGGGGCCGCCGATGAGCAGACCGCTTGCGTGGATCGGGGGCGCCCTGGGCAGGTACCTGAGCCGGCCTCGACACGCCCACAGCGCCGCGGCGCCGGTCGACCTGGACCAGCTGGCAGCCTGCCTTCGCGCGGGTGACGTGTTGCTGGTGGAGGGAAATACCCGGGTCAGCGCCGCGATCAAGTACCTGACCCAGTCGACCTGGTCGCACGCAGCGCTTTGCGTGGGCGACGCGCTCGGGGATCGCCATCCGGGGCCGGGCTTCGTCGAGGCGGACATCGTCGATGGCGTCAGGGTGATTGGGCTGGACGCTTTCGAGGGGCTGCACTGCCGCGTTTGCCGGCCGGTGGGCCTCACCCCGGCGGAGATTGTGGCGATCTCCGGCTTCGCGATCGCCCGGATCGGGCACCGGTACGACCTGAGAAACGTGGTGGACCTGCTGCGCTACCTGGTCCCGACCCCACCGATCCCCGTGCGGTGGCGGCGCCGGATCCTGGCGCTTGGCAGCGGCGATCCGACTCGCGCGATCTGCTCGACCCTGATCGCCCAGGCCTTCCAGTCGGTGCGCTACCCGATCCTTCCGGTCATCGAGCAACGCGCCTCCAGCGATCCGGCCTGTCCCGGCTGCCTCGACGAGATCCTGCATGTGCGGCACCACAGCCTCTTCGTGCCGCGAGACTTCGATGTGTCGCCGTACTTCGAGGTCATCAAGCCCACCTTGGCCGCCGGCTTCGATCATCGGCGGCTGGCTTGGGGCGAGTCGCCCGAGGACGGGCCGGCGGCGCGGGCGGGGCCGGCATGAGGCGCGGGAATCGCTGGCTGCTGCTGATCGGCTTCGCGGCCGTGCAAGGCCTCCTGCTTGCCTGGGTGGGCGGCGATCCGATGCGCTCGGTCGAGGTGTTGCGCGTCGAACATCTCGCGATCCAGCGCGACTTCGCCAATGCGCCGTTGCTGGCCCTTGCGGACTTCTTTTTCGTCTACGTGGCATCCAGCGTTCTGTTGCTGCCCGGATCGGCCCTCCTGTCGCTGAGCGCCGGTGCCGTGTTCGGGCCCGTGACGGGCACGCTGATCGCCTCGGTCGCCTCGACCTTGGGTGCGCTGCTCGCATTCCTCGCGGTCCGCGTGCTGGCGGCAGACTGGGTGAGGCGGCGGGGGCCCGCGCCGCTCGGTTCGTGGCTCGAATCGGTCGACAGGGGCGCCGTGCTCTGGCTCGTTGCCGCGAGACTGGTGCCCTTCGTCCCGTTCTTCGCGGTCAACGCATTCTTCGCGCTCACGCGAATGCGGCCGTGGACCTTCGTCTGGCTCAGCTGGATCTCGATGCTCCCGGGAACTTTCGCCTATGTAAGCATCGGTGCCGAGTTCGCGCGCCTCGGCGCGGGCGAAACGGTCCTGTCGCCGATGCAGCTGGTGTCGCCGCTGGTCTTCTGGTCGTTGACCCTGGCCGGCGCGGCGGCGCTCGGCCTGGGTTGGAGAGCCGCCCGGCCGTCGGATTGAAGCGCGGCCGGGCCGGCATGCGGGCCGGGAGTCAGGCAAAGACGGCCGGCGTGCCGGCCGCCGGCGTCTCGCCCGGCAGGCAGATCAGGTGAGGGTCGAGTCCCGCCCAAGGGCTCGTGGCGGTGTCCGCGGCGACTCCTTTGGTGGCATCCATCGCGGGGCGCGTGGCGTCGGAGGTGTCGGAGACCTCTGCCGGGGTGGCCGCCACGGCCAGTGCGGCGGCCGATGCCAGAAAGGCGCCTGCGAGCAGTGATCGGATCGTGTTCATGATCGGTTCCCCGGTCAGTCGTTGAGGAGCCTTCATCGTGCCGGCTCACGGTCGCGAGTGCGTCCCGATCCGGTCGCGTTGCGGTGGAGAGCGCGTCCGCGAGATTCGTGACGAAGCCGATCCCCAATCGCGACCCGAGGGGGACCCTCTCGAGACTTCGTGATCCCAGACTTCACTCATCGGCAGCGCGTCTCTGTCGACCCGACCAAAGCTTCGAGGAGCACGTCATGAGCAAGTTCGCACGCATCCTGATCCCCGCCGTCTTCGCCTTCGGTGCCGCCGGCGCCAATGCCCAGCTGATCGAGACCGACTACCCGGTGGTGACCGGCTCGGTCGGCGCCGGGGTCGTGGCGCCCGCGCAAGCCGCGGCTGCGCCGACAATGGGTGCCGAGCCCTTCCTGATCCAATCGAGCGAGGCGCCGGTGCGGGTGAATCCGGCCTACGAGCGGGCGAGCACGCGCACCCGCGCCGAGGTGCAGGCGGGCGCGGTGATCGGTGACCCGATCGGGCCGGCGTTCTCGGCCTGACCGTCACCGGCGGTTCGCTTCCGAAGCCGCGCGGCCGCAGGGTCGCGCGGCTTTCTTGCGTCGTCACGAGGAGGTCGTCCACGGCCATGCGGGCGGGCCGAATCGCCGCCGACCGGAAGGTCGGACGGCGAGGTTTGGTATTCTGAAAACCGGCCGGAATTCCGGCTGCTCTCCCTACGGCCGCCGCACCGGCCGCTCCGCCTCGAGTCTCGCTGCATGGACGCAGTCAACCAGGTCTTGCTGGCCGGCGCGCTGGTCATGTTCGCCGGCATCCTGCTGGGCGCCGTTTCGTCGCGCCAGGGCATTCCTTTCCTGGTCGTCTTCCTGGTGGTGGGCATGCTGGCCGGCGAGGACGGCGTCGGCGGCATTCAGTTCAGCGACTACAGCACCACCTTCTTCGTCGGCAACCTGGCGCTGGCGATCATCCTGCTCGACGGCGGCCTGCGCACCAAGCTCGCCACCTTCCGGATCGCGCTGAAGCCCTCGCTGGTGCTGGCCACGGTGGGCGTGCTGCTGACCGCGGTGCCGGTCGGGCTGTTCGCCGCCTGGGTGCTCGGCATCGACTGGCGGCTGGGCCTGTTGCTCGGCTCCATCGTGGGCTCCACCGACGCGGCCGCGGTCTTCGCGCTGCTGCGCGCCAGCGGCACCCGGCTGAACGAGCGGGTGGCCAACACGCTGGAGATCGAATCGGGCGTCAACGATCCGATGGCGATCTTCCTGACCACGCTGATGATCCAGGCGCTGATGATGCCGGAGACCTTCGGGGTGGTGGACCTGCTGTCCCAGCTCGCGATGCAGTTCGGCCTGGGCATCGTGCTGGGGCTCCTGCTCGGCCGCGCCATGGCCTGGATCATGAAGCGGGCGCAGGTGGGCGAGGGCCTGTCGGCGCTGCTGCTCTGCTCGGGCGGGGTGGCGGCCTTCGCGCTGGTCAACTCGGTGGGCGGCAGCGGCTTCATCGCCGTCTATCTGGTCGGGCTGGTGGTGGGCAACCGGATTCGCCGCGCGGGCGAGAACCTGCTCAAGGCGATGGACGGCATGGCCTGGCTCGCGCAATCCAGCATGTTCCTGCTGATGGGCCTGCTGGTGACCCCGGCCGAGATGCCGGCCATCGCCCTGGCGGCGTTGCTGGTCTCGGCCTTCCTGATGTTCGTGGCGCGACCGGCGGCGGTCTGGCTCTGCCTGAAGCCCTTCGCCTTCGCGCCTCGCGAGGTCGGCTTCATGGGCTGGATGGGGCTGCGCGGCGCGGTGCCGATCGTGCTGGCCATGTTCCCGCTGCTGGCCGGCGTGCCGGACGCCAAGCTGCTGTTCAACGTGGCCTTCGTCGTGGTGCTCAGCTCGCTGCTGCTGCAGGGCACCTCGGTGCCCTTCGCGGCGCGTCGCTTCGGCGTGGGCCTGCCGCCGCGCGACGAGCCGCGGGTGCGGCCCACGCTGTCCAACGATGAGCTGGCGGTGCTCGAGTTCCCGGTGGGCGAACGCTCGTCGCTGGCCGGCGTCGCGCTCGAATCCCTGGTCTTCCCGCCCGGGGTCAGGGTGGTCGGCGTGCTGCGCGAATCCGCGCTGATGGGCGGCGCCGAGGCCGGACCGCTGCAGGCGCAGGACGTGGTCATGCTGATCGCGCCCGATCACGAGGTCGATCACCTGTCGGAGATGTTCACCCGGGTCGAAACCGCGGTGCGCCGGGCCGCCTGGGGCGATTTCGTGCTCGATGGCTCGGCCGGCTTTGCCGATGTCTGCGCGGCCTACGGTTGCGAGGCCCCGGCTGACTATGCCGACATGAGCCTCGACGAGACCATGCGCAGCCTGGCCCCGCGGCTGGTCGAGGGCGACGAGGTCAGGGTGGCCGGCCTGGCGCTGGTGGCCCGCGAGATCGCCGACGGCCGGGTGGTGAAGGCCGGATTGAAGCTGGTCAAATAGCCGGACGGCAGTCGCCGCCCCGTCCGGCGCCGGCGGGGCCTCCGCGTTAAACTCTCGGGCGAACCGAACGCTGGAGACGTCATGGACCTGAACTACACCGCCGACGAACTCGCCTTCCGCGACGAAGTGCGCGGCTGGCTGCAGGCGAACATTCCGCCCGAGCTGCGCGACAAGGTGCTCAACTACGAAGAGCTCTCGAAAGAGGACCTGGTGCGCTGGCACAAGATCCTCGCCAGGAAGGGCTGGCTCGCGCCCTCGTGGCCGGTGGAGTGGGGCGGCACCGACTGGTCGCCGGTCCAGCGCTACATCTTCGAGGAAGAGTACGCCTACGCCGGCGCGCCCCCGATCGCGCCCTTCGGCCCGACCATGTGCGCGTCGGTGCTGCTGAAGTTCGGCACCGAGGCGCAGAAGAAGCGCTTCCTGCCGCGCATCTACCACTGCGACGACTTCTGGTGCCAGGGCTACTCCGAGCCGGGCGCCGGCTCCGACCTGGCCTCGCTGAAGACCCGCGCCGAGCGGCGCGGCGACCACTACGTGGTCAACGGCCAGAAGATCTGGACCACGCTGGGCCACTACGGCGACTGGATCTTCTGCCTGGTGCGCACCGACAGCACGGTGGCCAAGAAGCAGGAGGGCATCAGCTTCCTGCTGATCGACATGAAGACGCCGGGCATCACCGTGCGGCCGCTGATCCTGCTCGACGAGGGGCACGAGGTCAACGAGGTCTTCTTCGACGACGTCAAGGTGCCGGTCGAGAACCTGGTGTTCGAGGAGAACAAGGGCTGGACCGTGGCCAAGTACCTGCTGGGCCACGAGCGCCTGAACACCGGCCGCATTGGCGCCTCCAAGCGCGAGATGCTCAAGCTCAAGGACATGGCCGCGCGCACGGTCAAGAACGGCCGGCCGCTGATCGAGGATCCGCGCTTCCGCGACAAGGTGAGCCGGGTCGAGGTCGAGCTGATGGCGCTGGAGATCACCAACCTGAAGTTCGTCGACGAGATGCGCCGCACCGGCCAGATCGGCGCCGACGTGTCGATGCTCAAGATCAAGGGCACCGAGATCCAGCAGGCGATCACCGAGCTGCTGATGCAGGTGGCCGGCCCGATGGCCCAGAGCTTCAAGCCGGTCGACTACGACGGCTTCGACGACTTCATGGGCTCGATCGCGGCGCGCTACTTCAACTTCCGCAAGACCTCGATCTACGCCGGCTCCAACGAGATCCAGCGCGGGATCATCGCCAAGATGTCACTCGGACTCTGATCATGGACTTCCAGTACACGCAGGAACAGCAGCAGCTCGCCGACGCGGTCGGCCGGCTGGTCGAGAAGAGCTACGACTTCGAGTCGCGCAAGAAGATCGTCGGGTCGGCCGAAGGCTGGAGCCCCGAGGTCTGGGGCAGCCTGGCCGAGATGGGTCTGCTGATGATCCCGTTCTCCGAGGCCGACGGCGGCTTCGGCGGCGGCGCCACCGACCTGATCGCCACGATGGAGGCGATCGGCGCCGGCCTGGTGGTCGAGCCCTTCCTGTCAACGGTGCTGGGCGGCCGGCTGATCGCCAATGCCGGCAGCGCCTCGCAGCGCGAGGCCCTGCTGCCGGGCGTGATCGACGGCTCCACCAAGCTGGCCTTCGCGCACACCGAGCGCACCGCGCGCTACACGCTGTCGCAGGTCGAGCTGAAGGCGGCGAAGGCCGGCGAGGGCTGGCAGCTCGACGGCGAGAAGGTCGTCGTGCTGCACGCCCCGATGGCCGACCGGCTCGTCGTGTAGGCGCGCACCTCGGGCGGCGCCGCCGACGAAGCGGGCATCAGCCTGTTCCTGGTCGATCCGAAGGCGGCCGGCGTCTCGATGAAGACCTACCGGACCATCGACAACCTGCGCGCGGCCGAGGTGAGCTTCGCCGGCGTGAAGCTGCCGGCCGACGCGCTGCTCGGCGAGGCCGGCCAGGCCTTCCCGGCCATCGACGAGGCGGTCGACTTCGCCACCGTGCTGGCCTGCTGCGAGGCGGTCGGCGCAATGAGATTCGCGAACGAGACCACGCTCGAATACCTGAAGACCCGCAAGCAGTTCGGCGTGCCCATCGGCACCTTCCAGGTGCTGCAGCATCGGATGGTCGACATGCGGATCAGCGCCGAGCAGTCGCGCTCGATCTGCCTGCTGGCGGCTGCCCGGGTCGATGCCGCAGCCCGCGGGGAGATCGACGCCGCCGAACGCCGGCGCGTGGTGTCGGCGGCAAAGATCAAGGTGTCCGACGCCTGCCGCCACGTGGGCCAGGAAGCCATCCAGCTGCACGGCGGCATGGGCATGACCCAGGAGATGAAGGTGGCCCACAGCTTCAAGCGGCTGACCATGATCGCCCAGCAGTTCGGCGACGTGGATCAGCACCTGGAGCGCTTCGCGGCGGCCTGATCCCGGAGCGACGGCCACCGCGTGGTGGCGGCCGTCTCTTTCGATTCGTCGGCCGGGCCGACGAATCGAGGTTTGATCGAATCAGCGCTTGACTGTTTCCTTTAATTCGATAAAACTGGAAGCATGGAAGAAAAGGAAGTCATCGCCTCGCTGGCCGCGCTCGCGCAGCCGATGCGGTTGCGCGTCTTCCGCGCGCTGGTCGGCGCCGCGCATACGGGCATGACGCCCGGTGCGCTGGCGGCGCTGCTCGACGTGCCGGCTTCAACGCTTTCCTTCCACCTGAAGGAGCTCGTCCATGCCGGCCTGGTCACGCAGGAGCGCGACGGCCGCAGCCTGATCTACCGCGCATCCATCGACCGGATGAACGGCCTGATCGCCTACCTGACCGACCACTGTTGCCTGGGCGAGGCCTGTGGCACGGTGTCGGCCGCCAACTGTAACGATTGCTGAAGAGGGGATCGCCATGAAGCGTTTTCACGTTCATCTGCACGTCGACGACCTGGAAAAGAGCATCGGCTTCTACTCGGCGCTGTTCGCCGCGCAGCCCGCCCGCATCGAGGCCGACTACGCGAAGTGGATGCTCGAGGAGCCGGCCGTCAACTTCGCCATCTCCACCCGCGGCGACAAGCCGGGCGTGGACCACCTGGGTTTCCAGACCGACGACCCGGCCGAGCTCGCAGAGATGAAGGCCCGCGCGCAGTCCGCCGACATGGCGCTTCTCGACGAGGGCGAGACCACCTGCTGCTACGCCCGCAGCGAGAAGCACTGGGTCACCGATCCACAGGGCATCGCCTGGGAGCACTTCAAGACGCTGGGCAACATCCCGGTGTTCAACGAGGCGAAGCCGGCGGGCGCGGCGCAGGCGGCCTGCTGCGCGCCGATCGCCGACGAGCCGGCCGAGGCATCGGCCTGCTGTGCCCCGAGCGCGCCTCGCGGCAAGCCGGTCGCCGCGGCGGTCAAGGCTTCGTCGTCCTGCTGCTGAACACGCGAGCGAACGACACGGAACGATGGGCCTTTTCGAGCGCTACCTGACCGTCTGGGTCGGGCTGGGAATCCTTGTCGGCGTGGCCCTTGGGCTGGCGATTCCCGGCCTGTTCGAGACGATCGCGCGGATCGAGTTCGCGCACGTGAACCTGATCGTGGCGGTCTTCATCTGGGTGATGATCTACCCGATGATGATCCAGATCGACTTCGCCGCGGTGAAGGACGTGGGCAGACGCCCGCGCGGCCTGATCCTCACGCTGGTCGTCAACTGGCTGATCAAGCCGTTCACGATGGCCGCGCTCGGCGTGCTGTTCTTCCAGTACCTGTTCGCGCCCTGGGTCGATCCGCAATCGGCCAGCGATTACATCGCCGGCATGATCCTGCTCGGCGTGGCGCCCTGCACCGCGATGGTCTTCGTCTGGAGCCAGCTGGTGAAGGGCGACCCGAACTACACGCTGGTGCAGGTGTCGGTCAACGACCTGGTCATGGTGTTCGCCTTCGCGCCCATCGCGGCCTTCCTGCTCGGCGTGACCAACGTGACCGTGCCGTGGCAGACGCTGCTCCTCTCGACGGTGCTCTATGTGGTGCTCCCGCTGATCGCCGGGGTGCTCACGCGACGGATGTGGCTGGCCAGAGGCGGCCTGCCCCGGGTCGCGCGCGGGGTCGCGGTGCTCAAGCCCTGGTCGGTGTTGGGCCTGATCGCCACCGTGATGCTGCTGTTCGGCTTCCAGGCCGGCACGATCGTGTCGCAGCCGCTGGTGATCGCGCTGATCGCGGTGCCGCTCGTCATCCAGTCCTACGGCATCTTCTTCATTGCCGCGCTCGGCGCGCGCTGGCTCAGGTTGCCGCACGAGATCGCGGCGCCCGCCTGCCTGATCGGCACCTCGAACTTCTTCGAGCTGGCCGTGGCGGTGGCGATATCGCTGTTCGGGCTGAGTTCGGGCGCGGCCCTTGCCACCGTCGTGGGCGTCCTGGTCGAGGTGCCGGTGATGCTGTCGCTGGTGGCCATCGCCAACCGCACGCGGCGCTGGTACCCGGCCCACGGTCCGGCCTAACGAGACGATCATGGCGTCGACCGGCCTGGGTGTCAGGCGGGAACGGACCCGCACCGTCGCCGCGCGTGATCGTTCCGGGGCACGGCAGGGTCACCGACCTGGCCGCCGCGCGGGCGGAAACGCGCGACCACCTGGTCGCTCTGCGCGCGCACATGAAGCGCGCGGTCGACGAGGGCACCGACATCGGTGAGGCGGTCGGGAGCTTCGACGCGAAGCCCTACATGCGGCTGCTCAACGCGGCCGAACTGCTGCCCGGCAGCGCCAATCGGGCGTATCTCGAACTGGAGCGAGAGTGAGCGAGACAAAGGCAAAGCTGGAGTTCCGGGTCTCGGCCCGCAGGGTCGACGCGCATGGCAGTGTCGCCCACTGCAAGGACGCCGAAATCGTGCTCGACACCGACATGGCCGGCCGGCCCGACGCCTTCAATCCGGCCGAACTTCTGCTGGCCGCGCTGTCGGCTTGCATGATCAAGGGCATCGAGCGGGTCACGCCGATTCTGAAGTTCCAGCTTCGCCGCGTGGAGGTCCGCATCCACGGCGTTCGCCAGGACGTGCCGCCGCGCATGGAATCGATCGACTACGAGATCCTGGTCGACACCGACGAGGACGACCGGCGCATCGCCTTGCTCCACGACAACGTGCGCAAGTACGGAACGGTGTTCAATACGGTTGCGCCAGGCACGGCGCTGAGCGGAAGTATGCGACGCGCCGGCTGATTTTCTCTGCTCATCGAGATCGATGGACCTCATCCTGAAACTGCTCGCCGCAGGCGCCGGCAATCTGGCCGCCTACCTGGCGGCCCACGTGCTGCTGTGCCTGGTGCCGGCCTTCTTCATCGCGGGCGCCATGGCCGCGCTGATCCCCAAGGCGAGCATCACCCGCTGGCTCGGCCGTACCGCGCCGCTGCACGTTTCGTATCCGGCGGCGGCCGCGGCCGGTTCGCTGCTGGCGGTCTGCTCCTGCACGATCGTGCCGCTGTTCGCGGGCATCCATCGCAAGGGCTCGGGGCTGGGGCCCGCGATCACCTTCCTGTTCTTCGCGCCGGCCGGCAACATCATGGCGCTGGCCTACACCGGGAGCATTCTCGGCGCCGAATTCGCGCTCGCGCGATTCCTCTTGTGCCTTGTCTTCGGCATCGGGATCGGCCTGCTGATGGCGCTGATCTTCTGGCGCGACGACGCCAGCCATGACGCGCGCACCGACGCGCTGTTCGCCGAGCGGGCGAGCATCGCGCCGGCCGCGGTCGGCCTGCTGTTTGCGCTGGTGGCGCTGCTGATCGCGGGCACGCTGAAGCTCTGGCCGCTGACCGCCACGCTCGGCACGGTCGACCTGCCGCTGGCCTGGGCCGAGGCCTGGCAGGCCACGCTGTTCGACTGGGTGCCTTTCGACGAGGCGAAGGGCGAGGAGGGCGTCAACGTGCAGGGCTCGTTCCTGATCCTGCTGCTGCTCGCGATCGGCCTGACTGCCTGGCGCGGCCTCGAGGACATCGTCGAGGGCGCCAATCGCTGGACCTGGGCGGCACTGGGCCTGGCGGCCGCCACGCTGCTGGCGGCGGCGCTGCGCTTCACGCCGCATGCCGGCGGCCTGGAGATCGGCATCACCGGCCGGGTGCTCGCGGTCGCGCTGGCCCTGTGGGCGTGCGGGCACTTCGCCAGGCAGTTGCCGGCCGACGACTGGCGCAGCTGGCTCTGGGAGGCATGGCGCTTCGTCAAGCAGATCTTTCCCCTGCTGGTGGCCGGCGTCTTCGTGGTCGGCATCGTCCGGCAACTCATCCAGCCCGAGTGGATCCAGGCGCTCGCCGGCCGCAACGACCTGCTGGCGAACGCCACCGCCGTGGTGTTCGGGGTGTTCATGTACTTCCCGACCCTGGTCGAAGTGCCGGTCGCGCGGATGTTCCTCGACCTCGGCATGCATCCGGGGCCGCTGCTCGCCTACCTGATGGCCGACCCCGAGCTCAGCCTGCAGAGCATCCTGATGGTGGCGGCCGTCATCGGCCGGCCCAAGACCTTCGCTTACGTGGGGCTGGTCGCGGTCTTCAGCGTCGTGGCCGGCCTCGTCTACGGCGCCTGGGTCGACGGCGCCGGCCTCGGCCGGCTGGTCCTCGGCATGGCGGCGTTCCTGTCCGTGCTTTCCATCCTCCTCGGCTGGCTGCACCGCCGCAGGCAGGCCGCCACGCAGGCCGCCTGATCACTGACCTCGAGATCAACCACGGAGAACGTCCATGTTGACCATCAAGATCCTCGGCTCCGGCTGCGCCAACTGCAAGAAACTCGAGGCGGTGGCGCGCGAGGCCGCCGCCAGCGCGGGCGTGGAAGCCGAGTTCGTCAAGGTCACGGACATGAAAGCGATCATGGCCTACGATCTTCTTTCGACACCGGGGCTGGTCATCGGCGAGAAGCTGGTGAGTAGCGGGCGGATTCCCACGCAGGCGGAAATCCGGGGGTGGCTGACCCCGTGAAGGCGTTCGTGCCGCCGCAGCGCGCCGGGCTTTGCTGGCGTACTTGTCAATCCGGTGCCTGCGGTGCCCGGGACTTTGTGACAGCTGTAACCGAACTGTCATCCCCGGACCTTAGTCTTCCCTCTGTCGACTCTCCCAACCTCGAAAGGGAACGCACCATGAAGACGATCATTTCCGTGCTGGCCGGTGGCCTGTTCGCCGCCGCCACCATCTCCGCCCAGGCGGCCGACATCACCGGCGCCGGCGCCACCTTCCCGGCCCCGATCTATGCCAAGTGGGCCGAGGCCTACAAGGCCGCCACCGGCAACACGCTGAACTACCAGGCCATCGGCTCGGGCGGCGGCGTCAAGCAGATCATCTCCAAGACCGTCGACTTCGGCGCCTCCGACGACCCGATGAAGGGCGCGGACCTCGAGAAGAACGGCCTGGTCCAGTTCCCGGCGATCATCGGCGGCATCGTGCCGGTGATGAACCTCGAAGGCGTGCAGCCCGGCCAGCTGAAGCTGACCGGCAAGGTGCTGGCCGACCTGTACCGCGGAGCGATCACCAAGTGGGACGACGCCGCCATCGCGGCGCTGAACCCCGGCGTGAAGCTGCCCTCGACCGCGGTCACCCTGGTCTACCGCTCGGATTCCTCGGGCACCACCGCCGGCTTCACCGACTACCTGGCCCGGGTTTCCCCCGAGTTCAAGGACAAGGTCGGCGCCGGCAAGACGGTCAACTGGCCGGCCGGCCTCGGCGGCAAGGGCAACGCGGGCGTGGCCGCCAGCGTCACCAA